>ERZ1034998.448-NODE-448-length-27220-cov-3.938377_pt1 | contig 27220 bp, 23 predicted proteins | sample MGYA00520621_ERZ1034998 | MGnify/ENA primary metagenome ERZ1034998 (study PRJEB33766, sample SAMN09781748) | gut metagenome | biome: gut microbiome | host: Homo sapiens | place: Madagascar | study: EMG produced TPA metagenomics assembly of the PRJNA485056 data set... | reverse complement strand
GTAATAAACAATATATTGAAAACTTCCAAAGTTTTCCTTTTTTTACCCAATTCGTACATCGGGGACGTAGTATCTTGTCATGAGGAGTGTCCCTGCCATGGCGCTCTTCGGGACAAAAGAAGTATCCCCGGTACACGGGTGTATATTGACAGGAGGCGGGAAATTTTATAAAATAAGACTAAGTATTGTTGGATTTTGATAAAATATGAGTTGGGGTGTTTTTAGTTGAAATATGCATACTTTGGGAGCCTGGTTATCTTATTGATTCCCCTTTTATATTGCTTATATCGTATATTGCGTATGGAGAAAAATACGCTTCGAAATACTACATTTGGCTTGTTAGTTTCGCAGATTGCGATGGTTGTGTCTTATGGTATGGCAATCATGACTGTTGATGAGAAACTGGCATTATTTTTCTATGCATTTTTTTATTTCTGTGTTTCTGTTATGGCACTGTCTCTGTGTATATACAGTCGTGTGTATGCGGATGTGTGCCGGCATAAAGCGTGGGTCCCGGTAGTGGAATGCATCCTTTTATTTTTGGATGTGGTAGTTTTATTTTCCAATCTGGTTACAGGAAGCGTTTTTTCTTTGGAACAAAAGATGGATTCCTGTGGAAATCTTTTTTTTGCTGCATCAGAGTTTGGCACACCCTACCTGGTACATGTTGTGACATGCTATACTTTTTCGCTGGCGGCGCTTGTTGCTTTGCTGTATCAGAAGGCTAAATGTCCGAAGATTTTTCGTGTGAATTATCGTTCGATTATTGTTACATTGTTTTGTACAGGCATGCTAAATATTTTATTCTTTTTGTTTGGCGAATCCTATGATTTTTCTTTGATCGGATATACGATGTCAAGTTGTGCAATTACATATTTTACGTTTTTCCATATTCCATCCGGTCTTATGGAAAAAATGCTCTCCCTGTTTATCAAGACGATTGATGATGGAGTTGTGTGCTATGATGTAAAGGGAAAATGTATTCATGCAAATGAACAGGCAAAACAGATTTTGGGCGTGTCAGAACTTTCCATGTTTGATAAAAAACTCAAGGAATGGCTGAATGGAAAAAAACTTAAAGATCTGTCGGATGTGGTATTTCATGAGAAAATTTGTGTGGATGGGAAAGTGCATTATTTCCAGTTTGAGTTCAAAAAAATGATATATGATCAGCATGAGATTGGAAGCTTCTTTTTGCTGCACGACCAGACAGACGAAGTGGAACGTGTACAAAATGAACAATACAAAGCCAATCATGATTCTCTGACAGGACTTTATAATCGGGAATATTTTTACATGCAGACGGAGCAGATGTTAAAGGAACATCCGGATACCGAATATATCATTGCATGTAGTGATATCCGGGACTTCAAGATCGTGAATGATGTGTATGGAATAAAAAAAGGGGATGATATCCTCATAAAACAGGCGGAGAGCTTAAAACAGAAAACACCGGAAGGCTGTGTCTATGGCAGATTATCAGGCGACCGGTTTGCAATTCTTGTACCAAAGAAACTGTATCAGGAAAGCGTGTTCCGAAAGGAGATATCGCGGATTGAACAGATTGAGGGAAGCAGTAGTTTCCGGCTCCGGATTTACATGGGAATTTATGAGGTGGATGACAGAAAAACACCGGTTGCTGCGATGTGTGACCGGGCAGTCATGGCAATCAAAACGATCAAGGATGATGCTGCAAACCGTATCGTTTATTATGACAGGAAATTGCGCGAGACAGCCCTGCGTGAACAGGAGATCATAAGCCAGTTCCATGATGCTTTGAAAGGTGGACAGTTCTGCTTTTATATCCAGCCGCAGGTAACAGCTGCCGGGGAAGTATGGGGTGGAGAAGCGCTGGTCCGCTGGGTTCATCCAACACAGGGCATGATACCGCCGGGAGAGTTTATCGAGTTGTTTGAACGTACGGGATTGATCAGTGAGCTTGATTATTTTATATGGGAAAAGGCCTGCTTGCAGCTGCGCGACTGGCGCAGACAGGGATATCCGGATCTTTATTTGTCTGTCAATATTTCACCGCGGGATTTCTACTATATGGATATCTACAAAGTGTTTACGAGCCTGGTTCAAAAGCATGGATTTGAGGCGAGAAATCTGCATTTGGAGATTACGGAAACCGCAGTCATGACGGATACAAAAAAAGTAATCCGGCTTGTAAATAAGCTTCGGCAATATGGGTTTAAAGTGGAGATGGATGATTTTGGAAGCGGATATTCATCTTTAAATATGCTGAAAGATATCAAGATGGATACAATCAAGCTTGATATGGGATTTTTGCGGAAGACAAAGAACAACGTACGATCTATGGCAATCGTGCGCAACGTTATTGCGCTTTCCAAGCGGCTTGGTATGGAAGTTGTGACGGAAGGTGTCGAGACAAAAGAGCAGGTGGAAGCTCTGCGTGAAATGGGATGTGATATATTCCAGGGATATTATTTTGCAAAACCAATGTCGGTATGGGATTATGAGGAACAATATATTCCGGCTTTGAATTAAAGGAGAACAGATTGAGAAATGCAATGTTAGCGGTTATGCTGATCGTCGTTGTTATGTTGGCATACCGGATTATAATGATTAATCGAACAGAGCGGACACAGGTGGTCAAGGATGTAGTGCGGCTTCATATTGTAGCTGCATCCACGATTCTTTTTTATGCGATGACGATATTGAATATCAATGAAACGTTTGCGTTGATATCGTATGGTCTGTATTTTTGGTGCAGTGATTTTATGCTGCTGTTGTTTATCGTTTACATCAATGATTTTACGATGGAAAACTTTAGAAATAAAATTGTAGCTCCGATGATCGACATATTGATTCTATTGGATGGAATTCTGTGTTTGATCAATGTATTCAATCGTAGGTTGTTTTCTGTGAAATTATCCGGAAATGACACGAGCGGGTATTATTATAAAGTGGCAGAGCGGATGCCAATGTACTTGTATCACAAAGGCTTGATTTGTATATTGTGTTTTTTGGTCGTATGTATGCTTGGCTATGAGATATACAAAGCGGCAAAAATCTATGTCAAACAGTATATTGCTGTTTTATGTTGCTTTTTATTTACAATTTCAACCAATGTCATATATGAAGTATTTGACCTGGAATTTGATTATTCTGTTTTATTTTATGGATTGGGTGCAGGTGCTATTTATTATTTTACATTTCAATATGTTCCAAAAGGACTCGTGGAAAAAACACTGGTCATGGCAGTGCAGAATTTTTCGGATGGTGTGATCTGTGTGGACATCAATGGCAGGTGCATCTATGCAAATACTTATGCAAGGCAGGCATTTCATGCAGACAGGGATATTTCCCAGATTGAGAGATATTACCGGGAGTGGTTATCCGACCGGAAACCGGAACAGATTGAGGAATGCAGCTGGCAGGGTGAGACAGATATTCAAGGGGAAACGCATTATTTTGTCACACGGTATCGTGGAATCTGGGACGAAGATGACCGGTTTATCGGTTGTTATTTTGTCCTGCATGATGAGACGGAGCATCGCAGGTGTCTTGAAGAGGAACGTTACCGAAGCAATTATGACGCACTGACCGGACTTTTAAATCGTGAATATTTTTATGAGGTTGTAGAAAAGCAGATTCAGAAGAATGCAAATGTAAAATATAGTATTTTATGTGCAGATATCCAGAATTTTAAGATTATCAACGATGTATTTGGAATTAAACAAGGCGATGCGCTTCTTTGTTCTATTGCAGAAATGTTATTAAATCTTGCGACGGGGGACACGGTTATCAGCCGGCTTTCCGCAGACCGGTTTGCAGTCTGTGTGCGGAATGAAAAAATCAACCGCGAGCGCTACCTTGAGGAAGTAGATTTGGTCAGCCGGATTGGTGAGAACAACTCCTATCATGCGCATATCTATACCGGTATATGTCCAATTCAGAACACGAAGACACCGATTTCTGTATATTGTGACCGGGCATTCCTTGCAATCGAGACGATCAAAGGAAATTACCAGCAGTCGATTGCTTATTATGATGATGAATTAAGAAAGCATATGCTTGAAGGCCAGCATATGGTCAGTGAATTCCGGTCAGCAATTGCCAGACAGGAATTTCAGCTTTATCTGCAGCCGCTTGTGGACGTGGAAGGCACGATGCTCGGCGCAGAGGCACTTGTGCGGTGGTTTCGACCGGTACATGGCATGATGATGCCGGATGATTTTGTTGGTATATTTGAAAAGTCAGGATTGATCAGTGCGATGGATCAATATGTGTGGGAGCTTGCATGTAAGCGGCTGCATAAGTGGAAAGAAGAAGGAAAAGAGCAGTATTATATTACGGTGAATGTTTCACCCAAGGATTTTTATTTTATGGATATCTATCAGACGCTTATAACGCTGGTGGAATGCTATGAGATTGACCCGGACAAACTGCGATTAGAGATTACTGAAACATCCGTTATGAAAGATGCCGGAAAACATCTTGCGTTAATCGATGCTCTGCGGGAGTATGGATTCCACGTTATGATGGATGATTTCGGAAAGGGCTTTTCTTCCCTCAACATGCTGCAGGATATGAATCTGGATGCAATCAAGATTGATATGGAGTTTTTGAAAAAGAATGATAATCCGGAGCGAAGTCAGATGATTCTGGAGATGATCATAAACCTGTCGAAGGAGCTTGGTATCAAAGTAGTGACGGAAGGTGTTGAACGGGAAGACCAGCTTCGGTATATGCGGAAACTTGGATGCAATTTGTTCCAGGGATTCTATTTCGCAAAACCGATGCCGGCCGGCCAGTTTGAACAGACGTATTTTTAAATAGCGCATATCAGAGATTTCGTTCCGAGTGAAGCCTAGGACATCAAGGTTTCCCATGTCTCATAAAGTGCGGAGAGTGTTTCGTCAAGCTCTCCGCGCTTTTTTGATAATTCGTTCAGCTTGGTGGAATTTGTTGCCACTTCCGGATTTTCAAATTCTTTGTCAATCTCTGCGATTTCGGCTTCGAGTTTCTCAATCTGCTGCTCTGCTTTTTTGATATCATTTTCTTTTTTGCGGATACGAGCCTGTTCTTCTTTTTGCTTTTTGTAATCATCTTTGGAAGAGACAGTCGGAGCCGCAGGTTCTTCGTTTCCTGTAATATCTGCATCAGAATTCAGTATAGTCGGAGGAATAGCTGATGCATAAACCTGTTCTTTGTGTGACTCATAATAATCATAATTCCCGATAAACGTGTAGAGTCTGTGATCTTTCAATTCCAAAATCCGGGTTGCAATCCGGTTTATGAAATACCGGTCATGACTGACGACGAACACAGTGCCGGTATAACTGCGGATTGCATCCTCGAGGATGCCTTTGGACTGGATATCGAGGTGGTTTGTCGGTTCATCTAAGATCAGAAAATTCGCTGGCGAGAGCATCAGCTTGGCGAGGGATACCCGCCCGCGCTCGCCACCGCTTAAATCCTCGATTTTTTTGAACACATCATCACCGGTAAAAAGAAAGGCAGCTAACACATTCCGGATTCTGGTATTGCTAAGATCCGGATATGCGTCGCTGATTTCCTCGAAGATTGTCTTGTGAAGCGAAAGCACCTGATGTTCCTGATCATAGTATCCAATGTGGACACGGGAACCGAGTGTGATCGTACCGGCATCCTTTGAAACAATATGGTTGATCATCTTGAGGATCGTTGTTTTTCCGGTTCCGTTGCCACCGATCAGGGCGACTTTCTCTCCGCGTTTAATATCGAAGTCAAGATTTGTAAACAGTGGTTCTTTTCCGAATGATTTGGCAAGATGTGTGACTGTCAGGACATCATTTCCGCTTTCAACGGATGGTTCGAGTGTCAGCCGCATCTCGGATGCAATCTCGGTTGGTTTATCGAGTACTTCGATTTTATCGAGCATCTTCTCGCGGCTTTCTGCGCGCTTGATTGATTTTTCACGGTTAAATTGTTTGAGCTTTGTGATGACAGCTTCCTGATGTCTGATCTCTGCCTGCTGGTTCAAGTAGGCTTTCATCATGGATGCGCGGAGCTGCGCACGTTTGTTTGCAAAATAAGTATAATTTCCGTGGTAGACCGTTGCTTTTTTGTTATCAATCTCAACCACTTTTGTGACGATCCGGTCGATGAAGTACCGGTCGTGGCTGACAATCAATACACTTCCGGCGTAGGAAGAAAGGAAGCCTTCGAGCCAGGCGATGCTCGGCATATCCAGATGATTTGTCGGCTCATCCAGGATGATCAGGTCTGGCCGGGTAAGCAACAATCGTCCCAGTGCAATCCGCATCTTCTGTCCGCCGGACAACGTGTTGATATGACGGTCATAATCTTCCGGAGAAAAACCAAGTCCTTTTAAGACGCCAGTGATTTCACTCTCGTAAGAGTAGCCATTATCCAGATCGTATTTGCTGCTGAGCCGGTTGTAGGTCTCCAAGATCTTCTCGAGTTCGTCGCCTTCGGCGTGCTTCATATCTTTCTCTAGTTTTCGGATATTGGCTTCGAGGTCGAGAATATATTGTTTGGCTGCGAGCATTTCTCCATAAATCGTATTGTCAAAGGAGATGTCCTGATGCTGGGAAAGATAACCAATCGTTGTATCTTTCGCCAGGATGACCTGCCCGCTGTCAGGTGCCTCTTCCCCCATAATGATTTTGAGCAGAGTGGTTTTGCCGGAACCGTTGATTCCGACAATTGCGATCTTTTCTTTCTCGTTGATGTGGAAATTCACATCCCGCAGGATTTCTTTTGTCCCAAATGATTTTGATATATTCTGACATGCCAATAGCATGATTCATCCTCCTGTTATTACAAATATTTTCTATTTTAACAAAAAGAAGCGGGACTTTCAATCACGCATTGCAGATATAGACATATATAGGGAATGAGGAATGGTAACGGAGATAATCAATCCAAGGTTGTACTTGCATGAAATCCGAGCCGGCAGATTCACATTGAAATGCAAAAAAAATAATGATATACTTTAACAGATATTATAGCATTTCTGCTTGTGAATTTCAGTCTGTTTCAGACTAGATTATATAGGATGGGAGCGTGGGTACATGCTTTTCAAAAGGGAAAATCCGGCGAAAAAGGAGATTGAAGATTTGTTCCATGAAATCCAGATCAATCTGGAAAACAACTACAAGGATCTGGCAATTTCCGCCCGCAGGAAAGCGGAGGAAGCACTTGCGCGCTGTGAGACATGCGGGGAGTTAAAAGAGAAAGATTATAAGCGGCTAAAGGCGAAACTTGATGATTATACAAAGCGGATGGAAGGATATCATCATTAAATGAATGCAGAAAAAGAGGATATAGAAAATAGAAAAGCGGTAGCGCATATACCTTCAAAGATGAGGCTTCTGCTTGGGATGATCGTTCTGTCGGTGATTTTGATTCTTGTTTACCGGTCTGGCTTTGCAAAGATGGGGAAAAAAGAAGTATCTATGGATACTCAGGAGACATCGTATAGCTTTGCGATGGGCACCAGCGTGTCTGTAAGCCTGTATGGAGCGGACAAGGATTTTGCCGCACAGATAGAACAGGAGATAAAGAAGCTTGATACAGATGTGATCTCGTGGAGACAGGATGCGAGCGAACTTGCGAAAATGAATCAGTCATATCGCATGGGGGAAACATATAAAGTATCCGATTTATTATATACAGCAATTGTGCAAAGTCTCAATATATGCAGAGACAGCAAAGGCGCATTGGATATCACGATTCGTCCGCTTGCAAACGTATGGAATATAGAGAATGCGTCATCGGAGGATTTTCAGGTTCCGACAGATACGGAGATCCGGGTAGCTTTGAAACAAGTGGGGTACGAATCGATATCCTGTGGAGATGCCCGGACAGTGTCGATTGACACTGCAGACAGGATCCTTGATCTCGGTGCGGTCGGAAAAGGATTTGCCTTGGATATCGTGGAAGAAATACTCAAGAAGGAAGCGGTTACCGGTGCTACGATCAGTGTCGGTGGAAGTATTCTTGCCTATGGAAGCAAACCGGACGGAAGCTGTTTTCGTGTGGGAATCCGGGATCCGAAGAAAGAAGCAGAAGATTATATCGGCTATCTGGAATTGGAACCGGATAGCAATCTGTGTATATCAACATCCGGTGATTATGAAAAATATATAGAGAAAGATGGAATAAGATATCATCATATATTGGATCGTTCTACCGGATATCCGGCGGAGTCCGGCCTGTCTTCTGTGACAATCGTATGTGAAAATGGGTTATATAGCGATGCACTTTCGACGGCATGTTATGTACTCGGATATGAAAAATCTCTGCCGCTTCTTGAAAAATATCATGCAGAGGCAGTCTTTATCGATAAAAACAACCGCGTGACTGTGACAGATGGACTGAAAGAAGCATTCCATACGGGAAAATAGGCAGGATGTAACATAATAGAAATATATAACAGATATCATATAAGTCAAAATGAAAAGAGATGGAAGAGATGAAGTGGGTAGAGCATTTTAAAACAATTACGGCGCATAAGATGATGGTTATGCGGCATTGCTTTGCAGTCGGGCTTTATAAGCAGGGACTGCTGCATGATCTGTCGAAGTATTCGTGGACAGAGTTTTCCATGGGAGCAAAATATTTCCAGGGAAACCGCAGCCCGAACGATGCGGAACGGGAAGATAAGGGATATACATCCTCCTGGCTGCATCACAAAGGCAGAAACAAACACCATCTGGAATACTGGGTGGATTACAATGTTGACAAGACGGATACCGAGCATCTGCTTGTCGGATCCAAGATGCCAAAAGAGTATGTGATTGAGATGTTTTGTGACCGCATGGCTGCCTGCAAGATTTATAACAAGGATAAATATTATGAGAAACAGCCGCTTGATTATTATATGAATGGACGCTCGAGACGCCTGCTGCATCCGGATTCTGCCAGACTTCTGGAAAAATATCTGCATATGCTGGCCGATAAAGGGGAAGCGTATACATTCCGTTATATTAAAAATTACGAAGTGATTCCACTCCGGAGAAAGAAAATGGCAAAGTATCTTCCGTTTATGAAATATTTGTTTCCATTTGGAGATAAATATTGATGCAGGATACATTGTAAAATCAGAGGATAGGAAACGATGAAATTTACACATTTACATGTGCATACGCAATACAGTCTGCTGGATGGATCAGCGAAGATCAAAGAGCTTGTTCCACGCGCAAAGGAACTTGGCATGGATGCACTTGCCATCACAGACCATGGAGCGATGTATGGCGTAATTGAATTTTATAAGACATGCAAAGCAAATGGCATCAAGCCGATTATCGGTTGTGAGGTATATGTAGCGCCTGGTTCGCGGTTTGACCGTGAAGTAGTGAAAGGAGAAAACCGGTATTACCATCTGGTCCTGCTTGCCAAAAACAACGAGGGATATCATAATCTGTGCAAGATTGTGACGCGTGGATATACAGAAGGCTATTATTATAAACCGCGTGTGGATATGGAAGTGCTTGAAAAATATCACGAGGGGATTATCGCGCTTTCTGCCTGTCTGGCAGGAGAAATCGCTACGGACCTAAGACAGGAGCAGTACGAGAAAGCAAAAGAAGCGGCGCTTAAGCATCTGGCAATCTTTGGAGAAGGAAATTATTATCTGGAGATGCAGGACCACGGAATCGCGGATCAGCGGACCGTCAATATGGGTGTGATGCGGCTCTCAAAAGAAACCGGTATCCCGATGGTTGTGACAAATGATTCCCATTACATCAACAAAGAAGACTGGGAAGCCCATGACATCCTGCTTTGCATCCAGACCGGGAAGACTGTAAATGATGAGGACCGGATGCGGTACGAGAAAGGACAGTTTTATCTGAAGTCGGCGGAAGAGATGGAAGCACTCTTTCCTTATGCGAAGGAAGCGCTGGAGAATACGAACAAGATTGCGGATATGTGTAATGTTGAGATCGTGTTCGGTGAGCGCAAACTGCCGAAATATGATGTGCCGGATGGGTATGATTCTTTTTCTTATCTGACGATGCTTTGCGAAAAAGGTGCAAAAGAACGGTATCCGGAAGTTACGGACGAAGTAAAAAACCGTCTTGACTATGAACTCGATATGATCCGGCAGATGGGATTTGTTGATTATTTCCTGATTGTGTGGGATTTCGTGAATTTCGCAAAAAGTCATGACATTCCGGTTGGACCGGGACGTGGATCGGCTGCAGGTTCGATTGTATCATATTGCCTGCATATTACAGATATTGAGCCGCTCCGCTACGGACTTTTGTTTGAACGTTTCTTAAATCCGGAACGTGTTTCCATGCCGGATATTGATATTGATTTCTGTGTGAACCGAAGGCAGGAAGTGATTGATTACGTCGTAGAAAAGTATGGCAAAGATAAAGTGGTACAGATTGTTACATTTGGAACGATGGCAGCCAAGATGTGTGTCCGGGATGTCGGGCGTGCGATGGCACTTCCGTATAGCCTGTGTGACAAAGTTGCAAAAGCAATACCAAACAAAATTCCGGGCGTAAAGGATGTGACGCTTCCGGTAGCTTTGAAGGTGAGTCTGGATCTAAAAGAAATGTATGAAAACGAACCGGATGTGAAAAAACTCCTGGATATGGCGATGAAGCTTGAAGGCCTGCAGCGTCATACCGGTGTTCATCCGGCGGGAGTTATCATCGGACAAAAACCAATCGAAGAGTATGTGCCGCTTGCACGCAGTGTCGATGGAGGAATCGTGAGCCAGTACGAAAAGGATCCGGTGGAAGAACTTGGACTTTTGAAGATGGACTTCCTTGCACTCCGGAATCTGACAGTTATAAAAGATGCACTTGACCGGATTGAGGAAAATCATGGAGTGAAAATCAATCTCTCGAAGCTGGAACTGACAGATCCGGCAGTCTATGAGCTTTTGTCAGCCGGGAAGACAGATGGTGTATTCCAGCTTGAAAGTGCAGGGATGAAGGGGTTCATGAAGCAGCTGAAACCGAAAAACCTCGATGAAGTAATCGCCGGAATCTCGCTGTACCGTCCGGGACCGATGGATTTCATACCGAAATACCTTGCAAACCGGGAACATCCGGAAGATATCGTATATGATACTCCACAGCTTGAAAAGATTTTGAAATCCACATACGGATGCATGGTTTATCAGGAGCAGGTTATGCAGATTGTCATGGAACTTGCCGGGTATTCGATGGGACGTTCAGATCTGGTGCGACGTGCGATGGCAAAGAAAAAAGCAGACGTGATGGACAAAGAACGCCAGTATTTTGTATACGGAAATGAGGAACTCGGCGTTCCGGGATGCGTAAAAAATGGAATTGCAGAGGACGTCGCAAACAAGATATTTGATGACATGGTCGATTTTGCAAATTATGCATTCAACAAATCCCATGCGGCAGTCTATGCGGTTGTCGCATACCAGACGGCATACCTGAAGATTTATTATCCGGTTGAATATATGGCAGCGCTGATCTCGTCCGTACGTGAAAATACAGCGAAGATGAGCAGCTATATCCAGACATGCAAGACACTTGGAATCAAGATTCTGCCGCCGGATATCAACAAGGGAAGCGGTGATTTCATGGTGGATGGAAATGCAATCCGCTTTGGACTTTCCGGGTTAAAAAGTATCGGAGATGGTGTGACGGAAGTGATTCATCGGGAAGTGGTTGCAAATGGTCCATTTACCAGCCTGGAAGATTTTGTAGAACGTTTATCCGGGAAAGAAGCAAATAAGCGTACGATAGAAAGCTTTATCCTGGCTGGCGCTTTTGATTCTTTTGGGCACAACCGGCATCAGATGATGATGGTTTATCCGGCGATTCTTGAAAAAACAGCAAAAGAAAAAAAGAATGCGGTGACGGGGCAGATGTCACTGCTCGATTTCCTTGGGGAAGAAGAAAAAAACGAATTCCAAATCCGGTATCCGGATGTCAAAGAATACCCGAAGGAAGAACTGCTGGCAAAAGAAAAAGAAATACTTGGTATCTATGTCAGCGGACATCCGTTAGAAGACGATCTGGATATTTTAGAAGAGTATACAACCGCAAAATCAACGGATTTTGTGGTTGAAACAGAAGATGCAGAGAATCCGGAACCGGTTGATGCAGGAGATGTGGAGGAGACGGAACATGTCGTGGACAAGGCTCCTTACACAATCGGCGGAATTCTGACAGAGATTACGAAAAAGACGACCAGAAATGGCGATGAGATGGCATTTCTTCAGATTGAAGATATGTATGGGACGGTAGAGGTTGTTGTCTTTGCCAGAGATTACCGCATGAACAGGGATAAATTAGTCAAAGACACAAAGTTGTTGATCAAAGGAAATGCATCTATCGATGAGCGTGGCGGCAAGCTTCTTCTCTCGAAGATGATTACGTTTGAGGAAGTGCGGAAAAACCGTGCACAGGCAGGAAAAGAACTGTGGATTCGTTTCTCGGATATGCAGTCATACCTGAATCAGAATGTCCAGTTGACAGGTATTTTGAAACGTCATGCAGGACAGACGGTAGTAAAGATTGCAATCAGCCCATCACAGGAGGAAGGAAAACAGACAAGTGTGAAAGTCAAGCAGCTGCCGGACGCATACCGTGTCCTTGCGGACGAATCGTTGCTTGCTGACCTGAAAAATCTGTATGGGGACGAAAATGTGATCTTAGTCGACAAGAAAGGACGATAATAGACATTGATTACATCAGCATCCAATGATAGAATAAAAGAGATTAAGAAATTGATGAAATCTGCTTCGAGAAGGCGGGAGACAAAGACCTATATCGTGGAAGGTATCCGGATGGTACGTGAGATACCGGAACACAGTCTGCAGGCAGTCTATGTTGCGGAAAGCATGGAAGAGACGTTCCGCCCGGTGACCGATCGGTTTCATATACCGGTGGAGGTTGTGCGGGACTCTGTTTTTCAGAGTATGTCCGATACGAACACGCCGCAGGGGATACTTGCGCTGGTGCGTATGCCGCAGATAGAGGAAACAACCTTGTATACAGAAGGAACGGTTCCGTTTCTGCTGATTGTGGAGCGGCTGCAGGATCCGGGAAATCTCGGAACGATCATCCGGACGGCAGAAGGTGCTGGCGTGACAGGAATTATACTGAGTGCAGATTCGGTTGACTTGTACAATCCAAAAGTAGTCCGGTCTACGATGGGGTCGATTTTCCGGGTACCGGTGTATGCCGCACAGGATCTGACACGTACAATCGCTGATGTCAAAGCGCATGGAATCCGAATTTATGGAGCACACCTGTCGGGGACTGATTTTTACGAAGAGGACTTCACAGGAGGCTGTGCATTTCTGATTGGAAACGAAGGAAACGGCCTGTCAGAGCAGATCAGTGCCAGTGCAGATACGTTGATCCGGATACCGATGCAGGGGCAGGTAGAGTCGCTGAATGCAGCGATATCGACTGCGGTAATCAGCTATGAAGTGCTTAGACAGCGATTAGCAAAAAAATAAAATTGCAGTCATATTACGATATATGCACGCATATATTGTAAATGTACAATAAAAAACTCACAGTTTATGGGGAAAGAAAAGTACTGTGACAAGACAAGAGGGAGGAATAAAATATGACAGAGAAGATTCTGAACAACAACCAGGTGGTTGTAGCGGGGGAGATTGTATCCGATTTTCGGTTCAGCCATGAGATATTCGGCGAAGGGTTTTACATGGTTGACCTGGTAGTCAGCCGGCTTTCGGATGCGCATGATGTGATACCGTTGATGGTTTCAGACCGGTTGTTCGATGTGGAGAAAAGCCACATCGGGGAGAAAGTACTTGCGAAAGGACAGTTCCGTTCCTATAACAAGCATGAGGAAAATAAAAACCGGTTGATCCTGTCTGTGTTTGTACGGGAAATTGAAGTGATTGACGAGGTCGATGATCACGAGAACAAACCAAACCAGATTTATCTCGATGGATACATATGCAAAGAACCGATTTACCGTATGACACCGCTTGGCAGGGAAATCGCAGATATCCTGCTTGCAGTGAACCGTGCATACGGAAAATCCGACTATATTCCATGTATCTGCTGGGGAAGAAACGCCAGATTTGCAGGCAAGCTTGCAGTCGGGGAACATGTAGCAGTCTGGGGCCGGATTCAGAGCCGGGAATATCAGAAAAAAATAGGAAATGACGAGGTTGTAAATAAGGTCGCATATGAGGTGTCTGTCAGCAAGATGGAATGTTTGGAATAAGGATTGACAGACAGACATAACGATGCTATACTAATTTCGTTTTTATGAGTAGAGGTGCGGGATTCAAGAGTACTTTGCGGGATGACTTAGAGCAGTGGATCGCATGGAAAAGGGGAAACCGCCGAAGGAAAACAGATGTCTAAGCACTGGAATCCTGGTTGTGCAATGAAGAATTGTATGACTGTCATTTGTGAGCATGCAGATGGAGCGCTACCGGAATTGGGACTTTTCAAGCTGGCACTTTATCGAAAGTGCCGGCTTTATTTAATACCAGGAATCTGGGAAAAAGATTCCGGTAAGAATCATGATACGTTTATTTTTAAGGAGGAAAAGAAGAAAATGTCAATTTTTACAGGTTCAGCAGTTGCGATTGTTACACCATTTAAGAAAGATGGTTCTGTAGATTATGATAAGTTCCGTGATGTGATTGAGTATCAGATTGCCGGAGGAACTGACTGTATCGTCGTATGTGGAACAACCGGAGAGTCTTCTACATTATCTCATGAGGAGCACCTTGACTGCATCCGTTTTTGTACAGAAGTGGTTAACAAGCGGATTCCTGTTGTTGCAGGTACTGGATCCAATTGTACAGAGACAGCTATTTATCTGTCCCAGGAAGCAGAAAAATATGGGGTAGATGGATTGCTTGTTGTGACACCATATTATAATAAGGCAACCCAGAAAGGTCTGATTGCACATTATACAGCAGTTGCAAATTCTGTGAAGCTGCCAATCATCATGTATAATGTACCGAGCAGAACCGGTACGAATATCCAGCCGGAAACTGCAGTTTATCTGGCAAAGAATGTTGAAAATATCGTTGCGATCAAGGAAGCAACCGGAAACCTGTCACAGGTTGCCCGTCTTGTAAGTTTAGCAGATGGATGCCTGGATGTTTATTCCGGAAATGATGATCAGGTTCTCCCAATCCTTTCCCTCGGTGGACTTGGTGTGATTTCTGTCCTTGCAAATGTTGCTCCAAAGCAGACACATGATATGGTTTCCAAGTATCTGAAAGGGGAAGTAAAAGCAGCAAGAGATATCCAGATCAAGGCAATTCCACTTTGCGATGCATTGTTTAGTGAAGTCAATCCAATCCCAGTCAAAAAGGCAGTCGAACTGATGGGGCTTTGTGAAGGAAATCTGCGTATGCCGCTGACAGAACTTGAGCCACAACATACAGAACAGTTGAAAAAAGCAATGACAGATTTTGGCGTTAAGATTCAATAGTACATATGAAGGAACCGGGAGGAAAAACAAATGATTCGTGTTATAATGCATGGATGTAACGGTAAGATGGGGCAGGTTATCACAGGACTTTGTAAGGAAGATCCGGTAGTAGAGATCGTAGCCGGAATCGACGTTGTAGATAATAGAGAGAATGGATATCCGGTATTCACAGATATCAACGCATGTGATGTGAAGGCAGATGTCATCATTGATTTTGCGGCAGCAGCCGCAGTTGATAAGCTGCTTGATTACGCAGTTGATAAGCAGGTGCCGGTTGTGCTTTGCACAACCGGACTTTCGCCGGAACAGTTAAATAAAGTTTCTGTTTGTTCCGGGAAAGTTGCAATCTTAAAATCTGCAAATATGAGTCTTGGCATCAATACGTTGATGAAGCTTTTGAAAGATGCAGCCAATGTATTTGCACCTGCCGGGTTTGATATTGAGATCGTGGAGAAGCATCATAATCAGAAGGTGGATGCGCCATCCGGTACAGCACTTGCACTCGCGGATTCTATTAATGAAGCACGTGACAATGTATATGAGTATGTCTATGACCGGTCCCAGGTAAGAAAAAAACGGGATAAAAAAGAAATCGGAATCTCGGCTGTACGTGGCGGTACGATTGTTGGCGAGCACGAAGTGATCTTTGCAGGCGTCGATGAAGTGATTGAATTTAAACATACTGCATACTCAAAATCCGTATTTGCCAAAGGCGCAGTGGAAGCGGCAAAGTTTTTAGCCGGAAAGCCGGCAGGATTTTATGACATGGCAGATGTGATTGGATAAAAGTCTTTTTTGCCACGAAGAAAGGAATATATATGTATCAGGATGAGATTATTTTGTGCAGTGCTTCAAAGTACACGCAGAAATATTATTTGAATGAAGATTTTGAGAATCTGCCGACAGAAGTAAAAAAGGAATTGCGGATTATGTGCACGCTTTTTACGGAAGATGTCGGTGGAATCGTGATGCTTGTCTTTGACAGTATGGGAAATTTAAATATTGTGACAGATGCAGCAGAAGAAGATATCTTATATGACGAGATCGGATGCGGCTTGAAGGTAAAACAAATCAGAAAGGAAAAACGGGAATTGTTTGAACAGCTTGAACTTTATTTTCAGACATTTTTCCTGAATTAAAGAAAGGTAAAAACTATGTTATTTGCAGTTGATGTTGGAAATACAAACATAACAGTCGGGCTGTTTGATGGGAAAAAACTGATTAAAACATTCCGGATCACAACCGGGACAGCACGTACATCGGATGAGTACGGTGTGTATTTTGTGGATTGGCTGCGGGTACGGAATATAGATGTCTCAGAGATCGATGCAGTGATTATTGCGTCGGTTGTGCCTAAGGTCATGCATTCCCTGACGAGCGGCATCATCAAGTATCTGAATATCCAGCCGATTATCGTGGCACCGGGGATCAAGACAGGAATCAATATCGCGATTCCGGAGCCAAAGACATTGGGCGCAGACCGTCTGGTCGATGCTGTGGCAGCTTATGAGTTATATGGCGGTCCGGTGATTGTGGTGGATTTCGGAACTGCAACTACACATGATCTGGTATTGGAAGGCGGCGTGTTCCATTCAGGGGCAACATCACCGGGAATCCGGCTTGCGGCAGCAGCACTCTGGTCCGGAACTGCAAAGCTTCCGGAAATCGAGATCAAGAGACCGGATACGATCCTTGCGAAGGATACAGTCAGCAGTATGCAGGCAGGTGTATTTTATGGCTATGTGGGACAGACGGAATATATTATCCGCCGGATCAAGCAGGAATCCGGACTTTCTGATATCAAGGTAGTGGCAACCGGAGGGCTTGGCAAACTGATTTCAGAGAATACAGATTGCATTGATTATTATGATGCAGATCTGACTTTAAAGGGTCTGCAGTTAATTTACGAAAAACAATAAAGGACAAGAGTATGGATTTTGTTGATAAAATCGCATTAGCGCCAATGGCAGGTATCTGTGACCTGCCATTTCGTCTCTTATGCAAGGAGATGGGCTGTGATATTTTATACACAGAGATGGTGAGTGCCAAAGGCATGTATTATAACAATAAAAATACAGAACCGCTGCTTATGACAAAACCGGAGGAGGCGCCAATCGGTGTACAAATCTTTGGCAGCGAGCCGGAACTTATGGCATCCCAGGCGAAAAGACTCGAGAACCGAGGATTTTCCTTTATCGATGTCAATATGGGGTGCCCGGTTCCGAAGATCGTAAATAATGGGGAAGGCTCGGCACTTATGAAACAGCCGGAGTTGATCGGAGATATCGTCGATGCTCTGGTGCATGCTGTTTTACTTCCGGTCACGATTAAAATCCGGGCGGGCTTTGATGCGGATCATATCAATGCACCGAAGGTGGCACAGATTGCTGAGCAGGCAGGTGTATCGGCAATCGCAGTGCATGGCAGGACGAGAGAACAATATTATCATGGACAGGCAGACTGGGATGTAATCCGGCAGGTAAAGGAAGCCGTGTCGGTTCCTGTGATTGGAAATGGGGATATCACATGTGCAGAAGATGTGCTTGCCATGAAAGAAAAGACAGGCTGCGACAGCGTGATGATCGGACGGGCAGCAAAAGGAAATCCATGGATATTCCGTGATATCAGGCATTTCTTAAATACAGGGGAACATCTTCCGAAACCGGATGTGGAGGAGAGAAAGCAGATGATGCTGCGCCATGCAACCCTGATGGTGGAATACAAAGGGGAGTTTACAGGAATCCACGAGATGCGGAAACATGTGGCATGGTATACACAGGGCATGCCGGATTCGGCAAAGCTTCGTGCAAAGATGAATGCAGTGGAATCCTATGATGCGCTTGCATCTATGGTAAATAATTTGTGATGGAACGGGATATGGAAATCGCGTGGTAAGCGGCCAGATATGCTGAACGATCCATGGATTCAATGTAATTTTTTATGAATTCTTTTTGAACTCCATGGACGACGAGTGTATCGGCCGCTTTGTTGTATGCGATTGCTGCAGTAATCTCATCTGCATACGTGCCGACAATAAAGTCTCCATTTACGTGGATTTTTACAAGATATGTGACGACTCCGTCTTTTCCAGTCTGCTTGTGTACACCTGTATATGTGTTGATAATCAGAATATTGGAATACCGGAAATCAAAGGGGTCTCCATTTATCATGCGATAATCTCTGCCATAAACAGCAAACGGATGAATCCCATAGCGGGACAGGATACTGTACTGGCTTCCGTAATTACTGACAAACAGATATCCGCCTTTTTGCTGTATTTTTTTGGAACTATAAAAAAAGAGGTCATCGCGGTCGAATTTCAGGATGCTGTCCGGGGACAGGTGGTATTCAAAATACTGGTGACAGAGGTAGATGGGTGTTTTGAAGTAAATCCCATGATCACGGAAGTTGATCAGGCATATGAATTTATCATAGGAAAGGCTTGAAAAAAGCCGGTATTGTTCACACGTAATGGCGGAATGCTCTAAAACAAAACGTGCTTCTTTGTATGCACGGGAAGCTGTTTCTTCCGTTTCAAAACTGCCAAGGCTGATATGTTTTTTCATATGTGTGGCGGATGCACGGAAATAAGTGCTTCCATCTTTTCTTTTTGCTGTATAGATTCCTGGGAAGTTTGCCATAGTAATACGTGGATGCAGTCCTTTCTGGTTGACGTAATGTAAACATAACATATAGAATCAGTATATACATACTTTGTCAAAAAGTCTAGCGGCAACGTGGGAAAATGTAAGAAAAAAGCGCAAAAATACATGAAATACTTGCAGAAAATGACTTGACCTGAAAGCGTACTTGAATTATAATCATGAGAGTATAAATGTAACTATTTTGTAACATTTTCATCATAAATTTCTTAGGATGATGATACAGGAGTTTTAAGAGGTGAATGAAAAATATGGAAACAAAGCAGATAGAACAGGAAAATCTGACCGAAAAAAAAGATAAGCAGAAGAAAAACAGCCGGATAAAGGAACAGCTGACCGTTGTAAAATCGTTTCTGCATCAATATGGAAAATACATCGGAACCGGACTGGTGGTTGTGGCTTTGCTTATTGTGTGTGGAATCTCGTTGGCCGACCGCGCTGCAAACAAAGAAGTTGCGACCGGTGTCATGATGACGGTTGCTGATCTGACAAAGAATAAAGAAGCGTTTTCAGGTAATCTGTTTGCGGAAACTGCAATTTCCTATGATGATATGGTTAATGTGAACTATGAGACAGAACAGCTTGCGCAGCTCGAACGTACGGAGAAACAGATTGATGAGATTTTGTCTGCAAGGCGACAGGACAAGAGAGACCAGGCTGCTTTGGAGGCATTGACAGCCGTTCACAGCGGACCCGGGGAAATTGGCGAATATGATCCGGATGCAGTTGTGGTTGCATCGGCAGAAACAGATCCATCTGTTGTAACGACCACAGTACCATCCTCGACAGGCTCGGCTACATATGTCCCTGCAGATGCAAACGGAACCTATCAATATCTTGGAGAGTACCTCCTGACTGCATATTGCCCTTGCCCGATCTGTTGTGGAAAATGGAGTAATATGGTAAATCCTGTGACAGCCAGTGGTAAACCGGCAGTGGCAGGATGGTCGATCGCTGCACCAAAAGAATTTCCGTTTGGAACAAAGATTATGATTGATGGGCAGATTTATTCCGTAGAAGATCGTGGTGGCGCAATCACCGGAAAACATTTTGATATTTATTGCAATACGCATCAGGAAGCATTAAACTTTAACATGAGAACAACCTCTGCCTATCTGGTAGTTGAATAAAAGGAGAACAAAATGGAATTAATTTACAGAAGTACAAGAAATGCAAAGGAAGAAGCAACCGCTTCCATGGCGATTTTGAAGGGACTTGCAAACGAAGGCGGTCTGTTTGTGCCTGACCAGATTCCTGCATTTGATAAAACACTTGATGAACTGGCGAAGATGGATTACCGAGAAGTCGCATATCAGGTGATGAAACTGATGCTGACTGATTTTACAGAGGAAGAACTCCGGCATTGCATCAACAGTGCGTATGATTCCAAGTTTGATACAAAAGAAATTGCACCGCTTGTAAAGAAAGCGGGTGCGTATTATCTTGAGCTCTTCCATGGAGCGACGATTGCATTTAAAGATATGGCACTTTCTATACTTCCATATCTGCTTACGACTTCTGCAAAAAAGAATCATGTAACAAATGAGATTGTGATTCTGACTGCAACATCCGGAGACACCGGAAAGGCTGCACTTGCCGGGTTCGCGGATGTACCGGGAACAAAGATTATTGTGTTCTATCCAAAACATGGTGTAAGTCCAATCCAGGAAAAACAGATGGTAACCCAAAAGGGTGACAATACATGCGTTATTGGTATCACGGGCAATTTCGATGATGCACAGACAGGTGTGAAGAAGATGTTCTCAGACAAGGAATTGAATGAGTACCTTGCGTCGAAGGGATATCAATTCTCATCTGCAAACTCCATCAATATTGGTCGTCTGGTACCACAGATGGTTTATTATGTATATGCTTATACAAGACTGGTTGCAAACGGTGAGATCAAGGCTGGCGACAAGATCAATGTGGTTGTACCAACCGGAAACTTTGGAAATATTTTAGCAGCGTTTTATGCAAAGCAGATGGGACTTCCAATCAACAAGTTTATCTGTGCGTCCAATGAAAATAAAGTCCTGTATGATTTCTTCCGTACAGGTACATATGACAGAAACAGGGAGTTTATTCTGACAACATCGCCTTCGATGGATATTCTGATTTCCAGCAATCTGGAAAGACTGATCTACCGCATTGCAGGCAACGATGCAGAGAAGAACAAAGCATTGATGCAGGCACTTTCCGGGAAAGGCGCATATACGATCACAGAAGATATGAAGAAGCAGTTGGCAGATTTCTACGGAAATTATGCATCGGAAGAGGAGACTGCAGCGACAATTAAGCAGGTCTACGAATCCGATCAGTATATTATGGATACCCACACTGCAGTTGCAGCATCTGTCTATGACAAATACGTAAAAGAAACCGGAGATACGACACCGACGGTGATTGCAAGTACTGCAAGTCCTTATAAGTTCACCCGAAGCGTCATGAATGCGATTGACCGTGCCTATGACAAACAGTCGGATTTTGAGCTTGTAGATGCTTTGAACAAGCTTTCCGGTGTAAAGATTCCGCAGGCAATCGAAGATATCCGTCAGGCTCCTGTCCGTCATGATATTGTATGCGATAAGGAAGATATGCTGACAGAAGTAAAGAAATTTTTACACATTTAAAAACAGAACCGATACTCTTGGTTCACACAATATTATCAGATGCGTACCACAGGCACGCACGACAGTTCATTCGCACCATCCTGTCGAAAAACAAAACTAGGGCAAGCCATAAATACGATTATTTATGAAGCGGGTGCCTTTTTGCGCACCCGTTTTTTGCGTTTTCATACATGTCTTTTAGACGGACAAAATCCACCTGACCAACAGGCGGGATGACGCGCAATTTACAGGAAGGAGTTTTATATGTATACATTGAAGACAAATGCAAGCTTTGACAGTGCACATTTTCTTGCCGGATATGAAGGAAAGTGTTCCAATATTCACGGACACCACTGGGTTGTGGAAATCGAGGTCGGAAGTGAATGCTTAGAGATGGGCGGAAACAATCGTGGCATGATCGTGGATTTTTCCAGGTTGAAAGCAGATTTAAAGAAGATTGCAGATGCGCTCGATCATTGTCTGATTGCTGAGATTGGAAGTCTGAAGAAAAAAACGCTCGAAGCGTTTAATGAGGAACACTTTAAGGTTGTGGAAGTGATGTTCCGACCGACCGCAGAGAATTTTGCAAAGTTTTTTTATGATGAGATGAAAGAAAAAGGATATCAGGTCTTGAAGGCAACGGTGTATGAGACGCCGAAAAACTGTGCCGCATATATGGAGTAATAGAAAAAATATGGAGCAATATAAAGTAGTAGAAAAGTTTGTCAGTATCAATGGAGAAGCAACGTATGCCGGAGAACTTGCCTGTTTTATCCGGTTTGCAGGATGCAATCTTGCCTGTGGTTACTGCGATACAAAGTGGGCAAATGAACCACAGGTATCATATGAGGGCTTAAGCGGAGCAGAGATTTATGCGTATATAAAAGAAAGTGGTGTAAAAAACGTGACGCTGACAGGCGGCGAACCGCTGATCCAGCCGGATATCCGTGCTTTGATCGCGTTGCTTGCAAGCGATGAACATCTTCGCGTGGAGATCGAGACAAACGGAAGCGTGGATATCTCCGGATATGATAAAAGACCGGACAATGTCTGTATGACACTGGATTATAAGCTTCCGGACAGCGGGATGGAACGCTTTATGTGTGTAGAAAACTACGCATGGCTGAAACCGCAGGATGCGGTGAAGTTTGTCTGTTCGTCCAGATCAGACTTAGAAAAAGCAAAAGCGATTATAACAAAATACAGACTTTGTGAAAAAGCAACCGTTTATCTAAGCTCCGCGTTTGCGGCAATCACACCGGCACAGATCGTGGATTTTATGATACAGGAAAATATGAAAGATGTCCGGCTGCAGCTTCAGATGCACAAATACATCTGGGATCCGGACAAAAAAGGAGTATAAGATGGCAATCGACAAAGAAGCAATAAAGGAACATGTCCGTGGAATCCTCGCTGCATTAGGGGATGATCCGGACCGGGAAGGATTACGGGAGACACCAGACCGGGTTGCCCGTATGTATGAAGAAGTATTTGAGGGCATGAATTACACAAATGATGAGATCGCAGACATGTTCAACAAATCATTTGAACGTCCGGGCAATGATACAAGTGATATGGTGCTTGTAAAAGATATTGGAGTGTTCAGCTATTGTGAACATCATATGGCTCTTATGTATGATATGCATGTGGCAGTCGCATATATCCCGAAGGGAAAAGTGCTGGGACTTAGCAAGATTGCCAGGATCGCGGATATGGTAGCAAAACGTCTGCAACTGCAGGAACGGATCGGGACAGATATTGCCTATATCATGAGTAAAGTGACAGGGAGCCCGGATGTTGCGGTTGTGATCGAAGGGAGCCATAGCTGTATGACAGCCAGAGGCATCCGAAACGCAAGTGCAAAGACGTTTACGACGACATTTACCGGTGAGTTTGAAACAAACGAGACATTACAGAATAAGCTGATGATGTTGTTAAAATAAGATGTTTGGGATTACAAGTTACGGGAAATAGAAAACAAAAGGAGTGGTTATTATGCAGCATAAGAAAAACAAAGAAGCGGCAGTTGTTGTATTTAGTGGAGGACAGGATAGCACAACCTGTCTGTTATATGCAAAAAAACATTATAAGAAAGTATATGCGGTGTCCTTTGACTACCATCAGCGCCATGTGGCAGAGCTGGATGCGGCAAAAGCAATCTGTGAAAAACTGGATGTGGAACAGACGATCATGGATATGACACTTTTAAACCAGCTGGCACCAAATTCTCTGACGAGAAACGATATGCATGTAGATGAGGATGCTCCGGCAGAAGGAACGCCGAATACATTTGTGGATGGAAGAAATATGTTATTTTTGACATTTGCGGCGGTATTTGCAAAGCAGAAAGGTGTGACCGATATCCTGACAGGTGTATCACAGAGTGATTTTTCCGGGTATCCGGACTGCAGAGATGAGTTTATCAAATCTTTGAATGTGTCCCTCAATCTGGCGATGGATTATGAGTTTGATATCATCACACCGCTCATGTGGATCGACAAGGAAGAGACATGGGAGTTAGCCGACAAACTCGGTGGATTTGACCTGGTCCGCAATATGACATTGACTTGTTATAATGGAATCAAAGGAGATGGCTGTGGCAACTGTCCGGCATGCAAATTGCGGAAAAAAGGATTAGATGCATATCTTGCGCGCAGATAAGAGAAGAATGGAGGAAAACCATGAAACGCTTATTGTTTATAATCAATCCCAAAGCCGGGAGAACCGCAATCCGCAACGATTTGTTTGAGATTATTATGATTTTTTCACAGGCGGGATATGAGGTCGTGACATATCCGACACAAGGACCGGAAGATGCGGAGCGTAAAGTGCGTGTCGATGGTGCGGATTATGATCTGATTGTGTGTGCAGGTGGCGATGGCACGCTGGATAATACCGTGTGTGGATATGTCAAGATGGGGCAAAAAAAGGTTCCGCTTGGATATATTCCGGTGGGAACAACCAACGATTATGCGAGAAGTCTTCAGATATCGAGAAAACCAATCGAAGCAGCCACACAGATTATGGATGGAATATGCACCAGAATCGATGTTGGTCAGTTTGCTGACAAATCATTTGTGTATATTGCGGCATTTGGTATATTTACAGATGTGTCCTATAGCACGAACCAGCAATTAAAAAAAGCAATCGGACATTCGGCATATGTGCTTGAAGCAATCAAAAATATCGGAAATTACAAGGGGTTTTCTCTGACTGCACAGTTTGACGATAAAGTGATTACAGGAAAATATCTGTATGGAATGATCACAAACACGATGTCGGTTGGCGGGTTTAAACTGCGTGGTGCAAAACATGTTGTCTTGGATGACGGAAAGTTTGACTGCCTTTTTATCAAGATGCCGTCATCTCCTGCAGAGCTGCAACAGATCATTCGTGGTCTTTTGCAAAATGAAGTAGAAGGAAATGAGATGTTTTTCGAGTGTAAAGCAAGCCGGGTTGTCGTGGACGGAGAGCAGGAGATTGCGTGGACGCTCGATGGAGAATATGGCGGAAGCATGGCCCATGTGGAAATCAGAAATATACAGCAGGCGTTGAATCTGATGCTTCCACAGATTCCGCTGCAGGAAGTTGCACATCAGCCGGAGGATGACACGGAGGAAGAAAGTGCATATACAGAGGATGAAGAAATGGATATTGATTTCGATGATCTGTATGGCAGGTACATGTTGAATTATCCGGAACAGCAACCGGAAGAAGAACCGGGAAAAGATGATACGATGTAAGCCATGGGGACAAGGTTATGTCGATTCTTTACATTTTTATAAAAAAAGAATATAATAAAAGATATGCATGCGTGCATAAATAAAATAGAAACAAAAGACATTGAAAAAAATGTGATGTGATCGAAACTGAAAGGGGAAATCATGGGTAAGTATTTTGGAACAGATGGCTTCCGCGGAGAGGCGAATGTGGACCTGACTGTGGAACATGCATATAAAGTCGGCAGATATCTTGGATATTATTTTGGCAAAAACAAGCAGGGCGATGATCGTGCCCGGATTGTGATCGGAAAAGATACAAGACGCTCAAGTTATATGTTTGAGTATTCACTGGTTGCGGGACTGACAGCGAGCGGTGCAGATGTTTATCTGATGCATGTCACGCCGACACCGAGTGTATCTTATATTGTACGGGCAGATGAGTTTGACTGCGGAATTATGATTTCAGCAAGCCACAATCCGTTTTATGATAACGGAATCAAGATTATCAACAGCCAGGGCTCTAAGATGGACGCCGCTGTAGAAAAAGAGATTGAAGATTATATCGACGGACTGGTGCCGGAGATTCCGTTTGCAACAAAGGAGAAGATTGGACGGACGACCGATTATTCGATGGGTAGAAACCGGTATATCGGTTATCTGATGACACTTCCAACGAGAGCATTTAAGAATCTGCGCGTCGGGTTAGATTGCGCAAATGGTGCATCGTCGACAGTTGCAAAAGCTGTATTCGATGCACTTGGTGCAAAAACGTATGTCATCAACAACACACCGGACGGTACGAATATCAACACGAACTGTGGTTCCACGCATATCGAGGGATTGCAAAAGTTCGTTGTGGAGAATCATCTGGATGCCGGATTTGCATATGATGGAGATGCAGACAGATGCTTGGCTGTCGATGAAAAAGGAAACCTTGTGGACGGAGATGCAATCATCTACATCTGTGGAAAGTATTTACGGGATCGTGGCAGATTGAGCAACAATAAAGTTGTAACGACAATCATGTCAAACCTTGGATTGTACAAAGCACTCGATGCAGAAGGAATCGGATATGAGAAAACTGCAGTTGGTGACAAATATGTCTATGAGTGCATGATGGAAAACGGATATATTTTAGGTGGCGAACAAAGTGGACATATCATCTTTTCGAAGAATGCAAGAACGGGAGATGGCGTGCTTACATCGCTCAAACTGATGGAAGTCATGGTGGAAGAAAAAACGACGATGTCCGAGCTTACGCGTGGACTTATGATTTATCCACAGCTTCTTGTAAATGTCAAAGTGACAAGCAAAAAAGAAGTGATGGAAGATGCGGATGTGCTTGCTGCTGCGAAAAAAGTTGAAGAAGCACTCGGTGATAATGGAAGAATTCTGCTTCGGCAGAGCGGAACCGAACCGCTCATCCGTGTTATGGTGGAAGCAGAAACAGACGCAATTTGCAAAGAACATGTGGAGGCGGTTGTGGATGTGATCCGAAGCAAAGGATATGAAGCACAGTAAGGATTTAGGATGAATAATACCAGAAAATTTGAGACATCGATTGTATTTTTTCTCAAAGCGATTTTAAATTTGATATTGTTCTTTGTATTGTATGGAATCTATGCAAAAACAAACTGGCAGTTATGGAATTTATCGAGAACATCCGGAATGACAATCGCGGCATATGTCGCCATGCATTATATGTTTTCGACGATTTATGGACATTATGATATCGGTAAAAGAAAAAGTAAGCCGATTGTATTGTCGCTATTTTTGAATCAGATTTTTACAGATGTGATTGCGGTGCTGGTAC
>ERZ1034998.445-NODE-445-length-27298-cov-88.295636_pt1 | contig 27298 bp, 30 predicted proteins | sample MGYA00520621_ERZ1034998 | MGnify/ENA primary metagenome ERZ1034998 (study PRJEB33766, sample SAMN09781748) | gut metagenome | biome: gut microbiome | host: Homo sapiens | place: Madagascar | study: EMG produced TPA metagenomics assembly of the PRJNA485056 data... | reverse complement strand
ACCACCAGCGTGTACAACAAGCACGACTTTGAGGGCGGCGAGATCCCGCTGTGGTACTACTGCCAGTGCCAGCATTACATGGCCGTAATGGGCTATGAGCGAATGTATCTTGCGGTGCTGGTGCTGGGCAAAGCCTTTTACGATTTTGTGATTGAGCGCAACGACAACGAGATCCGAGTGCTGCTGGATAACGAGATCGAGTTTTGGAATCACTATGTGCTTGCCCGCAAGCCGCCGGAGCCCGACGGAAGCGAATCCTCGCAAAACGCCGTAAAAGCCCTCCTAAGCCATTTTGACGGCAAGGGCGAAGAATTACCCGTCCCGGCAATAATAATGGAGCAGGAGGCAAATCTGAGCCGTTACGAGGCATTGAAAGAGCAGAGCGACGCACTAAACAAGGAAATAGAGACGATCAAGCAGGAATTGATGCTTGCTCTGGGCGACCGGGAGACGGCGGAAGCGCAGAAGTACAGAGTTACTTTTAAGCCGCAGACGAGGACAAGCATTGACAGCAAACGGCTGAAAGCAGAGCGGCCGGAGATCTACGACGAGTATGCGCAGGCTACAGAGAGCCGCGTGCTGAGAATAACTAAGAAAAAAGGAGCGTAAAAAGAAATGGAAATGACCACAAACACAGCAAATGCAATAACCAATGCGGCGGCCGCCGAAAAGAGAAAGGTATCCTCCCCTGCGACGATGATGAAGAACATCGTGCAGAACGAAGCCACTATGAAGATTCTGCGGGACAGCCTGCACGAGAACGCCGGCGCATTTGCCGCCTCCGTGATAGAGCTGTATTCCGGGGACAAGGCACTGCAGAAGTGCGACCCCCGCGCGGTATGGGCGCAGTGCCTGAAGGCCGTATCCCTTAAGCTGCCTATCGTAAAGGATCTCGGACTTGCCTATATAATCCCCTACAAGGACGAGCCTACCTTCCAAATCGGCTACAAAGGGCTTGTGCAGCTTGCAATGCGTACCGGGGCTTACAAGTACATCAATGCCGGCGAGGTATACGAGGGCGAGTTTGTATCGCAGGACAAGCTTTCCGGGCGCGTGGATCTCTCCGGCACACGGATAAGTGATACGGTGGTGGGCTATTTTGCCTACATGGAGACCCTTAACGGCTTTACAAAAACGCTGTACTGGGACAAGGACAAGAGCATTGCCCACGCAAAGAAGTTTTCCAAGAGCTACAACAGCGGCAGCGCAATCTGGCGCGAACACCCCGATGAGATGTTTACAAAACAGGTGCTGCGCAATCTGCTGTCCAAGTGGGGCGTTTTGAGCGTGGAAATGTGCAACGCCTTCTCCGCGGAGAGCGAGGACAACACCGCCCTTGTGGACGAAAAGATAGCCGCAGAGCCGATTGTCGAGGGCGTGGAATACGAGGTGCAGGATGAAGGTTGAGAAATTTATCCCCGTCGGGCGGGAGAATGCGATAAGCCGAGCTGCATTAAGTATCCGCACGGGCGCGCAGGACCGGTTTAACCGCAAAGCGATACAGGAGGCGCGGGACAGAGGCGTACCCATCGTCTTTTGCGACGACGGCTCCGGCTACTACATAGCGCAGACTTCTGCGGAGGTAAGAGCATTGCAGCGGAACTATCTCAAACGGATCTTTGCCATGATGGACACTATAAACAGCCTGAGCGCGACGGTACACATCATGGAGCAGGAGGAAGGAGTGCCCGATGAACAAGGTAACGCATGCCCGGACGATATGCCCGTTTTTCAGGAGCGACTCGCCGAAATCGATAGCCTGTGAGGGGCTTACGGAAGAATCGCAGGTGTTGCGCACGGAGTTTACAAGCTCCGTCGCACGCCAGCGGCACCAAGAGCGCTACTGTTTTCGGTTTTGCTACGACTGCTGCCCGATAGCACGGGCTATAAACTCAAAATACAAGGGAGGCGACGCCGAATGAGCGCAACGGTAAATATATTTACGCTGGTCATATACGCACTGATCTTTTTATCCGCAACCACAATAGCCGCCTACTATCTGGGCAAGCACGAGGGACGCGAAGAGGAGCGCGACGAGCAGGAGCTGCGGCAGCAGCGCAGAGGCATAGCCAGCTATCCCGGACGGGAACGGAGCAGAAGGAGGCATATACTGTGAAATCACTTAACGGTTGGATAAAGCTTGATCGTAAGATATGCGACTGGGGCTGGTATCATGATGGCAATACAATGCGGGTATTTGTGCATTTGCTGCTGATGGCGACATCAAAGGATATGGAATACAATGGGGCAAATATCCGCCGCGGCGAAGTGGCCGTTACATGGCAGAAAATAGCTGATGCACTGAAAATGACATATGACGAGGTGCGAATGGCAGTCAAACACCTGAAAGCCACCGGCGAGGTCACAGTCACCAGACACTCGAAATACAGCCTCGTGCGGGTGGTTAACTACGAGCAGTATCAGGATGTTCCCAGTCAAAATCCCAATCAAGTCCCAATCAAATCCCAATCAAATCCCAATCACGACGAAGAACTCAATATAAATAGAACAAGAAATAAAGAATTAAAGAATTATTATACGCGCGCACGCGCGCGAGAAGAAAACAAAAATATCATCCCTGTTAAAAGGGTGGCTGCGCATGCTTTTGAGGAGCGAACGGACGACAGCAGCTATAAGGATATTTATGCAAACTGAAAGGAGAGAAGTGTATGAAAACCATTAAAGCCTATCGCATACTGACCGGGAAAAGCGCGGATTCGCCGCGCACAGTGGTATTTGCCACGGACAAAGCGCAGGCCAAGCTATCTGCCACGCTGACCGATGCCGGACGCTATTGCGATTGTAACGACATCTACGCAGAGCGAGCCCCTGAGCTGGACAAGTACTACGACAAGAGCAAGGGGTTTGAGCTTAAGGAGGTGCCCACGGAATGAAAGTACTTATAGCCTGCGAAGAATCGCAAAGGGTGTGCTGTGCGTTCCGCGAGCTGGGGCACGAGGCTTACAGCTGCGATATCCAGGAACCCAGCGGCGGACACCCCGAATGGCACATACTCGGTGATGCGCTCAGGGCGATCGAGGGCGGCGAGATCGTCACAATGGACGGCAAAGCGCACTATATAGGCAAGTGGGACTTGCTGATTGCGCACCCGCCGTGCACTTATCTTTCCAATGCCGGCGCAGCCTACTTTTCGGCGAAATGGGGCGAGGAGCGCATCATGAGAAGGCGGCAAAAACAGCAGGAAGCAATATGGTTTTTTATGCAATTCATCAAGGCTGACTGCCCGAAAATAGCCGTAGAAAACCCCGCAAGCCGCCGGAGCCCGACGGAAGCGAATCCTCGCAAAACGCCGTAAAAGCCCTCCTAAGCCATTTTGACGGCAAGGGCGAAGAATTACCCGTCCCGGCAATAATAATGGAGCAGGAGGCAAATCTGAGCCGTTACGAGGCATTGAAAGAGCAGAGCGACGCACTAAACAAGGAAATAGAGACGATCAAGCAGGAATTGATGCTTGCTCTGGGCGACCGGGAGACGGCGGAAGCGCAGAAGTACAGAGTTACTTTTAAGCCGCAGACGAGGACAAGCATTGACAGCAAACGGCTGAAAGCAGAGCGGCCGGAGATCTACGACGAGTATGCGCAGGCTACAGAGAGCCGCGTGCTGAGAATAACTAAGAAAAAAGGAGCGTAAAAAGAAATGGAAATGACCACAAACACAGCAAATGCAATAACCAATGCGGCGGCCGCCGAAAAGAGAAAGGTATCCTCCCCTGCGACGATGATGAAGAACATCGTGCAGAACGAAGCCACTATGAAGATTCTGCGGGACAGCCTGCACGAGAACGCCGGCGCATTTGCCGCCTCCGTGATAGAGCTGTATTCCGGGGACAAGGCACTGCAGAAGTGCGACCCCCGCGCGGTATGGGCGCAGTGCCTGAAGGCCGTATCCCTTAAGCTGCCTATCGTAAAGGATCTCGGACTTGCCTATATAATCCCCTACAAGGACGAGCCTACCTTCCAAATCGGCTACAAAGGGCTTGTGCAGCTTGCAATGCGTACCGGGGCTTACAAGTACATCAATGCCGGCGAGGTATACGAGGGCGAGTTTGTATCGCAGGACAAGCTTTCCGGGCGCGTGGATCTCTCCGGCACACGGATAAGTGATACGGTGGTGGGCTATTTTGCCTACATGGAGACCCTTAACGGCTTTACAAAAACGCTGTACTGGGACAAGGACAAGAGCATTGCCCACGCAAAGAAGTTTTCCAAGAGCTACAACAGCGGCAGCGCAATCTGGCGCGAACACCCCGATGAGATGTTTACAAAACAGGTGCTGCGCAATCTGCTGTCCAAGTGGGGCGTTTTGAGCGTGGAAATGTGCAACGCCTTCTCCGCGGAGAGCGAGGACAACACCGCCCTTGTGGACGAAAAGATAGCCGCAGAGCCGATTGTCGAGGGCGTGGAATACGAGGTGCAGGATGAAGGTTGAGAAATTTATCCCCGTCGGGCGGGAGAATGCGATAAGCCGAGCTGCATTAAGTATCCGCACGGGCGCGCAGGACCGGTTTAACCGCAAAGCGATACAGGAGGCGCGGGACAGAGGCGTACCCATCGTCTTTTGCGACGACGGCTCCGGCTACTACATAGCGCAGACTTCTGCGGAGGTAAGAGCATTGCAGCGGAACTATCTCAAACGGATCTTTGCCATGATGGACACTATAAACAGCCTGAGCGCGACGGTACACATCATGGAGCAGGAGGAAGGAGTGCCCGATGAACAAGGTAACGCATGCCCGGACGATATGCCCGTTTTTCAGGAGCGACTCGCCGAAATCGATAGCCTGTGAGGGGCTTACGGAAGAATCGCAGGTGTTGCGCACGGAGTTTACAAGCTCCGTCGCACGCCAGCGGCACCAAGAGCGCTACTGTTTTCGGTTTTGCTACGACTGCTGCCCGATAGCACGGGCTATAAACTCAAAATACAAGGGAGGCGACGCCGAATGAGCGCAACGGTAAATATATTTACGCTGGTCATATACGCACTGATCTTTTTATCCGCAACCACAATAGCCGCCTACTATCTGGGCAAGCACGAGGGACGCGAAGAGGAGCGCGACGAGCAGGAGCTGCGGCAGCAGCGCAGAGGCATAGCCAGCTATCCCGGACGGGAACGGAGCAGAAGGAGGCATATACTGTGAAATCACTTAACGGTTGGATAAAGCTTGATCGTAAGATATGCGACTGGGGCTGGTATCATGATGGCAATACAATGCGGGTATTTGTGCATTTGCTGCTGATGGCGACATCAAAGGATATGGAATACAATGGGGCAAATATCCGCCGCGGCGAAGTGGCCGTTACATGGCAGAAAATAGCTGATGCACTGAAAATGACATATGACGAGGTGCGAATGGCAGTCAAACACCTGAAAGCCACCGGCGAGGTCACAGTCACCAGACACTCGAAATACAGCCTCGTGCGGGTGGTTAACTACGAGCAGTATCAGGATGTTCCCAGTCAAAATCCCAATCAAGTCCCAATCAAATCCCAATCAAATCCCAATCACGACGAAGAACTCAATATAAATAGAACAAGAAATAAAGAATTAAAGAATTATTATACGCGCGCACGCGCGCGAGAAGAAAACAAAAATATCATCCCTGTTAAAAGGGTGGCTGCGCATGCTTTTGAGGAGCGAACGGACGACAGCAGCTATAAGGATATTTATGCAAACTGAAAGGAGAGAAGTGTATGAAAACCATTAAAGCCTATCGCATACTGACCGGGAAAAGCGCGGATTCGCCGCGCACAGTGGTATTTGCCACGGACAAAGCGCAGGCCAAGCTATCTGCCACGCTGACCGATGCCGGACGCTATTGCGATTGTAACGACATCTACGCAGAGCGAGCCCCTGAGCTGGACAAGTACTACGACAAGAGCAAGGGGTTTGAGCTTAAGGAGGTGCCCACGGAATGAAAGTACTTATAGCCTGCGAAGAATCGCAAAGGGTGTGCTGTGCGTTCCGCGAGCTGGGGCACGAGGCTTACAGCTGCGATATCCAGGAACCCAGCGGCGGACACCCCGAATGGCACATACTCGGTGATGCGCTCAGGGCGATCGAGGGCGGCGAGATCGTCACAATGGACGGCAAAGCGCACTATATAGGCAAGTGGGACTTGCTGATTGCGCACCCGCCGTGCACTTATCTTTCCAATGCCGGCGCAGCCTACTTTTCGGCGAAATGGGGCGAGGAGCGCATCATGAGAAGGCGGCAAAAACAGCAGGAAGCAATATGGTTTTTTATGCAATTCATCAAGGCTGACTGCCCGAAAATAGCCGTAGAAAACCCCGTAGGCCGAATGAGTACGCTCTACAAAAAGCCCACGCAGATCATACAGCCGTATCAATTCGGCGATCACGCGCAGAAAAAGACCTGCCTGTGGCTAAAGGGGCTGCCGAAACTGGAACCTACAAACATCGTTGACCGCGGCGAAATGATGGGTAACTATTCAATCGGCGCGCATGCGGACGGCAGAGATGATAACGGTAAATGGCTGCGCTGGGGCCCGGAGCTGGCAAAGCTCAGAAGCCGTACCTTTCCCGGCATAGCAAAAGCTATGGCGGAAGCAGTATAATCACAGCAGAGCCGCCTGAGGTGAATCCGGGCGATGTGTGGGCGTTAGGAAGGCACCGTTTGATGTGCGGCGACAGCACGGACCCGCGGAACATAGCTATCCTCATGAACGGCAAAAAGGCAGATATGGTAATGACCGATCCGCCGTATGGCATAAATGCCGTAAAAATGACAATGGGGCGGCGGAATGGTGAGTTTTATCGCGGCAAAAACTGGGACAACTCGCGGCCGGATATCATGTTTGTATTTGACATCGCCCCTTTGGTGTGTATATGGGGGGGTAACTATTTTGCCGACATACTGCCGATTACTAACGACTGGTTGATATGGCACAAAAAGAACGATAACCGTGACTTTTCCGAGTGCGAGATGGCGTGGACGAATTTCGGGACAAACTGTCGCCACATATCGCATCACTGGAGCGGCGAGGAAAAATTGCACATAACAATGAAGCCGTTAGCAGTTATCGGCTGGGCTATCGGAAAAGCGAAGAAACGGGCGGAGCTGATTGTTGATGTTTTCGGTGGCAGCGGCACAACGCTTATTGCATGTGAGGAAATGGGGCGGACATGCTATACAATGGAGATCGACCCGCATTATTGCGGAGTGATAATAGACCGCTGGCAGCGGCAGACCGGCCAAAACGCACGACTCGTAGAAAGGATGGGAAAACATGACACTGACTGACAAACAGGACCTTGAGGAGGAAGAAAAATGAAAATAATGAAAATCAAGAGACTTTTAATCGCGGGACTTATGGCGGTGCTGCTGATCGGCTTTGCCGGATGCTATTCCGAGGCTGAAAAGGTGAATCACAACATTTCCGAGCAGGCGCGATACTTTGAGTGCGAACGCCGTGTGACGGTCTACAATGCGCGGACGGATAAAGTAATCATGTATATCGAGGGCTATATCAACATTGAAAACAATTCATACAGCGAGCTTGTTGTAACGGCCAAAGTGGGCGCTTCGCAGTACAAAAAGAACTATGTGTACTTGAATGACTACACGCTTTATGTGGTGGAGGATATCAACGGCACGCATACTGATCCGTATCATTACCGGGTATATTTTAACACCAACATTCTGCCGGATATCGTGGTTAAGCCGTAAGGAGGAATGAGCGATGAAAGGAATAAAGCTTTGCGGCGAGTGCGCGAATTACAGCTACAAAAAGCATAAGTGCTTGCTCGGTTGCAATAAAGAAACTGACCCGCGCAGCAAATTTTATGACGATTGCCCGCTGCCGGATGTGCGGGAAATAAAGCACGGGCGAAATATTACGGAAATGACGCCCCAAGAGGTAATGCAGGCTTTCCGCGATTCCGCCCGCTTTATGCAGATCAGCTATAACGGGAAAAACGGTATACTCGCCTATTTTTTGGACGATGAGACCCGTGCTGCCGTCATTTACGCACTGCACAAGCAAATCCCGCAAACTATGCAGCGGGCGAAGGACAAAGGACTCAGCGACTATATTTGCCCGACTTGCGGCAATCCGTTTATGGGAAGCAGATACTGCGACCACTGCGGACAGCGCTTGGAATGGTGAGGTGATGGAGATGTGGGGACCACTCCCGGATAGTGCATACGACGGAAGGCACAGCTGCCCGTGCGAGAGGGAAATCAAGCTTACCCCGGCGGAGGCAAAGGAGACACTGGAATGGTTACGGAAACTGGCATGGCCGGGCAGTAAACAGCTGTGCACAGCGCTGGAGGTAGCTATCTCCGCTCTTAACAAGCAGATCCCCTGCCAGTGTGCCGTCACCAGCAACGGCCAAAGGATATGCTATCGCTGCGGTGCACCGCTGGACAAGTATCAGCCGCATTGCAAAGAGTGCGGCACGGCGATTGACTGGGCAAGAGCACGCAAGCTGGAGGCAAAAGCCAAAAGAGCGGCTAAAAGAGCTGCGAAAAAGGCGGAAGAGGCTAAAAAGGAGGTAGAAAAACAGAATGATACACGAGCTTAAGACACTGCCAGCATACTTTGAGGCGGTACGGAAGGGCGATAAAACCTTTGAGCTGCGCGAGGATGACCGGGATTTCCAAGTCGGGGATTATCTTGCCCTGAATGAGTGGGACGGCGAAAAATACACCGGGCGGTCGCAGTTGGTAAAGGTCAGATATATCCTTGATCCTAACGAGGTTATGACTTGCGCGGGCGGATATGTCATTATGAGTATTGCTTCGGGGATTGGCAGCGCATTAACAAATCCGTATGATAACGAGCGGAGGGGGAGGCGATAAAGATGCCGAGCAAGTATAACAAATACGCAAACAAAAAGGTGCAGCTGGACGGGATCGCATTTGACAGCCGCAAGGAGGCCAAAAGATATGCGGAGCTTAAGCTGCTGGAAAAGGCGGGCGAAATAACGGGGCTGTACAGGCAGGTGAAATTTGACCTTGTACCCGCGCAATACGAGGAGTACGAGCGCACGGGCAAGAGCGGGCAACCGCTCAAGCCCGGCAAGCGCTGCGTCGAGCAGGCCATATCCTATGTGGCGGACTTTTGCTATCGCGATAAGGGCGGCGAGTATGTCGTGGAGGATACAAAAGGATTTAAGACAAAGGACTATGTGATTAAGCGCAAGCTAATGCGCTATATGCTTGGAATAGCAATAAGGGAGGTATAAACGGATGAATAAAGTTATACTTATAGGCCGCCTGTGCAGCAATCCTGAGCTGCGCACCACCCCTGCCGGAAAGTATGTGTGCGAGGTAAATATAGCCGTTGACAGGCGTATGGCCGCAGACGGCTCTAAAACGGCTGATTTTGTGCCTTTGGTGTTTTGGGGTACAAGTGCCGACTCGATATGCAAATACGGCTCTAAGGGGCGGAAAATAGCCATAGCGGGCATGCTGCACATCGAGCAGTACGAAAAGGAGGGGCAAAAGCGCACAAGAGCCACCGTATGGGTGGAACAATGGGAGTTTTGCGAGCCTAAAAGAGATACGACGCCAGCCGGTCCCGACGCTGCGGAGAGATACAATGCTGCTGTTGCGGCTGCTGAGCAGTTTACCCCGGTGACGCCGGAGGATGAGCTGCCGTTTTAAGAGGAGGGATTTATGATGGTTGACGACCCGGTAAAAAGTCCCGCGCACTACTGTGATGGCGGGATAGAAACAAAAGACTATATACGCAGCAAGCTGACAAAAGCGGAATTTATAGGCTGGTGCAAGGGCAATGCCCTGAAATACATCAGCAGAGCCGGTAAAAAGGCCGGTAATAGCGCAGCGCAGGACATCGACAAGGCAATAGTGTATCTGGGCTGGGCGCGCGATCGAGCAGCGGACGACAATTAACAAGCAAAAGCCCCGCGGGTACACCGTGGGGCTTAACTTGCTAATCGTCCCAGACTTGGAAGAGACGATAGCGCAGCAGATTGACTATGTAATCGGGCGGTATGCGCGTGCCGCGCTCCCATGCGCTGAGAGTCTGCAGCGGAATCCCGGTAAGGCTGCAAAACTCTTTTTGCGTGAGCTGCAATGCCTTGCGCATTGCTTTGATATCAGCCCCTGTAGCCATTGCGGATGATTATCTCCTCCTCGCAATACTCTGTATCCGTATCAATAACGGCAATGCGGATCTCCTGCCCGTCGTAGTCCTCATTGCAAGTCATTATTGACGCCATCTCGGCCGCAGCCTCGTAATTATCGCTGCCGTTGTCCCAGTCGTAATTGTCACCGTGCTGTACCGCGTAAAACTTTACCATTTTTCGCCCCTCCTTAATTAGTTATTTTTTGATTTTGTGGACGCCACAAGCATGTCCCACTGCACCTCGCAGACGGCCGTGCAATGCAGATATTGCACACCGCTCATAAAATCTTCGCAGCGCTCGTATTTTTGGCCATCGCATACCACATTGTTTCCCTCGATTTTCCCAGCGAAATAGGTATACCGGCCGTACTGCTTAGGCTTGCCGCAGATTGGGGTAAGTGTGCCGTCGGCAAAGAGGCATCTGTCCTCGATATAATCACCGTTGTTAAGGCGATGCACTGCCTGCAAATCGGATTCGGGGATGGCGGTATTTTGTATGTCGATGTGACTATCGACACTTACGACGAGAGTATCCGGCAATTTGGCAAGGCCGGTGCAACCGTAAAGATTGCAATCGCCGCCGACAGTGAGGTTTTCCGGTAACGCTGTAAGGCTGTCGCAATAGCTGAGGTCGAGATTGCCGCACACGACAAGATCGTCGGGCAGCGAGGTGATCTGCGCGCCCATAAGGTCGAGATTGCCGCAGTGATCTGCCATTATGGCATTGAGCTCTTCAAGGGTTGGGTTAGTATTGATGTTTGTCATTTTTGTTTCCTCCGTTTTTTATGTTTTGTTGTCCTCGTTACGGCTTTTATTATACACTGTATAACTCGCTTGTCAAGCGTTTTTATAAAAATATTTTAACAATTCACAAAATGTTCATATTTGCCCCTCTTTGAGGTGGGGAGAAATCAGCGCCGCGACTGTGATATTATGTGCTGCAGGAGGTGAGCGCATGGCGGGACATAGAGGCACGGGACCGCAGCCGGAAACGGACTGGCTGGCGATATCACTTGAGTATATATGCGGTACAGACGGCGTGACGCAGGCCTCGCTGGCAAAAAAGTATAATCTGCCTAAGGATACGGTAGCTCGCGCGTGCAGAGTCAACGGCTGGGGCGCGAAGCGTGCCCGTTACCGCAAAAAGGCGTTTGAGCAGGCGCTGGAAAAATCCGTAAAAAAGGACGCAAACCGTATGGCAAAGCTAATCACTGCTGCGGACGATATCAGCGCAACGATAGCTAAGGTATGCAGGGACTCTAAGCAATTTAACCGTCACCTCGTCAAAAACGCCGCAGATGAGACGGTGGAGAGGATTTTTGATAAGGCCGACACACGGGCGCTGCGCGATCTGAGCGGCGCAATTAAGGATATGGTAGGGGTAATGCAAGCGCTGTACGACAAAAAAGACCCGACACAGGAGCAGGAAAAAGGCGGCGTAATCGTACTTGCGGATGTGGACGAGCAGGCCGAGGAGGACGCATGAGCAACTACAAAAAGCGCCCTGCACCGGTAATCTGGCGGCCGCAGCCAAAGCAGGCAGCGTTTATGCGTCGGCCGGAGTTTGAGGCGCTGTACGGCGGAGCAGCCGGGGGCGGCAAGTCGGACGCGCTGCTGGCAGAGGCGCTGCGGCAGGTGGATATCCCGCATTACAAGGCGCTTATCCTGCGCAAGACCTACCCGCAGCTCACGGAGCTTATAGATCGCTCGCGCACCTTGTACGGTGCAGCCTTCCCGGCGGCACGGTATAACGCCACGGGGCATGTATGGAGCTTCCCTTCCGGCGCAAAGATCTATTTTGGCTCAATGCAGCGCGCCGCAGACAAAATCAACTATCAGGGCAAAGCATATGATTTTATTGCCTTTGACGAGCTGACGCATTTTAGCTGGGAGGAGTACTCGTATTTGTTTTCTCGCTGCCGTCCCACTGGACCGGGGACACGGTGCTATATCCGTGCCACCACCAACCCCGGCGGAATCGGGCATGCGTGGGTTAAGGAGCGATTTATATCCGCCGCTGCGCCGCTTACGACTATTACGGAGGAGAGCACGGTGCCGGACGGCAAGGGCGGCACGATGCATATCAAGCGCGACCGGGTGTTTGTGCCGTCCACCGTATACGACAATCGCGCGCTGCTTGCCAATGATCCCGGCTATCTTGCCAACCTTGCCATGCTGCCGGAGGCGGAGCGCAATGCCCTGCTACTGGGCAGCTGGGACTCCTTTGACGGACAGGTATTTTGCGAGTGGCGCAACGACCCCGCACACTACCTCGATCACCGCTGGACACATGTTATATCGCCGTTTGATATCCCGCCGGAGTGGCGGGTAATGCGCTGTTTTGATTTTGGCTACACGCACCCGTACTCCGTGCATTGGCTTGCATACGATACGCGCGGGAAAATGTACGCAATCCGCGAGCTGTACGGCACGGACGGCACACCCAACAAGGGCAATAGGCTTACGCCGGTGCAGATAGCCGCGGATATCCGCAGGATAGAGCAGGACGATCCCATGCTGCGCGGGCGTAAAATATGGGGAGTGGCGGACCCGGCTATATTTGACGCCTCACGCGGGGAGTCAATAGCAGATATGATGGCAGCCGCACCTAACTTTATTTTGTGGGACAAGGGCGATAATGCCCGCATAGCAGGCAAGATGCAATGGCACTACCGCCTCGCCTTTGACGGGACCGGCGATCCCATGTTCCAGTGCTTTGACACCTGCAAGCACCTCATCCGCACCATTCCCGCGCTTGTATACTCGCAGAGCAATGTAGAGGATATAGACACGGACGGCGAGGATCACGCCTACGACGCCCTGCGCTACGCATTTATGGAGAGGCCGATAGCTCCGCGCAAGCACACTAAGCCGACAGTGGATCTGACGGACCCGTTCTCGCGCGGGCAGGAGACTGTAAGACCGCACGATTATTTCCGCATATAGGGAGGACAGTATGGAGATTTACCAGACCGCCGTGCCGGAGGCACAGCAGATACAGGAGACAGCCCCGGCAGCAGAGCCGCAGGGCACGATACAGCGCATAGGCGAGGCGCAGATAACGGAGGCGCTTACCACTCTCAAGCGCTATAAGGACGGCAAAAAGAGCCTTGATACGCGCATAGTGGATAACAACGAGTGGTACCGCATGCGGCACTGGAAACAGATGTCACGCGGCGCGGAGACCGGCACGCCGGAGCCTGCGTCCGCATGGCTGTTTAACAGTTTAGCAAACAAGCACGCAGACGCTATGGACAACTACCCGGAGCCTAATGTGCTGCCAAATGAGCCCAATGACGGGCAGGAGGCGCAGAAACTGTCCAAGATCATCCCCGTGGTGCTTGAGCAAAACGATTTTGAGAGCGCGTACAGTAAGATGTGGTGGTCAAAATTGGAGTCGGGCACCGGCGCTTACGGCGTGTTTTGGGACAGCCGCAAGCTTAACGGGCTGGGGGATATAGATATAGCAAGTGTGGATATCCTCAACCTGTTTTGGGAGCCGGGCATAACGGACTTGCAAAAGAGCCGCAATCTGTTTTGCGTGGAGCTGGTGGACAATGACCTGTTGGAGAGAGCATACCCGCAGCTCAAGGGCAAGCTGGGCGGCACCACGATTGATGTATCAAAGTACATCTACGATGATACGGTGGACACAAGCGACAAGTCTTATGTGATTGACTGGTACTACAAGGTATCCGAGGGCGGACGGCAGGTGCTGCATTATTGCAAATTTGTAGACACCGAGGTGCTGTATGCCTCGGAAAACGAGCCTACAATGCAGGAGCGGGGCTTTTACGACCACGGCAAATACCCTTTTGTACTGGATGTGCTTTTCCCCGAAAAAGGCACGCCGTTTGGGTTTGGGTATGTGGACATCATGCGGGACGCGCAGACCTACATAGACAAGATCGGGCAGGCATTTATGGAAAACGCCCTGTCCTCGGCCACTCCGCGCTACTTTGTGCGCGACGACGGCAGTATTAACGAGGACGAGTTCCGGGACACGCGCAACCATTTTATCCATGTTACCGGCACCAAGCTGGGCGACGACACCATACGCCCTGTGGATTCCCCGCAGCTTTCTGCCGTGTACCTCAATGTGCTGCAGGAAAAGATTGACGAGCTCAAGGAGACCAGCGGCAACCGTGACTTTTCGCAGGGCGGCACTACCTCCGGCGTTACTGCCGCATCGGCCATATCCGCATTGATGGAGGCAGGCAGCAAGCTTTCCCGCGACGCCAACAAGAGCGCATACAGGGCATACAAGGAGGTTTGCTATCTCGTAATAGAGCTTATACGGCAGTTTTACGACGAGCCGCGCACCTTCCGCATTGTGGGCGATATGGGGCGCACGGAGTTTGTGCAATACGATAACGCAGCTATACGCCCGGTAAGCTTGGGTACGGCTTTCGGGGTGGATCAGGGCTATCGCCTCCCCACCTTTGACATCACCGTTGCGCCGCAAAAGGCGTCCGCGTACTCCAAGATGGCGCAAAACGAGCTTGCATTGCAGCTGTATCAGCTGGGTATCTTTAACCCGCAGACGGCGGATCAGGCGCTTGCGTGCGTTAAGATGATGGACTTCCGCGGACGCGAGGATGTAATCGACACAATACAGCGCAATCAGACGCTGCTGCAGATGGTGCAGATGTATCAGGCACTGTCTTTACAGCTTGCACAGCAGCTGGATGCGGCCACAGGCTCGCAGGCCGCCGCTATGGTGGCGCAAAACATAGCTGCTTCCGGCGGCGTAGCTACGGCAGGCGGCGGCGGCGTGGACTTAAGCGGCGGGAACGGCATGACAATGACGGAGCAGATGGTACAGACGGCGCAGGATCAGGCCGCGCCGAGATAGGAGCCTGCTATGGTACGGATTGAGTTATCAAACAAAGGCAATCTGCGCACCCTGCGACTGCGTGGGCATGCTGACACACCGCCGAGCGGGGACGCGAGCATTATCTGCGCGGCCTGCTCAATGCTCACCTATACGCTGGCGCAGTGCGTGACGGATATGGCCGCAGCCGGGCTTGTAGATGTGGATGAAATGCAGCTTGAGCCCGGTGACGCGGATGTAATTTACACGATAAGAGCGGGGCACGAGGCCGCAGCGGATACCTCCGCAAGCGCGATTCTCCGCGGCTATGAGCTTTTAGCCGCGCAATATCCTAAAATTTTCCGCATTACACACGCCGATACCCCCGAAGGTGGGGAGAAATCCCAAAATTAAACTGCTATACTTACGCTGACACTTCGGAAAGACGATGGAGGAACATAATGTTAACTATCAATCTTAAGCTCTTTGACGGTGCAGGCGCTGCCGGAGCAGCACCGGCGGGAGCGCCAACGGGCGAAGCAGGAACCGCGCCGGACGCCGCGACGCAGGACAACGGACAGGCCGCAGCCGCAGAAGACGGCGGCACGGAAACCGGCAAGGAGACAAAGGGCGCCGCGCCTATTGACAAGGGCAAGGAATTTGAGACGCTGATAAAGACCGAGTACAAGGATGAGTTTGCAAAGCGCACGCAAAAAATCATCGATCAGCGCTTCAAGGAGGCCAAGGCAATACAGGAGCGGCAGAGCAAAATGCAGCCAATGCTGGATCTGCTGGCAGGCAAGTACGGCATAAAGGCGGACGATATCGACGGACTTGTGGACGCAATCAATAAGGACGACTCGCTTATTGAGAAGGTGGCAATGGATTCCGGCATGAGCGTAGAGCAGTATCGATACACCGAAAAGCTTAAGCGCGAAAATGCCGAATTACGGCGCGCCGAGGAAGAGCGGCAGCGCGTAGACGCGAACAATAAATTCTACGCGGACATGCTGGACCAGTCCAAACAGGTCAAGGCGATATATCCGACCTTTGAGCTGGAAGCGGAGCTGCAGAACAAGGCGTTTTTGGAAGCCATGCGCGTACCGGGCGTAAGCGTGCGCACGGCTTACGAATTGGCACACCGCGATGAGCTCATAGCCCCGGCTATGGCCACGGCAGCTCAAAAGGCAACGGAAGCAGTCGTTAATAACATCAAAGCACGCGGCGCGCGTCCGACCGAAAACGGGCTGGGCAACGGCTCCGGGCTGACAACGCAAACCGATGTCTCCAAAATGACCAAAGCGCAGCGGGAGGAAATCTACCGCCGCGTCGTAGAAAGAGGCGAGCGAATATAGCCGCCCGACACAGCAAAGGAGACTGGATATGATTTACGCAATGAATTTGCAGCTTTTTAACAACACTCAGACCACCGGGAGTAGCAGCCTTTCCGTCGAAATGAAAACCTACTACAGCAAGCAGCTCCTTGACAATGCGGAGCCCGTGCTTGTGCATAGGCAGTTCGGCATGAAGCGCCCGCTGCCCAAGAACAACGGCAAAAACATAGAGTTCCGCAGCTTTTCTTCGCTGCCTAAGGCGCTGCAGCCCCTTACCGAGGGTGTAACCCCCAACGGCCGCAGCCTGCAGGCACAGAACATCGTCGCAACCATTGAGCAGTACGGCGACTATGTAGAGGTATCCGATCTGCTGGATCTGACCGCATACGATCCCATCATCATGGAGAGCAATAAGCTGCTCGGCTCTCAGGCAGGCCGCACGCTGGATACCATTACCCGCGACGAGGCCAACGCCGGCACAAATGTGCTGTACCAGAGCAAAAAGGACGGCACCGCAGTACTGACCCGTCACGATCTCGCCGCAGACAGCGTGCTGACCGTGGACACCGTGTTCGAGGCCGCAGCCATCCTCAAGGGCAAAAACACGCCCATGATCGACGGCTCCTATGTGGCCATTATCCACCCGCATGTGGCTAAGGACTTCATGATTGCCAATCGCGAGGCCGGTACATGGGTGGATATCAACAAGTACTCCAACAGCACCAAGATCTTCGAGGGCGAGATCGGCAAGGTAGCCGGAGTGCGCTTTGTGGAGAGCTCCGAGGCAAAAATCTGGAAGGACAGCACCTGCCCGGCGCTGACCTACAAGCAGACTTCCGATTCCGCGCCGCAGGCGGACAAGCAGTACTATACCAAGTCCGGCGAAACCTACACCGCCACCGACTTCCCGCTTTCGGCATTCACCAGCGGCACGACCTACTACGAGGCGGCGACTATGCTTTCCGTGTACTCCGTGCTGGTTATCGGCGAGGGCGCATACGGTGTAACCGATCTTGAGGGCGGCGGACTTGAGATGTTTGTTAAGCAGCGCGGCTCTTCCGGCACTGCGGACCCGCTCGACCAGCGTGCAACCATCGGCTGGAAAGCGGCCACCGTGACAAAGGTGCTCGCCGAGGACTACATGGTGCGCATCGAAACCGCCAGCTCGTTCAGCAGAAAGAGTCAGGCAAACTAACTAATTTGAGGGGCGGAGGCGGCAAGCCCCGCCCTTATTTTTAAGCTTAAAGGAGGCTTTTATATGGCCAAGGAAAAAGATACCGTGCAGACAGAGGAGACACCCGCGCCGAAGATGGTGGACATCATGATTGCGCTCCACTCCCCCGACGAAAAGGATGTCTATGTCGCCGTTAACGGTGAGGATTATCTCATAAAGCGCGGCGAGCATGTGCAGGTGCCCGACTATATAGCGGAGGTTTTGCACAACAGCCAGCGGATGAGGGCGGAAGCAATGCAGCGCAAGATGGCGCTTGCCGAGCGTCGGCGCTGAGGCATGCGCCGGAATAACTAACGGTAGCAATGCTGCCGTTTTTTTGATATCAGGAGGTAATTATGACCGTAAAAAATGTAATATCCCGTTTCAAGCGCCTGAAGCCTAACCAAATGAATACGGACGATCTTCTGCTGTGGATATCCAATGTGGACGCTGCCGTGTGCATGGAAATATTGCAACCGCGCACAAAGGAAACTATACAACTGCCCGTGTATACGGCTGCCGACGATACGGAGGTGCTTATTCCCTCGCCGTTTTTGGATGCGTACATGTACTACCTTGCCGCCATGACGGACTACTGGACGCAGGATACTGACGGCTACAACAATAACATGTTTGCCTATACCACTGCTTTTAACAATTACCGTGACTATTTCAACCGTTCGACGGCAGTACAGTGCAGGCAGGGAATCATGGTGTAAGGGGGGACGCAGAATGAATTATCCGCAGCTTTCCACGCAGACTATCAAGCGCACAATGATCAATACCTTTGCGGGCTACGATCACAGGCTTGTAACGAGCGACACCACCTTCTACGACATGCAAAATATGTGCACGGGGCTGTATCCGGCCATATCCACGCGCCCAAAAAGGGCAAAAGTGAGCACGCTTACGGACGCGCGCGGGCTTATTGCAAAGGATGCCCTCTGCTGGATAGACGGCAATGCGCTGTATTACAACGGGAATAAGATCACCGGGATAACACTTAGCGGCAGCACACCAAAGCAGATGGTATCAATGGGCGCATACCTTGTTATATTCCCCGACGCCGTGTATGTAAATACAAAGGATTTCAACGAGTACGGCAGCCTCGGCGCGTCGTATGAGCTGCCTGCGGACAATATCGTTACCGTGACGGTATCACGGCAGGACGGCACGGAGTACGAGAATCTGCTTGTGAGCAATACTCCGCCGGAAAACGCAGCCGTGGGCGATTACTGGATAGATACAAGCGAGAGCCCCAGCGTGCTTAAAATGTACACCTACGAGGAAATATGGGCGGATGTGCCGGTATCGTACTGCACCGTAAAGGCAACCGGCATAGGCGCAGGGTTCAAATCGGGCGACGGGCTTACCATTACCGCCTCCAAGAATCTGGGCGGCGCGCTGCCCTTCGGCGAGGAAGGGAATTATTCCGCAACACTTGTTATGTCCGCCGTTACGGATGATACCCTCACCTTTGCCGGGATAATGGATACCGCACAGGTAGTCTATAACGCCGGGGATATTACCCTCAAAGCGGAGCGCCGCATACCGAAGATGGATTATGTGGTGGAATCGCAGAACCGGCTGTGGGGCTGCTATTACGGGCTGGACGACGAGGGCAAAACCCTGAACGAGATATACGCAAGCGCGCTCGGCGATCCTAAAAACTGGCAGATATTTCAGGGCACGGCTGCCGACAGTTATATAGTCTCGCTCGGCTCGGATGGTGTGTTTACCGGGGCGGCGTCGTATCAAAACAGACCCGTGTTTTTCAAGGAGCAGTGCATACACACGGTGTATGGCGATTACCCGGCAAACTACACCATGCACACCGCCAATGTGCGCGGCGTGAAGAAGGGCTCGTGGCGCAGTGTGGCCAATATAGGCGGTGTGCTGTACTACAAATCGCCCACGGATATATGCGCATACGACGGCAGCATACCGGTAAGCATCTCCGCGCAGCTCGGCGACGATAACGCCGTTTTCAGCCACGCCGTGGCCGGTGCAAACGGCACATTGCTGTATATCGCCCTGCGCAGCGGAAACACCGATACGATGTATGTATACGACACACAGCGCGGCATATGGAGCAAGGAGGACGAGGTAACACCCATAGCTTTTGCAAGCGACAGTTCCGGGCTGTACTATATCACGCAAAACGCCCTCATGCGGACCGTGTATACACAGACCGCGGGAGGAACGCCGGAGCAGGAGGATATAGCGTGGTCATTAACGACCGGGATTCACGGCTTTGAAAATCCCGACGGCAAGCGGCTGCGGCAGCTGAAGCTTAACATGCTGGCCGAAGAGGACACCGCCTGCGAGCTGGAAGTGATGTACGATTCAAGCGGCGAGTGGCTAAAGATTGCGGATTGCTACGGCAGCGGCCTCACCAAGTGCACCTCGGTTATCTTCATTCCGCAGCTGTGTGACCACTTTCAGCTGCGCCTGAGCGGCTACGGCTATATGCACCTTGTGTCCGTTACAAAATCCGTGCTTTACGGAGGTGAGAAACGGTGAAGGTAGTCATTACGCCGCCGCAGATACCCAACGACAAGCAGCTCCTTGCCGTGTACAGTTATCTGTATCAGATGTCGCAGCAGCTGAATACAGCCCTTAACAGCCTTTCCGCCGATAACTTTGAACAGAATACCGCAGGGGCTATAAAAAACGCCGCAGCGGGCGTTTCTGCGGCAAATAACACCGATAAGCGCGAGCTTAAAGCACTGATTGTAAAGACAGCGGATATAGTGCGGGCGGAAATGGACATTCTGCGCACGGAGCTGCGCACAAACTATGTGGCGCAAAGCGAGTTCGGCGAGTACAAGGAAACCGTCACGCAGCAGATAACGGCGACGGCTGACGCAATCGTGCAGGAGTTCAACGCCACCTACGAGATCGTCTCCGAATTAGAGGACTACCAAAAGGAGCTTTCGGGTTACATCAAAACCGGTATCCTTGAGGACGGCGTCATAGGCGTGGAGATATCGCAGGACGGCGATTTCAAGGCGCGTTTTGCGGCAAATAAGCTGTCTTTTTATCAGGGGCAGACAGAGGTGGCATATATCTCAAACAACCGCCTGTACATAACAAATGCCACCATTAAAGGCACACTGGATCTCGGCGCATTCCAGATAGACACGAGCAACGGCTTTGCAATACGGTACATAGGAGGAGATAACTGATGGCAACGGCAACATACTACGGCACGGTAGTTTACAGTGACGGACAGGCGCATAACTGGTACGGCGCAAAGCTTGTGCTGCGCGATATGGCTATCACCGGCACAAATTCCTCCCGTGTATACTGGGACTACTATGTGTGGATGACAAGCGCGTCCCTGACGCCGTACAAGTACAAATACGGCAATAAGCTGACGCTGTCCATGAACAATACCACCCTCATAGACACAGCCAACTACGGCACGCATGATGTCACAGGGCATGTGGGCGAGGATAACGCGCTCAAGTATGCAAGCGGCAGTACGGTGATTCAGCACGACGCAAACGGCACTAAAACCTTCATCGTTAGCCTTGTGTACGAGCAGACACAGACCTCCACCCTTGACAGAGTCAATGTTATAGGCACATATACCTGCTCCCCCATTGCCCGCACCTCTGCCCTGACGGTATCCGGCGGCTTACTGGGCAGCGCACAGACAATAGGCATAACCCGGCAATCGTCCGCTTACCGTGATACCGTGACATACTCCGTCAACAACGGCGCATACACGGGTACTCTTGCAGAGCTTACAGCCGAGGAATCCCTGAGCTGGACACCGCCCCTCACCTATGCCTCAAACGATACAACAAAGGCCGAGTGCAGCTGCACCTACACCGTAACCACCTATAACGGCTCGGCGGTAGTGGGTACGGCATCTGCCACTGTTACGCTGGCACTGCCCGCTTCGGTGGTGCCGGTGCTGCCCGAAGGCACGGTAAGCGCGGCGCCTGCGCAGTCATATGCTGCCCTGACCGGGTACTCCGGCTATGTAGCGGGGAAATCCGGCGTAAAGGTAAGCATAGGCAGTGTTCCGGGCGACGCTTACGGCGCGACTATTGCCTCCGTGAGCATCAAACTCGGCAGCACGGAAAACACCTATGCCACCCTGCCCTGCGAATCCACCATAACCGGGCTTGCGGAGGGAACGAACACAATCACCTATACCGTCACAAACAGCCGCGGGCGAAGCACGAGCGGAACCCTTGCCGTCACTGCGGTAAAGTATATATCCCCGTACATATCCGGCATAGCGGCACAGCGCTGCAATGCCGCAGGAACACTGCTTACCAACGGCACATATGCAAAGCTCAGTGGAGCACTGGGCGGCAGCGCATACGGCGCAAACAGCTTTCATGTTTCCGTAGCCGTGGCGGGACAAACGGAAACGGGCTCAGGGCTGCCGATGATCGTAGGCGCGGGCGCGATATCCCCTGCCGCGACATATCAGCTTACGGCCACTGTTACGGACGATCTGGGCGGCACTACGGTGTATGTGCTCAATATCCCGGACGAGAGCATCCCCTTCCATATCAAGGCCAACGGTAAGGCCGTCGGCATAGGCGCATATGCAGAGGACGACGACACCCTGAATATCGGTTATGCAAAGGTGCTGCTTAACGGCGTAGAGGTAAACCTCGGCGGCGACAAAACCAAACTGGAACTGGACGACAACGCGGGCAACACCCTCAATATGCAGGCAGACGGCTCCACCGTAATTGACACCACAAAAACGCACCCGGCAGACGCGGGCAAAGCATACGGCGTTAAAATGGCGCTTGCAAACCAGGCAACGGACGGTATAACGGGCAGGGAGCGCGGCATTACCTTTTCGATGCAGCGCAGGCTGAACGGTGTGGATCAGTCCTATATCGGCTATCTGCTCACATCGGGCATGCTGGAGCTGCGCTACGGTACTACCGGGCAGCTGAACACAAGCGCATCGGGCGTGAAAACCACCTTTAACCCCTCTATGAGCAATGCGCCGCAAATCGTCCTTTTAACGCCGAAAACGGGCGTTTCCGGCGTAGCCGCACCGAAGGTGGTAAACATGGACAAAACGGGGTTTTACGCAACGCTGGGCGGCTCTACGGGTGCAAATACAACCTGTTATTATCTTGCCATCCGTTTTAACTACTGGCCGAATTAAGGCGGGGAGAAATATAAGCCGCACAATGCTACAATACACATAACAAGGAGGCTATTTACTATGGCGAATCTGAGAAAAGGAAGCAGGGGCGACGAGGTCAAGGAGCTGCAGACGCTGCTTAACTCAAGCGGGAATTACGGCCTGCGGGAGGACGGCGTATTCGGCGATAAGACACTTGCCGCCGTAAGGGACTATCAGAAGCGGAACGGGCTGACGACCGACGGCATAGCCGGAGCCAATACGCTGGGGAAACTGCGCGGCAATTCGACGCCGGGTACATCCACAAACCCGGCGGCAACATCACCGGGAGCGACTGCGGGCGCGACGGCGCCTGAGCAGAAATCGTATGCGGATCAGGTGAACGAGGCATTGCAGCAAATCCTCAACCGGCAACCGCTGAATTACAACTATAACGGCGATCCGCTGTACCAGATGTACCGCGACGCCGCGCTGCAGAACAGTCAGACGGCGTCAAAGGATGTGCTGGCGCGTGCAGCGGCACTGACCGGCGGCTACGGCAATTCTTATGCCGATACGGTGGCGCAGCAGACCGCGCAGGCGCAGATGGCACAGCTCACGGAGAAGATACCCGAGCTTGCACAGGTGGCACAGACGCGCTACGACGCAGAGACGGACCGGCTTAAGGGCAATCTCGGTATACTCTCGGATCTTGAGAATCAAGAATACACCCGCAAATTCAACGAAGATCAGCGCGATTACGAGCGGCAGCAGTACGCAGACCAGCTTGAAAGGGAAAAGGACAATGACGCGTGGAACCGCCGCCTTGCTATGGCGCAGCTTGCGGCACAGTACGGCGATACCTCCGGGCTTGAAAAACTCGGCATAAAGACCGGCAGCATAAAGGCCGGCAGCTCCTCCGGCTCCGGCGGTGCGAACGATGAACTGTCTAAATGGGCTTACGGCGAGTATTACAAGTACATACAGGCCGATCCGCCGCTGGATGAAACCAAGGCGCAATACTGGGCACAGACGCTGCTTAATGCGTACACGGACGGAATAATCACCGAAGACCAAGCAAAGATGCTTGCCGCCCAGACCGACATTCTGAACAATGCATTTTGGAGCCTTTTCGAGAGGTATGACTCCAGCAAACAACACTCGGCAGCACAAAAAAAAGCAACGGAAGATGTGCTGAAAGGGCTGAATATAGGCGGCAACAGTGCACTCGCTGCGCTTTACAAGCGAATCCGCGAGCTTAACGGCTTAGGCTGATAAAGGAGGTTTATATGGCAGAAACAAGAGAGGATCGGCTCGAAAAGCTTCGGGCATCATATAACCGGTGGAAAAATGCTTCCGCCGGTTCTTACAATTACGCTGACTACGACAAAGAAGCAGCCGCGCGCATAGAAGCGCTGCGTGCCGTGTATAATCAGCAGTTTCTCCCCCAGCAGGCCAACAAATGGGCAAGGGACGCTTCCGATTTTGCAAAGAAAATAAGCGCGGACGCACAGGCGCGCAGCAAAGGCTATCAGTCCCCCGATTCGCTCAAGGCGTATCAGGACAGCATATCCCCGCAGCTGAGCGACCTTATAGGCCGGGCGAAGTATGCGCAGCAGTATGCGGGGCTTAACAACGACGCCGAATACGGCAAGGGCGTAAACGATACCCTGAGTTACCTTAACAGCATCGGCAAGAGCCTGCAGAACGAGCAGGCATATTGGGCGCAGTGGGCAAACGAGGACGCATACAAGAAATCCGGCAATTACTACAACGACACCTACGGCGAGGACGCGAAGAATTATGACGGCGGCCGACTGTTCAACACCGGCAGCCTTGCCACTCCCGGACAGTCAATGCTTGACGGAAACGATGTGTATAAAAGCCTCATGGGGCGCGGTAAGGACTCCTTTTTCGACCAGCTTATTTATAATTCAAACACCGCCGGCGGCGATGTATACCGCAATAAGGCGGACGCCGTCCTGCAGATGAGCGACGACGAAAGACGGATGTACAGTTATCTGCTGGATAAAAAGGGCAAGGCCGAAGCGGACGAGTATTACAATTCCATTTCCGCTGAACTTGCAAACCGTGCCGGTAAGCATGCCTCGGATATGCTTATGGGGCTTGCGGGGGACAGCCAGTTTCTGAAAGATGTGCTGTCCGGGTTGTATTCCGTTCCGGCAGGCGTGCAGAATGCATACGAGGGGCTGGGTAATGCAATAGCTTCTCTGGGCGGGAAAACGCTTGATCCGTCCGTAACACAGGCAACACACGGATATAACCGTGAGCAGACATCCACCGTCGGCGGAGTTATATCCGACCTCGGATTTACAACGGGCAATATGCTGCCTGCGTGGGCAGCCGGCGCGCTTACCGGCACACCGTATACCGGTGATATCATCCTCGGCCTAACCTCTGCCGGTAACTCCTACGCCGACGCAAAGCGCGAAGGCTACGACCAGGGACAGGCTATGGTTTACGGGCTTGTAAACGGCACCCTTGAAGCCGGCATGCAGTATCTCCTGGGCGGTATAAGCAATCTCGGCGGCAAAGCAGCGTCCAAGCTGAGCAAGCATGCTACCTCATACCTGAACAAGCTGTCCAATGCCGGCGTGCGCGCCGTGCTGCAAACGGGCAGCAAACTTCTAACCTCTATGGGCAGCGAAGCAACGGAAGAATATTTGCAGTCAGTGCTCGATCCGCTTGTGCGCAACATCATACTGGGCGAGGATAACGACTTCTGGGCAGGATTCACCTCCGAGGACGCGCTTTACAGTGCATTGCTGGGCGCGCTGTCCGCAGGATTGCTGGAAGGTCCCGGAATTATTACCTCCGCCGTGGAGGCCAACAAGATCGGCAAGAGGGCGTTTGAAAACGGCAGCTGGAAGGGCGCCTTGGATTACGCCATGCAGCTGGACCCGGAGAGTGAGCCCTATAAGCTTGCCAAAGCCCTGAGCGACGGCACAATAAAGGCGGACGGCAATAATGTAGGCAACCTCTACACCTCGCTTTCCGAATACATGGCGGAGAGTAAAAAGCTGGTGCGCAAGGGCAAAATGACGATCGACCAGTACACCTCCACCGCCGCTGCCATTGACACGATATATCAGGCTCGGCTTGCCGCACAGCAGCAAAGCACTTCTGCTGCCGCGGAAACGGCCACAGGAGCGGATATTCCGTCCGTATTGAACAATGATATATACCAAGAGGTAAAAGCCGTAGAAACGGACGGAAAAGCCGCTGTACGCGAAGCCAACATAATAGCCCGGATTGCGGACGGAGACAAGAGCGTGACCGGCAGCCAGATAGATTCCGTGGTAAATACCAGTGCCAAGACGCGGGAGATCGTTGCTTCGCGCCTCGATGTGGATCTGGGCAACACCAACGCCGAAGCCCGCAGGGCGGTAAAACAGTACATGGACACCGTTTCTTCAACGAAAACGGAGACTGCGGCAAATACAAACACACAGACTGCGCAGACCGAAACGGCAAACACCGCACCGAAAACCGAAGAAGAAACGCGCGCACAGGCCATCCGCAAGGAAGCCGACGCCATCACCAAGACGATGGGAACGGAAGGGCAGGCGGTGTACAAGCAGTTCACCGAGAACATGAAGCTCGGCGACTCCCTCGTATACGCCACCGAGGCAATGTTCCGCTTCTACACTCAGGGCGTCAATGCCGAGAACAGCAAGCACCCATCCAAGAAATTCCGGGATATTCCGGGCTATGAGGGCATATCCGCCGAAATGAAGCAGGCGGCCTACAATGCCGGGCGCGTCGATGTGCAGGCGAAATCCGGCAGCATTGCCGAAATCGTCACCAAGGCCAAAGAAATAGCGGAAAAAGTGGCGCAGCAGCAGGCGGAAATAAAGAAAAATGCGAAGGCCTCCAAGGTGAACATAAAAGAGCTTGCGCCGTCTGCGGGCAAATGGTCCGTAGACCCCAAGATAGACATGGACACCCTCACCACCAAGCAGATCGCCGCTGTAAGCTATTTGAAGGCCGTCAGCGAGGTTTCCGGCATAAACATAACCCTTATGTCGGGCGTGGATGTAACAGGCGCGTTCTCGGTGGAAAACGGGCATTACGACGGTGTAACCAATACCCTGTATGTCTCCGTCAATGCCGGCATGCAGAGCATTACCGATATAACCGGCAGTGCAATACTGAAAACGGCGTCGCACGAAATAACGCACTACATAGCCGCCTCCGGCACGCAAACCTATTCCCTGCTTGAGGATTATGTTATATCCCGGTTTACGGAGCAGTACGGCGAAAAGAGCGTGGATAACCGCATAGAGGATATACAGGAGCAGTACAAGGATCAGGTGGGCAAGGAGCTCACCCGCGAACAGGCAAAGGAAGAAATGGTGGCTGCCGCCTGTGAAATGATGCTGAAAAACAGTGAAGTGTTTGAAAAGCTGGCACGGCAGAACCTGTCTCTTGCGCAGCGCATAAAGGCGGGGCTGGACGGCTTTATTAAAAAGCTTTCCGCCAATAGAAAGGCCGCCTTTGAAAACCTTGACGCCACCAGCCCCGAAGCCCGCGCCATAGCGGCAAGCGAAACCAGCCTTAAGGAAACGCAAAAGCTGTGGGACAATGCGCTTAAGGGGGCTATAAAGGAGAACGAAGGCAGGAAGAGTGCGAGCAAAGATACCATGCTTGAGCTGCGTGACGAAGGGCGCTACAA
>ERZ1034998.443-NODE-443-length-27369-cov-42.170975_pt1 | contig 27369 bp, 28 predicted proteins | sample MGYA00520621_ERZ1034998 | MGnify/ENA primary metagenome ERZ1034998 (study PRJEB33766, sample SAMN09781748) | gut metagenome | biome: gut microbiome | host: Homo sapiens | place: Madagascar | study: EMG produced TPA metagenomics assembly of the PRJNA485056 data... | reverse complement strand
GGATTCTTCCTTCATCAGATGTTATCCATAATAATTATCATGTCTGACGGTTCCTGATAGACACCAGATAAAACATAAGGTATTATCTCTTAGGATAGGACAAAGAATGTTCACCTCCTTGGGAAGTCACTTCTGTGACTGATACCTGCAATAAAGTCAATTAGTCCATTCGACAGGGTTTTATGTTTTAGCTGGTTGGGAGCCTGAAGGCCATACCCGAATAACACGCTAGGTTGTGTACCTGCCAGATTGGAAATGGATTCCTATCAGAAAGGGGCTATTGCTCATGTCAAACAAAGTTATTTTTAATCTTGATGAACTATTCATCTCTGTTGGTATTGATGTCGGTGCTGATTTCTCATGGATGTCTATAGCACTTCCAAACCAACAATTCGTAGGAAAACCTTACAAAATCCTACATAACAGTATTGATTCCCTTACAACCGCTGTTTCTAAAATAAAAGAAGCAGAAGAGTTGTATTCTTTGGAAAGTCGCATTTTCCTCGAATCCACGGGAATTTATCATTACCCACTCTTCTGCTATCTTCGTGATAAGGGTTTTAACTGCTCGGTTATTAATCCTATCATCACTAAGAATAGCACAAATATCAACATACGAAAAGTACATAATGATCGTTTTGATTCTAAAAAAGCTGCTTTGGTTGGTTTGAAACCTGATTTAAAGGTTTCACTTATGCCTTCAGATCTTGCTCTAAACTGCCGTAACCTATGCCGTGAATACTACGATTTAATGGATAATCGCAGTGCCTATGTGAATAAGCTTCAGGGTGAATTACGCATGGCGTTTCCACAGTATCTTGGCATCTTTTCCAAGGTTACTATCAACACTTCTCTTACATTATTGGAGACTTATACCTCTCCATCAGCTTTTCTTAAAGCAGACAAGCAAGAGATTATTGATATCATCAAATCCACAGCTCGATTTGGGCTTACATATGCTCAAAATAAGTATAATGCCATAATTCAGGCGGCAACTGATGCAAATCAGTTTGGTTACATCATAGACAGCAACATCAAGCGTATTCGCCTTTATATCAGCTTCATACGTAAATATGATGAAGAAATCAACAGCATTCTTGAATCACTCCACGAGCTTGTTGATGCTAATGAAGATTCTGACTTTGTCAAGCAGATTCATTTGATTGAAACTTTCAAAGGTGCTGGTTTCTTGTCTGCTGTATCCATTATGGGTGAGATCGGTGACTTTTCAGCATTTTCAAAGCCCAAACAACTTTTCGCTTATTTTGGTCTTGATCCAGCAGTAAAGCAATCCGGTAAATTTGAAGGCACCAAGGTTCAAATGTCTAAGCGTGGTTCCGCCATCGCCAGACGTGTGATTCACACGTTAACCCTACAAAGCATCAGTATCTCCCGTAATGGAGAAGCTAAAAATCCAGTTCTTCGTGAGTACTACCTCAAGAAGTGTGACTCAAAACCAAAGCTCGTAGCAATGGGAGCTGTTTCCCATAAGGTATGCAATATGATATTTGCAATACTCAGAGACAACAAACCATTCAAAATCATTGCTCCTCAGGAGCATATCAAACAATATAATGCTGCTAAATGCGACATAGCTGCATAAAATACTATGAACCCAATGAATCAATATCTTTCAAAAAACGATATTTTCACCAAGGGGAAAGTCCGCCCTTTTTTAGTCAGAGAATAAAATAAATTTTTTCTCATTTAACTATTGACATTTATTAGCTGGACTTTGTTCATAGATTAGACGTAGAAAGGATTGTTTTGTTACAAAAAATTTTAAGATTTTTTAATCGGTTTTTGATTATAGCATAAATTTTATCAAAAATGAAAATAATCTTGACATCCAAACCGTAAAGGTTTACTATAGTTAGCGTAAGCTAATTAAATAATTATTCTTCAGGGCAGGGTGCAATTCCCTACCGGTGGTATAGCCCACGAGCCGTAAGGCATGATTCGGTGAGATTCCGAGGCCGACAGTAAAGTCTGGATGAAAGAAGATGTGGATATGATATATGCAGAGTATAGATAGCTGGGTTTTAGATTCAGTTTCAGATATAGATACAGCACATATCATAGTTATAAAAGATATCTACTCTGGAGTGTTTTGATACATTCCAGATTTTTTTATCTCAAAATTCATTTATGATGAAATGCAGCTAGTGCATGTTTTTTTGAGATTATGATATTTGAAATCATTAGGCCCTGAACGATAATAGTTCAGGGCTTTTTTATGCAGAAAGGAACTCAAATGACTGATGAACAATATATGAGAAGGGCGATTGAGCTTGCAAAACGCGGCATGGGGTATACATCGCCAAACCCGATGGTCGGAGCTGTGATAGTAAAGGACGGCAGGATAATCGCAGAGGGCTGGCATGAGAGATACGGAGAGCTGCACGCAGAAAGAAATGCGTTAAAGCATTGCAAGGAATCGCCACAGGGAGCGGATATGTATGTGACTCTCGAGCCTTGCTGTCATCATGGCAAGCAGCCACCGTGTGTGGAGGCAGTGATAGAAGCTGGTATAAAAAGAGTATATGTGGGCTCGGATGACCCGAATCCGCTTGTCGCCGGGGGTGGTATCAAAATCCTTAAAGAGCATGGGATAGAGGTTATCACGAATGTGCTCAAAGAAGAGTGCGACCGGCTGAATGAAGTATTCTTTTACTTCATACAGACCGGGCGTCCATATGTCGCTATGAAGTATGCCATGACGATGGATGGAAAGATAGCCACATATTCAGGGCTATCAAAGTGGATAACAGGAGAAAAAGAGAGAGAACATGTGCAAAACCTGCGTCACAGATATAAAGCCATAATGGCAGGAATTGGAACAGTGCTCGCAGACGATCCGCTGCTTACATGTAGAATCGAGGGCGGAGTAAATCCAATTCGCATAATATGCGATACGCACCTTAAGCTTCCACTGGAATCGCAGATAGTAAAGACTGCAAAGGAAGTGCCGACGATTGTTGCAGTCAGTGAGCGATATCGTGAAACCGCACAGTCAGAAGCCTTACCTGATACTGAAAAAGATAGTATAGAAGAAAACAATAATTATCAAAAAAACAGAAAAATAACACGGCTTGAAGAAAACGGAATAGAAATTCTGTATGTAGCTGAAAAAAACGGTCATATTGATTTAAATGACCTCATGCAAAAGCTCGGTGAAAGAGGCATAGACAGCATTTTGCTTGAGGGAGGCGGCATACTCAACTGGTCAGCCTTGGAGAGTGGGATTGTGAATAAGGTATACGCTTACATTGCACCAAAGCTTTTCGGCGGAGCGAATGCAAAAACACCGATAGAGGGAATGGGAACCGACTCACCGGCACATGCCGTGATGCTTGGAAACAGTAAGGTAACAAAGCTTGGTGATGATTTCCTCATCGAGAGTGATGTTGTGAATACTTAAAAAAGAAAGGCAATACAAAATGTTCACAGGAATAGTTGAAGAAGTTGGAACAATAGATACAATTTCACGTGGAGCAAACTCAGCAGTTCTTACAATCAGAGCTGAAAAAGTGCTCGATGGAACAAAGGTCGGAGACAGCATAGCAGTAAACGGCATCTGCCTCACAGTCACAAGGCTCATGCCACATGCGTTTACAGCGGATGTCATGCACGAGACGCTAAATCGCTCATCGCTTGCAAATGCGCTAAGAGGAGCACATGTCAATTTGGAGCGTGCGATGGCGGCAGATGGCAGATTTGGCGGGCACATAGTATCGGGACATGTTGACGGAACAGGCAGGATTGTGGAGGTCAAAAAGGATGACAATGCCATTTGGTATACAATACAGGCTACACCACAGCTCATGCGCTATATAGTCGAGAAGGGCTCCGTCACAATCGATGGAATAAGCCTCACAGTCGCAAAGGTTGCACAGGATAATTTCTCGATATCAGCGATACCACACACTGTAAGCCAGACTGTGTTAAAGGACAGAAAAGTGGGAGCTGTCGTAAATCTGGAAACAGATATTATAGGAAAATATGTTGAGAAGCTGTTGTTTAAAGGGCAGTCGGAGGAAATAATAGGAGCACAGACAATTAAGGAAAATGCTTCACATAAATCCAGCGAAAATAAAAAACAACCGGATGGAATAACAAGAGATTTCTTGGCAAAATACGGCTTTTAACAAAAACACGCAATTGAATAGCTGCAAAATCACAATAGAAAGACGAGGACATAAAAAATGAAATTCAACACAGTAGAAGAAGCACTTGATGAGCTTCGTGCAGGAAAAATAATACTTGTCACAGATGATGAGGACAGAGAGAATGAGGGCGATTTCATCTGTGCGGCAGAATTTGCCACAACAGAAAACATCAACTTTATGGCGATGCACGGCAAGGGTCTGATATGCATGCCGATGTCGCAGGAATATGTAAAGAAGCTTCGTTTTCCGCAGATGGTGCAGGAAAATACAGACAATCATGAGACAGCATTTACAGTCTCAATAGACCATGTCTCAACAACAACAGGTATTTCAGCAGCAGAGCGCTCAATCACAGCAATGAAATGTGTCTCTGATGACGCAAAGCCTGAGGATTTCAGACGTCCGGGCCACATGTTTCCGCTTCTTGCAAAGAAAAACGGCGTACTGGAGAGAAACGGACACACAGAGGCAACAGTCGATTTATGCAGGCTTGCAGGACTAAAGGAATGTGGACTGTGCTGCGAGATAATGCGTGAGGACGGTACCATGATGCGCACAACAGAGCTCATGGAGCTTGCAAAAAAATGGGATATCAAATTCATCACAATAGCGGCACTTCAGGAATACAGAAAGATTCATGAAAAGCTCGTTGACCGTGTCACAGAGGTAAAGCTTCCTACCAAATACGGCGAATTCAAGGCATATGGCTTTGTAAACAGATTAAACGGAGAGCATCATGTAGCACTTGTAAAGGGCGAAATCGCAGATGGAAGGGATGTGCTCTGCAGGGTACATTCAGAGTGTCTCACAGGAGATGTATTCGGCTCACAGCGCTGCGACTGTGGCCAGCAGCTTGAGGCAGCCATGAGACAGATAGACAAGGAGGGCAGAGGAATACTGCTCTACATGCGTCAGGAGGGCAGAGGCATCGGCCTGATAAATAAGCTGAAGGCCTATGAGCTTCAGGAGCAGGGCATGGACACACTCGAAGCAAATCTGGCACTCGGCTTTGCAGGAGATGAGCGCGAGTACTATATCGGAGCCCAGATATTAAGAGAGCTCGGCGTACACAGTCTGCGCCTTCTCACAAATAACCCTGACAAGGTATATCAGCTCTCAGAGTTTGGCATGGAAATAAGCGAGCGTGTGCCAATCCAGATGAGCGCCACAGCACATGACCTGTTTTATCTGAAAACAAAGCAGAACCGCATGGGACACATACTCTCATATTAGTACACCGCATCGAGCGTTTTTGCAATGTGTGCGGGGTTTCTGAATAGTAACAAATTCTAAATAGTTAATAATTGCAGATAAACTCATCTGAGTAAAAATAAAAAACATAAGGAGAACAAAAATGAACGTAATCGAAGGAAAAATGACACAGGATGGAATCAAGGTAGGAATCGTAGTAGCAAGATTCAATGAATTTATCACATCAAAGCTTTTAGGAGGAGCAAAGGACGGACTCGTAAGACACGATGTGCCGGAGGAAAACATAGACGTAGCATGGGTGCCGGGAGCATTCGAGATACCACTCATCGCAAAGAAGATGGCAAAAAGTGGAAAATATGATGCAATCATCTGTCTCGGAGCAGTAATCAGAGGAGCAACAAGCCACTATGACTATGTGTGCAACGAAGTATCAAAGGGAATCGCGTCAGTATCACTTGAGTCAGAAATCCCGGTAATGTTTGGAGTAGTCACCACCGAAAACATCGAGCAGGCAATAGAAAGAGCCGGAACAAAAGCCGGAAACAAAGGATATGACTGTGCGCTCGGTGCAATCGAAATGATAAATCTCGTCAGACAAATCGGATAGTTACTAATTAATTGTAATAAGGCAGAGGGTGGATTGCTATGTGTGGCAGTCCACCTTTTTAGGATTCTTTGGGAAAAAGAATCTATTACCAAAAAAAGAATTATTTTCAAAAAATGGTAATAAAAATTATCAGTATGAAGGTATTAAAATTGTGGATATTTGTAGATGGATATTGTATAAAGATATATAATTATGGTAAGATAATAAGCAAGATAATAAGTAAGATGAGGCGATTTTATGGAAGAATATAAACCACCATATACTATAACTGAAAAAATGCTTAATCTGGTTTCATCTATTTCGACTAAGCTAGGGAGAATAGAGATATACCATAATTTGGATAATAAGCCACATTTAAGGAGAAATAATCGAATTAAATCGGTGCATTCATCATTGAAAATTGAAGCCAATTCGTTGACTATAGGACAAACAAAAGATGTCATAAATGGTCGTATGGTTCTTGGACCAGAGCAGGAGATTCAAGAGGTTAAAAATGCGTACAAAGCGTATGAAATGATTGGAAAGGTCAATCCATATAGTTTAGATGATCTGAAAAAAGTTCAAGGAATTATGGAATACCTATTAAAAGATGACGCAGGAAGGTTTCGCGATGGTGATGAAGGTGTTTTTAATGGTGATACCTGTATTTTTATGGCTCCGCCACCGCAGTTTGTACCTTCACTAATGCAAGATTTATTCGGTTGGATGAGTACAAATAGAAAAGAGGTACATCCATTGATAATGGGAGCGATTTTTCATTATGAATTTGTATTTATTCATCCATTTTCAGATGGCAATGGAAGAACTGCAAGACTATGGCATACCATGTTATTAAATGAATGGAATCCAGTATTTGCCTATATACCATTAGAAAGCCAGATAGAAAAATTTCAAAATGATTATTACAATGCAATTTCAGAGTGCCACGTAAATGGAAACTCGAATGTTTTTATTGAATTTATGTTGGAGCGTATAGATGATATTCTTGATGAAGTGAATGAACAAATTCGTAAATCCATTAATGATGAATCAGAATATGTAAAACGTTTGCTTGAGGTAATGGAATTCGATGTGCCATATACAGCCGTTTTTTTAATGAAACAGCTAGGGCTTAAATCACGTGAGACATTTAGAAAAAATTATATGGATCCTGCATTAAATATTGGGGCGGTGGAACGTACTATTCCAGATAAGCCTAATAGCAAGAATCAAAGGTATATAAAGCGTTAAACTTGAAATCTCAATGAATCGGGATTTTCCAAAATGGCAACAGACAGGAATATTGTCACAAGCGTTGATCTTGTTCCACATTTTTCTACTTTCGGAAAGAACTATACCCGTCGGTTTAAGGATACCGATTTATTTGAGCAGATTTTTCAGCATATCCTAGAAGAATGCTACCGCTTCAAGTTGGTTGATCCAACAGAAATCTTTGTCGATGCAACACATGTCAAAGCAAGGGCTAATAACAAAAAGATGCAAAGACGAATTGCACAGCAAGAAGCCTTATTCTATGCTGATATGCTACGCAAAGATATCGATACTGACAGAGAAAAACATGGAAAGAAACCGCTTAAAGATAAGAATGATCATAATAAGCCCGGAGCCGGTGGCAATGATAAATTTGACGACTATACGGATGACATTCCACTAGACGGAAAAACTATTAAGTGCAGTACAACAGATCCTGAAAGCGGATGGTTCCGAAAGGGCGAACATAAGCATGTGTTTGCCTATGGGATGGAAACAGCCTGTGATAAAAACGGATGGATTATCGATTTCACAGTAAATCCAGGAAACGAGCATGACAGCAGAACTTTTAAAGGTCTTTATGATAAGAAAGAACAGGTTGTAGATAAAGTACAGCAATCTATCAAAGAAAGAGGTCACTATAGGTCTTTTCTGTTTATGATATTATTCAATGCTGTGGAATTTCTGGAAAAGCTGATTCGAGAGTTTATTCTGAAACTGGAACTGCGAAAAGAGAAAAGGGATGCGCTGACACCGGCAGATCAAATACAGGGAGAACCTGTTAATAAAGAAAAATCTGCATCGAACAAGGTTGTAGAGCCAATAGAAGAAAAACCTACTATTCCACCTAGAACGAAAGCTCCTGCATTACTTCTAAAATGGAATCAGATGTTGGAAGCTAATGACAAGCTAAAAAAACAAAATCAAGCAATATTCAAAGTAGAATCAGACAGAAATGATGTCTATATGGAATTAGCAAAATGTACTGGTATTTTCAAGGCAGGTAAAAGGAAAAAGTTGCAAGAGGAATATGATGACCTCACAGAAAAGATTGACAATATGAAATCGAGACTATCTAAAATAGTTCAGGAATATGGTTATAAAACAGTAGATGAGTTTTACCGATTGTTTAATATAGCGGTTGATGATTACGATTTTTATCAAAGGAAAATTAGGGACTGGAAAATAAACTATGGGGAAAAATCACTTCATCGAAAGCTGAAAGAAATGCAATCTGAAGTAAATAAGAGGCAGGAGGTACGAGAAACAAATGTTAGATCACTATTAGATAGAGGGGCTAGGTAAGAAAGAGGAGTCATCATCAAAAAATAAGACAAATTATAAAATTAACCTGAATTATTCACGGTTGTATCGTGAAAGTGGCTGAATGCCATATGGTTACTGTATTTTAACTGAATACTGCTTTTCATCTATCAAGTGAATAAAAAAAAGCATCCATTTGTGGTAAAATTAAGGTGTCTAATCAAAATAAATACCAACAAAGGAGCCCTTTATGAGTATTGTAAACACTTTATCATTAGAAAGCAATAGACAGATTAAAATAAATTTTGATGGAGGAGATCTCTCCTCAAATACAGGTCTTCTTTTGCTAAAAGAATTCGCTGCTAAAATTGGCTTCACCAAGCTGATCAAAAGCAAATTTAAAACCAATGATACGTCAGACCGTTTCCACAAAGACAATGAGAACCTGATGCAGATGATTTATCAGATTATCTCCGCCTATTTCGAGGATGATTGTTCTGGTGAACTGACCCTTGATCCTGTTTTTAATGCCATTCTTGAAAAGAATGGTCTGGCTTCACAGCCAACACTGTCAAGATTTTTCAACCGTATAGGGGAAGATACACTCATTCAGTTTGATGACATTGATAAAAGCCTTAGAGATATCATCTATTCTATAAAGCGTCCGGAACATATGCTTCTGGATCTGAACAGTACTTTATTTGACACCTATGGTAATCAGTAAGGAGAGGGCTTCAACTTCCATTATCAGGCACACGGATACCATCCTTTGCTCTGCTATGATGGTCTGACCGGAGATCTTCTAAAGGCAAAACTTCGTGATGGAACACTCCACTGCAACAATGATGCAGATAAATTTATGGAACCACTTTTTCAGGAATATCTGGAAAGAGACATCAAAACATATCTTCGTGGTGACAGTGTATTCTCATCTCCCAAACTTTATAAAATCTGTGAGATGAATGGCTGTTCCTATGCCATTCGCTTAAAACAGAATTCTTCACTCATGGCTCTTGCATCGGATAAAGATAAAGATTTATACAATGCAACTAAAGAGGATCAGATCAGCTATGCTGTAACTTATGGCGAATTTCTGTATCAGGCTGGCTCCTGGGATTATCCAAGGCGCGTGGTTTTCAAGATTGAAAAACCATACGGTCAGCTGACGCATATGTACACCTTTATTGTTACAAACATGGATATGGAACCTTATCAGGTCATCCAGTATTACTGTGGGCGCGGCAAGATGGAAAATTTCATAAAAGAAGGCAAAAGTGGATTTGACTTGCTGCTGTCAGCAGTCGTTCCAAAGTAGTAAATGCCAACCGCATGAGACTTCACATGCTTGCCTACAACTTATTAAATTGGTTTAGGCGATTGGTACTCCCCGCAAATATGAGAAAACAACAGGTGGATACCATTCGTTTAAAGCTGATAAAGATTGCTGCAAGAGCAGTCCGTTCAGCAAGATATATAACATTCAAACTATGCAGTAGCTGTCCTTATAAAAAAGAGTTCTACAGGACGCTGGAAAATATCCAGCAGCTGAATGTACAGTTGGAATAGCAACTAATAACGTACCTTGACAGTTCAAGATAACTCTAACGGATTTCAGAGGGGGAGTTTACCCTTTTTTGTGGATGAATCGATTGTTTTCATGTGAGCTGGCTCAAGGATTTGTAGTGTTGAGCATTTTTATATGCTCATGAATAATTCAGGATTAATTATCGTTAGGGAGAAATATTTTATAAATATGGCAGACACAAGCAGTGTGACTACAGTATATATAAATGTTGTAAAAATTATCAATTTTCGAATATGCGAACGCTCTCCATTTGATAAATTAATAAGTGCCTGCTTGCCAGTTCCCAAAATCTGAACGTCTCCTTGCGAGTGTTATATTCTCTGAAATTAACGTGAGAAAAAATACAATGAGGACATGAATATATAAAAAATGTAAAAAATATTGACATATTATGCTGTATAAAGTATCATACTATGTATAACATTGTATTGTGTTATATTACTTTTTGTGTTGTGTGTATATGAAAATAAAATAATATCAGAAGTCAATATTCAATTATTTTATATGTAAGGTGGTAAAACAATGGATATACAATTAAAAAAAGGATTATTAGAATATTGTGTATTGGCGACTTTGATGAAGTCCGATTCTTATGGATATCAAATGGTAAAAGATATATCGAATCATATTGAAATCACAGAGTCGACACTATACCCAATACTGAGAAGATTAGAAAATTCCGGTCATGTTTCAATATATACTGTAGAACATAATATGCGTTTGAGAAAATATTATCAGATAACTTCAAGTGGCAAAGAACAGTTACAGGAGTTTGTACAGGAATTCAATACTGTGTTGGATGTATATGAGTATATAAAGGAGACGGTAGAAAGTGAATAAGAAAGAATTTTTTAGAGAAGTGAATCGGTATTTGGCAGACTTAAATGATAGCGAAAGAAGTGAGTTTGTCAGTTATTATGAAGAAATGATCGACGACTATTTGGAAAATGGATTGAACGAGCATGAAGCTATAGAAAAAATGGGTTCTCCAAAGGAAATAGCAACAAAAATTTTGGAAGAGACAAGAAACGCAGGGCTTCTTGTCCAAGATAGAAAAAGCGTATTAGAACATTTTTTTGTATTAATAACATTTCCTATATGGGGAACGTTGATTTTGGCTTTATGCATTATGATAATTTGTGTACCCATTTCTCTTTTGAGCATAGAAATAGGATTATTAGTTGTAGGAATTGTAAGTATAATTGGAACACCGTTAGTTATGTTAAATTTATATATATCGGTTGGAATTGTCCAGTTTGGTATTGGTATGATATGTTTTGGAATTTTAATTATATTGTTACCGGTGCTATTGTTATGTTATAGAAAAACTAAACTATGGATAATAAGAATAATGAAAAGAATGGTACATAGTTTACGAGGAGAAAATTGATGAATACAAAAATGAACACAAAAAAATATGTAAAAGCAGGAACGATATTGATAGTTGTAGGTTTATTGATTTGTGTGATTGGATTTGCAGTATCAGGTTTTAATGGAAGTAATTTTTGCGAAAATGAAAATCATGTATGGTATCAAACAGTTAGATTTGGAGACGATTTTATGCTTGGCATAGGAGAGTGATTGGATGAAACTAGAGATTGAAAGATTGGCATACGATGGCAAAGTGGTTTTGGAAAGGATTAATCAGAAAGTTGAATACGGAGATTTTATAAATCTAATTGGTCAAAACGGAAGTGGAAAATCAAGCTTGTTCAAAGCTCTGTTGGGAATAACTCGTTTTAAAGGGAAAGTGGATTTCCCATCATCTGAAATAGCCGTGGTATCGGATTATGCGAGAGTACCTAATGAATTGCAGGTAGGAGATGTAGTAGATTTTGTAAGAAAATCTAATGGAAAACAAATAGATGAGTTAGTTCCCTTGCTGAAGCTTGACAGAATTTCAAATCAAAAGGTCGGAAAACTCAGTAGTGGAGAAAAGCGGCGGGTAGAAATATTTGTTGCACTCGCATCCGGTAAAAAAATTATTATATATGATGAAATTACAAATGCATTAGATGCCGGAATTAAACAGGAATTATTAGAATTTATAAAAAAATATCATTCACAAAATAATAGATTAGCATTTTTTACGACGCATGATTTGGCAGAAGTGTTTTACTTGGGAGGGAAATATTGGTTTATCAATCCTTGCACTAAAACGATAGAAGATATATCAGGAGAATCTCAAGACAGTATTATGAAGAAATATGTGTTTGGAGGGAAATAAGATATGCTATTGATATTTGAAATAAAAAGAATGATAAAAGGAAAAGATTGGATTGGATTAGTTGTAGGCATGGTTGTTATGATTCTTGCTGCAATAATAAATAGTATTGTTGTACAGCCAATGTTTGAAGGCAGCATTAGCATTCAATATGATTACTATTGTGGAATAAGTCAGTTAATGCCTTTTGTGTTTGCACCATCAATAGGAAATTATCTTACCAAAGATTATGAGAATAACAATGATTTTTTCTATAAAAATATCGGAATATCGAGAAAAAGGTATTATTTGACAAGGGCTATCGTGTTGATGTTCTTTGGTGTTGTAATTATCATGTTGGGATCAGGAGTATATTTTTTAAAAGAAAAAACGGATGTTATTCATAGTGTGGGGATATTGGTAATTCTTATTTTACAGTATATATACACTCTTTTGTTAAGTTGTTTATTAGCTTTTTATGCAAAGAAACGGATTTTTACCATTGTCATTATAATATTTGGAACAATGATTTTATCGATACTTAATGTTTTGCCATTGCCTCTCATTCAAGGTCGTTTGTTCATGCTTGATGGACATAGTATCATTACGGAAAATGTAAATGCATACCTTACTCAGAATGATATGGGATGTTACTGGAATTGTATTATAAGATTATTGGTTTGGATATTTGTTTTATTTGGTATCTATTATATTGGAATTATGAAGGGACAGAAAGGAAGGAAAAATGAAAAATAGAATATATCCGAAAATTATTGCTTTTTTAATGACTAAGCAGTGTACTGCACAGTGTAAAATGTGTTGTTTTGGATGTTCACCTAATACAAAAGAGAAGATGCCTTTAGAGTGGATAGATAAAATTATAGAAGAATCTACCCAAATTGATACGGTGGAAACAATAGGTTTTTCGGGTGGAGAACCATTTTTGGAATATCAAAGTCTTATAAGCGAAATCAAACATGCAAAATCCGTTGGGAAGAAAGCGATATGTACATCCAATGGTTTTTGGGCGTTACATATGATAGAGCATTGGAAATAGTTTCGGAAATACAAGAAGCTGGTTTAGACCGATTATCATTAAGCGTAGACCAATTTCATGGTGAATATGTTAGTGTTGACAAGATAAAAAATATATTAAGGGCTAGTAGTGAAAAGAGTTTGCCAGTGGACATTGGGAGCGTTATAACGAAAAACAGAAGTAAATTAGCTAGAATCTTTGATGAACTTGCAGAAGAAATGGTAAATGTTCCACATTATACAGCAGCTTGCCTTCCTGTGGGAAATGCATATACGCAGATCGACAAGTCAGATTTAATATATGATGATTATATATTCTCACGAGCAAATCGATGTTTTGAAACTACATATTTTGCTATTTTTCCAAATGGTGACGTATATCCTTGCTGTTCACAGGCAGGCGCAACAGAGCCTTTAAAGATTGGAAATGTTCAAGAGTACACACTTGAAGGATTGTATAGAAAGTATAATTCTAATATGAACATCCGAATTTTAAAGAGCGAAGGATTGAATTGGTACTTGAATTTAGCAGAGAAAATAGGTTATCGAAAATTTTTCAATGAAAAATATGTGAATAAATGTGATTTGTGCAGAAAAATATTTTCTGATAAACAGTTTATGAATGAAATAAATCCTTATTTGGAGCAAGAAAAGGAAAAGATATATGCAAAATATCTTGAAACAGTGAGAAATGACAAATAATGTTCAAATTCTTGACTATGAAATTAGTTTTAAAAAAGAATATTGTGTAGTGAAAGACATTGAAAACAATGTATATTTTCGGGTTAATGGAACTGCGTATCAATATATTTTGGAACATTATAGAGAATATGGCTTTGGCGAAAAATTAGACGAATTATTCAGAAACAAAAAGAAATACAGATTAGAAAGAGAATGCTTAATACGGATTCCATATAAAAAAAGCTTAGATAGAGTTATAAAAAATCTTCCATCACAGATATTTGATTGGAAAATGGTACTATTTATGCTTGTACTGCTGTTAGCAGTAGGAACAATAGAATTAAGAAAATCTTTTGGAGGCAGTGAGGATTTAAAGGGGAATACATTTATCTATGGAATGTTTTTGATATTAAATATTTTTGCCCACGAAATGGGGCATGCATGTTTTTGCTTGAAAGCAGGAAGAAAAATTAATTCTTATGGTTTAAAAATGAATTACGGAATACCTATGTTTTATGTAGATACATCTGATATTTGTATGGCATCTAAAAAAGAAAAAATTATGACATCACTAGGAGGTGTTTATTTCAATGCAATAGTGGGTATTGTGATTTATATAGGAGACTTTGTTTTGAAAAAAGGGCTTGCACTTGAAGTGATAACTATTCCGTTTTTTTTCATAGTATCTAACTTGCTTCCATTTATGAAATTAGATGGTTATTATGTATTGTCAGATTTATTGGAAGTAAGTAATCTTAATAAAGTTGCTAAGGATAGTATGAGAAATTTGAGTGAAAATATCAAAGTAAGGAATTATAAAAAAATCTTCTTGGCGATATACTATATTTTAAGCGTTATTTTCTTAACTACTGTATCGATTGGAATTATTTATACAGTTATAAGTTGGATTATAGCGTAATATCACAACAAAAATAAAATAATCGGAGGAAAATGGACATGGAAAACAAAGAACTTACAATGGAAGAAGTTTTAGAAAATGGATTTGACGCAGAGGTTGAAGTAGAAGAAACGAGAGAGAATCTTGGTTGGGGTTTATTATCTACATCATTTTTGATTATTACAGGTTAAGATATTATTTCGAATAATATAAAAGAAAAATAAATACGGATATTACGCTTATAATTATGGCAAGGTTGATTATGTTAAATTTCGACCTTGCTATTTGTTTGTAAGTGCTAAATAAAGTAACGAACAGAGTAAAACACATTCAAACTTGTATATTGTTGAGCGGGTGGCAACACTAATTCTTCGGTAATTATTGAATATTTCGCGCCAGCGACACCATCAGCACGCTTTTGAGCTCCATCTATACGAATGATAGCTCCACTTAACAGACAATTCACACAATAGCTCCACTTTTAATAAATCCTTTTGTAGAATTATATCTGAGGATTACCTCAAATTTTACAGAAGGGAGGCCTGTCATTATGGTCAATAAGATTAATGCCAAGCTCATTCTTGAGCTTAAAGCATCAGGGCTGTCAAGAAATCAGATAGCCGCAACCAGACATATGTCTAAACATTCCGTAAGTGATGTAATAAACATCGCAGAGGAAAAAGACATTACCTACGAAAAAATCAAACACCTTTCGGAAGATGAAATCTACCGCATGATATTTCCGGATAAATTTGCAGTAGAAAATCTCTATGAACAGCCCGATTATGAGTATGTACATAGGGAACTGAAACGTGTCGGAGTCACCATGAAACTTCTCTGGCAGGAGTATCAGGATAAATGTAAAAGCTCCGGTCTGATTTCAATGGGTTATACTAAATTCTGTAATGGCTATGCTGATTACACAATCGTAAACAAACTCACAAATCATCTCGAAAACAAGCCTGGGGGGAAAGCAGAGGTTGACTGGTCTGGTCCGATAATGAACTACATAGATACTTCCACTGGGGAAGTGGTTACAGTATATCTTTTTGTTGGCACACTGCCTTATAGTCAATATTCCTATGTAGAGTCTACACTTGATATGAAGATGGATTCATTTATCCGGGCTCATGTCCATATGTACGAATTCTTTCAGGGTGTTCCTGCAAGGCTTGTATGCGATAATCTAAAAACTGGTGTAGTATCGCATCCGAAAGACGGTGAAATCGTGTTTACACAGGACTATGAAGCACTTGGAGAGCATTATACCACAGCCATCATGCCTGCCGGGGTACGAAAGCCAAAACAGAAGGCATCTGTGGAAGGAACTGTGGGCAAAATTGCAACCGCCATTATTGCCAAACTCCGCAATGAAGTGTTTTATTCATTTCCGGATTTAAAAGCGGCTGTCAGCAGAAAACTTTATGAATTCAACCATAATGATTTTCAAAAGCGTGAAGGCTCACGATATAATGCTTATCTGGACGAAAAGGAATTCCTGCATCCGTTACCGACTATTATACCAGTGAGGTTGTCGAGAGGATTTTCAGACTGTTGTCATCAAAGAACAGGGCTTTAACCCTGCTCTGGCGGTACTGCGTTTAAGCAATAAATACTCCGAAGCACGCCTGGAAGCCGCCTGTGAGTTTGCCATCACCAGTGGAATAAAAAAGCCCCGTTACCATCATCTTAATTCCATTCTGACCGCCAATCAAGACCAAATATACATGGAAAACCGAAAAGAAAAAAAGAATGACGGTTCCTCTATCGGATATCTCAGGGGCCGCAGCTACTATGCGGGAGGTAGAAGCAATGATTAATGACGAAACCAAACGCAAACTCCGTGAGTTAAATATGTCCTAAATTATAACTGGTCTAGAAATACAACAGTCGGAGCCCGATACCCTTGCATGGTCTTTCGATGACCGTATTCAGCGGCTTGTTTATTATGTCTATCAGGAGAAATATAACAGCAGAATTCAGTGGCTCATCAAGTCAGCCCGACTGCGGTTCCCACAAGCAGATTTGCATGGGGTTTACTACGATGGACGCGGACTCAATAAATCACTTTTAAAAGACCTGTTTCGGGGTCAATACATCGACTGTCATCAGAGTATTGTTTTACAGGGACCTACAGGTTCTGGAAAAACATATCTTGTGTGTGCACTTGCAAAGCAGGCCTGTCTTGGACAAATCAAAGCCAGATATATACGTCTGCCGGATCTGCTTATGGGATACGGGGATGCTTCCATCATTCAGGGAAAACAGAAGCGTCTGCTTGCAAGCTATAGCAAAATCCCACTTCTAGTTATAGATGAGTGGCTGGTATCAGATATGTCCGACAAGGAATTATATTTCCTCTTTGAGTTGTTTGAACGCCGGTCTGATACTACCTCAACGATTTTCTGTACCCAATACCGTCAGGAAGACTGGGTAACACGCCTGAATGAAAGTGTTCAGGCAGAAGCTATTGTTGACCGCTATGCTCATACTTCTTTCTGGATTGAAATGGGTTCTATGAACATGCGTGAATACCGTGCAAAAAACAATATTTAACAAATATCAGGTGGAGCTGAAAGGCGAACCGATGGTTTGCAACTAAAAATCAGTGGAGCTAAGCAAAGCTTAGCTCCGGTGCTCCTGATGTGAAATAATCAGTAATTATCTTTTTTCATATATATAATCGGTTAATTTCTTCGCTAAATATTCCATGACAGCTCCTTCTTAGAATTTATAATCAATCTACGCTACTTGGCGTTCTCGGAATATGTACCATACATGACAATGATAACCTGAAATATATTGTTATTGTCCGTTATATCCATTTGACCGTGATAATTTTCGATGGCATGGTTTATGGATGAAAGTCCAAGACCGTGATACACATTGTCATCTTTTGTGGTTATGTAATGACCAATAATATCTTTTTTTCGCTTTGCCTGATAATTGTTTTTTATGCATAGTTGCAAGATGTCTTTGGCATAGGAAAGCTCGAGGATTATAAATCTTTTCCCATCAGGAATATTCCGGCAGACTTCCAAGGCGTTTTCCAGTAAGTTTCCTAAAATTATAGCTAAATGTCCGCTTTCAAATGGAAGGGATGCAGGTACAAGGACATTGACAGTAAACTGTATATTGTTTTTTTGTGCTGCAGCATATGCATGATTGATTAAGGAATCCACAACTATGTTACCGCTGCGGGAAATTTCTTCCGGACGATCTCCTGCGCCGGCATCCAGCATTTGCATGATGTATTTCTCTGCCTCACTAGTCTGCCCTGTCTGAACCATTCCAAGAAGTCCGGAAAGATGATTTTTTAAATCGTGCCGCATTCTGCGGATTTCGAGATAGAGGTTCTCACGTTCTTCCGCCTGTTGGCTGCAAAGCTCCAACTATTGTGCATACAGACGGTTTTGCCCACGCAATTCAGCGTTTCGGCTGATCCAGTCGTAAACCTCAAAAATAACATAATTTACAATCAGCAGCAGGAAAATTGCTGTAACGGAGAATAGCATATATTCGTTATGGACAGCTGCAATAAGAAATATGTGGTGCATCATATAGATACTGCTGACTGGTATCAGTAGGATGCTCAAAAAGTAAAGCAGGGGAATTTCGGAATAGTGGTTATCCTTGATGCAGTGGCTTATGATTACTGATAACAGCAGCATACACATCTTGGATATGAAACTTCCGGCATTCTGGAGAGTCGTGGAATCAAAACCAATAGACATTAGTATCATCAGGACAATAACTTCCACTAACATCCATACTGCGCATATTAATAAGGAAAATATACAACGCTGTTTGACACTCCTTTTGCGGGTAGCTGAGCTGATCATATATATCAGCAGGACATTCCCAAACAATAGCAGAGGTGGCGGAAACACGGAACTGATATTGTTTATGGTCAGAAAGACATAATATATGCCCCATTCTATGTAGCTTTTCAAATTTTCATTTGCCGGTCCCCAAAATGCTTTCATATATTTTCGTATAATAAGAAGGTGGAGCAACGATAGGAGAAGTTCGGGTATTATCGTCATTCTTCTATGACCGCCTTTCCGCCTGCAATCTTACAAAGCTGTTGGCGCACATCTTTTTGCCGATCCTCGCTGATTTTCAATTCTATTTCTTTCCCCATGAAACTGATAGTAATATTAGAAAAATTCATTTTCTTAACATAGTCGTAATTTACTAAAAAAGACTGGTGTATACGCAGAAAATATTGCCTGCTTGCCACCAGTTCCTTTTCCACATTATTGAGCTTTCCATAAAAATGTTCATCGGAATCGTCCTTAAGGTGGATATAAACTATTCTGTTATTGCTTTCAAAATAAACAATGTCTCTTACAGGCACTTTCCGAATTTCCTTGTTGAATGTAAATTGATAGAATACTTCTGTCTCATTGATGCGTTTATAAGATTCCTTAAAATAACGAGCAAACTGGACAGGGTCTAAAGGCTTAGAGAGAAAGCGGAATGGCTCTACTTCAAACAGTTCCTTTAAATAGTTGTCATAGCCCGATACATAAATCAGCAGTACGGTTCGGTCTATTTCGCGGATGCATCGTGCAGCCGTTATTCCGTATACTTGCTCCATTTCAATGTCAATAAATATAAGTTGATAATGTTCGCCGTTCTGAATGCTATTCATAATGGTTTTGCCATCAGAGAATACTTCCGTTTCCACACGGATACCCAGCTTCCGGCTTTCCTGAAACACCAGAGTTTCAATTTCTTCGGTAAATTTTAAATCATCATCACAGATTGCTACTCTCAGCATTTTTCCTCTCTTCCTTTGCAGATCGTTCCCCGCTTTCCTTTTGCGCCTGCTCTAAGCGCTCAAGTATGCAGCGGAGTGTCTTTTGGTTGACTTCGGTCAGGTTCTGATAGCGGATGACAATATCACAACACTTATCCATTTCCTGGTTCACACTATACTGTCCGTTATAATCACGTTTTACATCAGAAATCCCAAGTATGTAGTCGGTGGTAACATTAAACTGCTTTGATATTTCTATGAGTAAATCAGAAGGAATATCATTAGCGTTGTTTTCCATTCTGCTTACCGCTTGCTGTGTGGTTCCGATTTTCTCGGCGAGGGTTTCTTGGGACAAGGATAAATTCTTTCTTAATTCACGAATACGATTATTTTCCATATGTACAACGTCCTTTCATGTACCATTCTTACATAAATACTTGAAACAGACCAACAAGCTAAGCAAGTTAATAAGATACGCATATATCGGTAAGTAAAACGGATATACAATTCTAATCGGTACGGAAATAATTGTGGGGAAAAATTACATGCTGTGTCGGAATTTCAACATTGAAGGGGAAAAACCTGAAAAATAAGATATACTTGCAATTAATAACGACATGGCTATATGCAGCATTACCAATAACAGTGATTGCCGCAATTATTGGATTCTTTTCTAATGCATGGAGTCCGATGATGCCAATGATTTTCTTTGGTTGCATTTTATTATATAAACTTTACAAAGATAAAAGCGAAAGGAAATAAAATATGCAAAAAAAAATAATTTTGATTTGGGCAGTAGCAATGTTGTTATTGATGGGAGGATGCGCTGTTGTTAATGACGGCAATATTGAGGATGAAAATTCTTCTCCCGAAATTATCCGTATAGAAGGATATCTCTATGCTACCAAGGAAGAGGATGTGGTTATAGATCAGTCTGATGAAATATCGGAGATACTAAAGGTATTAGATAATTTAACTGAAATAGACAGTTATGATGCAAGTTCTCTTACGGAAGAAATATCTCTGGATTTTTACAAATCATCAGTGGCTGTTATTAAATCAGAGGATACAAGAGTATATTCTTTTATATTTTATGATGATTCTAATATAGTGAAGATGGAAGCGGATTTAGGACTTGATGATAACATTTCTTCAGAACTACTTGGTAGTGCATTAGATATTTATTATGAGATATCTGATCAGGATAAAGAATATATTGAAAAAATCTTTGAATAGTGTTGTTTCGCTTACTTACTCAAGCTTCCCACACCAATAAGGCATGTTGAACCTTGCTATGAAAATAAACCTCGTAGCCAAGAACTGAACCTTGACAACAAATGTTTTCAATAATCATGAAAACATCACGATAAAGCAGTCATAAAAACGGCTGCTGTCAGTGCGAAATATTGACAGTACAAAAAATCAGGTTTGTGATTCTACATGGATTTATTCTGTTTAAAAAACATGCGGGAAACAACGCTGCTTACAGAATGAAAAAGGCAGTCAAGGAAGGAACGGTCATTGAGGAAAAATCCCGGAGCTGTTTATCAATGGTAAAGACGCAATGACGGTGAGTAACATTGACAAGTTTAAAGGACATAGAGGTAGTGCCGCTGCAAGGCATAGGAAATAGCCCGCCCACTCTCAGATTTGACTTCCTCCGGTGTGATGCCTTCTCTTTTTGCGATAATCTTCAAATTTTTTTCAATCTTTTGTTTTTTCTCTGGGTTCATGGTTTTATAAAATCCCTTCCTTAATTTCTAATACTATCATACAACATTGGAATGACCTTGCGATTTTTTTCTATGCCCGAATGGTCGTTTTTTTATTTTATCAAAAATATGTAAAGACATATGCGGAAAAGGTGTACGATGTTCCATTTAAAATAGTGGGTGTAGTCACTCTGCTTGTTGTTGAGCCTGCGGTACAATACTTACAGCTTAAGCAATACATAAGACTTCGGAAAGAGTAATCAATGCAGTATTATGACAAGAAAGCTGTTGGTGAGCGGATTAAGGCAATCAGGCTCCGTAATGGAATGACGCAAAGCAGACTGGCGGAGGAACTGGACTATACCAGTGAACGTCAGTTGCAGAGGATTGAGAGCGGGGAAACTTTCTGTTCTGTGGATAAGCTGATAGAACTGGCACAGATACTCGGAGTGAGTACGGATTATCTGCTGTTTGGACATGAGAGCGCTTGTAGAAATAACATGGAAAAGTATGTGTCAGGGAAATCGAGCAGAGAGAAAGAGTACATATGCAGGGTGCTGGATGCTGTGGTATCAAATATGGGTGTGCTGTTAGATGGGGAGTGACGAAATTTGTAGAATATGATGATTTTTTGGGAAATGTGTGGTACAATAATTAAATGATAATCAGGAGTTATCTGTTGGATGTGTTGAATGAGAATAGTGTGGATAATTAGGAATTATTGGATGGATAACCAAGTAATGTGTACCAAATTATTAATAATTTGAAAATATTTCCTATTTATTAGTGAGGTGTACAAATGGAAAGCATTAAGGATAAAAAAATTTTAAATTCATCAACAAATGTACCGAAATATGTTGAGCATTTTCCAATTAGCGGACAACTGTTTAAAAAGGCAAAGAAGTATTTACCTGCGGGGGTCGGAAGCACTTCGCGTGCTGTTTGGTCTGGCTGGGAACCCTACCCTCTTTTTATAAAGGAAGGAATCGGTTCTCACATTATAGATGTAGATGGAAATGAGTTTATAGATTATTTGTTAGGATTAGGTCCAATGCTTCTTGGACATCGTCCACAAATGGTTACAGAAGCAGTTACCAAACAAGTGCAAGAAGCAGGTACCGTATTTGCTTTAGGAAGTGAACTGGAAATGGAAGCTGCCAAAAAGGTTTGTGATTGCATTCCCGGATTAGATCAGATTCGTTTTTTAAATTCAGGGACAGAAGCTATCACATATGCACTTAGGCTTGCAAGAACATATACTGGTCGGAAAAAAATAATACGTTTTGAAGGAATGTACCATGGTTTTTCTGACGGCATTTACTGGAATAAACATCCATCTCCAAATGCAATTGATCAATTAGGCAACTGTATACCTGAGCCACAAGGTCCCGGATTGCCTGATGGCATTAAAGATACATTACTAATTTGTCAATGGAATGATTTAGAATCATTAAAAAAAATAATAGAGAAAAATCATACGGATATTGCAGCAATTATAACAGAACCTGTAATGTGTAATACAGGTTGTATTTTACCAAAATCAGGCTATTTAGAGGAAATGAGAAAAATATCCGAAAAATATGGGATTTTACTTATTTTTGATGAGGTTATTACTGGATTTAGAATGGGGCTGACTGGAGCTCAAGGATATTATAATATTATTCCAGATTTATCAGTTTTTGCAAAAGGGTTAGGAGGAGGATATCCCGTTGCAGCTTTGGGAGGAAAAAAGGATGTTATGAAACTGGTGGACAATGGAACAGTTAGTATTGCCGGTACATATAGTGGCAATGGGATTGCTCTAGCTGCGGTATCTGCTACAATGGACTATTTGCGTAACGAAAACGTATATACAGAAATGAATAGAAAAGCAGCAAAATTAAGAGAAGATTTAAATGAAATATTGAAAAAATCTAAAATTGCAGCTTATGTGACCGGTATTGGTGCAATTTTTCAAGTATGGTTTTCAGACAAACCTATAACGAATTACAGAGAAGCTGTTAAGTATGCCCGTGGTGATATATTCCATATTTGGTGGGAAGAAATGCTATATCAAGGTGTTCTATTTCATCCGCATTATTTTGAAAATCTTTTTGTTTCTACTGCTCATAGCGATAAAGATATTGAAGAAACATTAGACAGGGCAGAGCAAGCGATTAATATAGTTGAAAAAAGGTGTGATTTGTAGCAAAAATTAATGGCTACTATGTTTTTTGTAACTTAGTAGCCATTATAAACTTTTCGTATAAAATATATCATTAAAACTATAACTGGCTTTTTAAGAGACTTTCAATTATTTTATTAAAAACTTCCAGTATTGTATCTGATGAAATGAATATTTCAAATAAATCATCCATAATATGAGGATTAATATATGTTTCTTGCCCATTGCAATTGTTCCAGTGTACGATTTTCAATTTGTGAATTAGTAGCAGAAAAAATTTGCAATAATTCATCTTCTGAAAAAGCATCCCCTGTTTGATTAAGAAAACGGATAGTTATATTAGGATATCTTAAATAATTTTCTTTTAAAGTACGAATTACTGCTTTTCGTATAATAGGATGGTTAAACTTAGTAAATTTACCTAACGCTTCAAGAGCTTCGTCTGGCCAATTCACAGACATCTGATTTATTGCCTTAATAATTTGCAAAATTTCATCATATAGCCCATTTTTTTCAAGCTTTTCCAGCAATTTCCAAAAAGCTGATAAGTATAATTCAGTAGTTGTTTCATTTGAATTTCCAATATATTTTCCCATTGGTGCTGTATAAGTATAGTCAGTTAATATATTAAACCCATCCTCAAACTCTACTTCAAATTTATCTTCAAATTTGCGGCAAGTCGATACACGCTCCATAGAAGGGCTGATAAACATTTTATATTCATAATCATCAACCAATTTATTGTAATAGTTTAAATAGGACTGACGATCAAGCGGATTAGTTACATAACTTGATAAAAATAGGGCACTTGAATAAAAATCCAATTCAATTACCGATGTATTTTCATCAAATGTATTATATAAAGCATTTAAGTTATATAACGCATAATCAGAATTATATACTGCCATGTATACAAATACCATATTACAGACAAAAAACTCTAGTGTCTCACCAAAGTGATCCACTAATGAACTTATAGTAGATAATTCATTTGAGGATAAATTTTTCTTCCTTTTTACATGTTCTAGTATAATTGGCATTTTAGATTTTTGTGGATATAAATAATATTGTTCTTCGAGATTATTGTCTGCATTAAAAAAAATAAAATAAGCATTCTTTAAGAATGTATCTTTAATCTGTATAATATTACGTTCATCTAGATTATATTCTAAAGATTCTATTTTATTTAAAACTAATGTAGCTATAGATTGATAAATATCTTTATTTGTATTATCTTTACCTACTCTTCCCATAACCCAAAGTAAAGAAAATAGCGACATTATAGGCTTATCAGGAATTAACACATATTCTACATTCTGTCTAAAATATTCAGCGGTTTGAGATAATATATTACACTTTCTAAGACCAATTGAAAAACGATCATTAATAAGCGCATTGCACTCCAAAGTATACGAGGTTGAACTAACGGTTCTTAAGTACGCTAAGAGTTTAAATGCATAGGTATCTTTCATAAACCCTGTAGAATGAATAAAAAAATTTACTAATGTTGAAAATTCTGGGTAATGCGCATCAAAATTCTGAACATTACTTACGTATGTCTCTGCATTATAACAAGACATATATCTAAATACATCATTTACAAATTTTGCAACAAATTTAGATGATTTTGAGTTGTTGAGCAATGAATAGATTAACTTTATTACTTTTCCGAAATCGTTACAGTTCACACCTAAATATCTGACAATTCCGTTGTATACGGCTACAGGCAAATGACTTTCTAAATAATCGCGACTGAATTGATTAGAATACTGCAAAAAAACATCAATATATTGAGTGCTACTGAAATAGCTTGCTAAGCAACATTCAAGTACTAAATCGTTCTTAAAATCTATGTTTCCCTCTTCAATACTAATTATATTTTTTAATATGTTATTATTTTGGAGATACTCAGTTGTTCTATGCGAAAGCTTTGTAGGCATATATGGTTCCACATAATTACATAAAATGGAATATGCTAATTTTTCTAATGCCTTTTTTGCAATACCACTAAAAAAAGTTTTCTCAAAAATAGTAAAAATATTAATTTCATCAATATCATCTAAAATACAAATATTTCTCTGAATCAATCCATAAATAGATGGTTCCTTTATAAGTTCAACCATATCATCTGGAATATAGGTATAACTCGAAACAGATAAAATATTAGCTTTTGCTTGTCTTAATTCAAATTCATCAAAATCCCAAAGTCGTGTGGCATAATTGTTACTTCCTTTATCTTCGCTCCATATTACAGAATTTAAATAGTTTATATCTAATAACGGAAAAACATTATTCCATATATCTGTCCGTAAAGTTATAAAAAATTTAATACGACAGTAGTTCCTAATCACATAAGATAGTTCTATAAGTTTATTCAATAATGAGGCAATTTCTTTTACTGTACCAATACGATTTCCTAAATTATCAATAGCAAAAACAAAATACTTATCTTGTTCATATGCCCATTGAGAAAATTGATACAATACAGTATATGGATCTTTTGAAGCGTAGCCCAATTTTTTCACAATGTAGTCCAATAAGTCATTTGTATAAGTTGTCATCGCATTTAATGGAACAACCCAAATTTGTCTGTCTGATTCAAATGAATTGCAAAGTTGAGCCATCAACATACTTTTACCAATACCAGAATTACCTGTAATAACGCAAAAATTTTTATGCTCATCAAGAATGAAATCATCAAAAATATTCGCTTTTGTTCGTCGGACAGTTAAAAGCCCTTTGGAGTCTGAGTCAATATTATTTGTAAATTCTGTCTGGATCTTTCGAATTTTCGCTTCTACTAACGCCCAAATAAATATTGAATCCACATGAAAAAGAGTTTTATCTTTAAATAATTCCATCGCGATTACTTGTAACGCTTTATCAAAGTTGTAGTTAATATATTTTATATTTATACCATTTTCCTTAAGCACTTTTACTAAAGGAGCGTTTTCATCAGGTTTATTTACATTACACCAGTATACATTTTTTATGTTTCCTATATTTTTATGGAATAATTCGGCTATTTTATTATCCCAACCGCTATAGCCCAAAAATACAATGGATTCATTTTGTATTAAATATTCAAATAGATTCACAAATTCCTGTTGATAGGCTTTATTTTGTATTTCTGAAGCAGTAAGGTGGGTTATTAATTTTCCGTCTAAATCTCCATGCATTTTAAGATAAACTGGCTTTTGTGACTTTGAATTTATAAAATACTGTGTCGGGACAGCTGTTGCTGGCGTAAAAATCTGAAATGCATCCACCCCCATAAGTGCTTGTGTTGTTTCTAACAGGTTTGCAAAATTCGTAGTTATTACAGAAGATATGCAATTTTCCTTGGCTAACAATATTAAAAGTTTATACCCATCAGAAGGCAACCACTTATCACTGCTTTTTATTAGCCGTTGTATTACCATGCAACGTGATTCCTCATCAAGTGATTCAATAATGCTGTTAAACTCTTTGTCTATTTGCTCAAGTGATTCATAAGAATGTATTCTCTTATTTCGAACGAAAGATACGCTTTCTTTTTTCAACTCTGAAAAAGACACACCTCCACTAGAAACATCGGCTCCAGCCCCCAGAAAAAGACATATTCCATGTTGTGTATTACATTGTTTTGATATTGCACTTAATTCAGAAATAAATTCAAGTTTAGATATATTATTCATTTTACCGCCTCATATTTTAATGCAACGCATATCTTTAGCATTAGATTGTTGTAATAAGGGATAGTATTTGGTTATCCATCCAATAATTCCTAATTATCCACACTATTCTGATTCAACACATCCAACAGATAACTCCTGATTATCATT
>ERZ1034998.438-NODE-438-length-27504-cov-12.089657_pt1 | contig 27504 bp, 10 predicted proteins | sample MGYA00520621_ERZ1034998 | MGnify/ENA primary metagenome ERZ1034998 (study PRJEB33766, sample SAMN09781748) | gut metagenome | biome: gut microbiome | host: Homo sapiens | place: Madagascar | study: EMG produced TPA metagenomics assembly of the PRJNA485056 data... | reverse complement strand
CCAAGAGGATGGTAGAATATCCTACCACCATGGCTAAGATATGCGATTACATCGCCAAGATGCCAGCCTCTTGTTATTATCTCGCTGATAGCACAGCCTATCGGTATGTTTGCAAGCGCATCAAGGGGGAAAAGCCTAAGTTCGGCAAATACCAAGCCATGAAGGAAAAGCTATTCGAAGCCTTCTATCAGGATTTCTTGCGCCTCCGTCAGATGGAACAATACAAGGAATACAACACCAAGCATCTTGTGTATGTGTGCCTAGACCTCCCTGCACCCAACATGGGGATGGCTCCTCGCTACATACAGATGAAAATCAACAATTATTTCCGCAATAAGAAAACATCATTCATCACTCGATAAAAACTCTCATTCATTATGCGTACATTATATATAACACTCCTCATCGTCCTCCTGATGGCTTTCATCATTCCGCTGCACGCCAATCTTGCTGTGTCGCCATCCTCGCCTCAATACTCCCATTTCGTTTACATGTTCGGTCATGCCAACTTCATCCATTGGGCTGTTAATGCCTGGTGCCTCTTGATGGTGCATCGTCAGTTTCGCATCCATCGTGTGCTGGCTTCGTGGCTTGCCTCCGTTGGTCTCTCCTTCCTTTATTATCCGTCCCTCCCAGTCTTGGGCGCATCGGTCATTATATCTTTCTTCATGGGTTTCACTGCTCCGTGGCTCTACAGGCGAAAACGCTTAGCCTTCTGGCAGATGCTCATCCTCCTAGTGATTGGATGCCTCCTCCCTCACATAGCTGGCATCTATCACCTCATCCTCTTTGCCATCGGATTCATCTATGCCAAGGCAGAAGGATTCATTCGCAAATCTCAAAAACTCAACATTTAACATTCAACACTTAACATTATTATATATAACGGATGCCAGTAGCAAAATCCACATTAAAGGTACGACCTCAGCAGCAACTGTCCGATAAGAAGCTCAAAGAGATTCTAGAGGAAGATAAGAGAAGGCTCACAAGCCTCCTCGCTACTTATCGTCCCATTACTGGAGAGAATGCCCCTGGTCTTCGCTTCGAGTGTGTCATTGAGGATTTCTTGAAGGGCAAGAAACTTTGGCTTCCTGTAGAAATGTTGAAGGAAAAGAAGTTCTGCGCCATCATCAAGTGCGGTTCTATCTCTGCCTTCTGCGAGAAGTACATGGCAGACCTGGATCAAGAAAAGGCACGCGATGCAGTATTCCGTTATCTCATCCGTCTGCGCTGCAAGCACGATTTTTATTTCTTCGCCTACGCCTATGCCCGAATCAAGAATAAGGATGGTGGCGATGATATACCTTTCCTTCTCAACCATGCACAGATAGGTCTCACCAAGGATTTCGAACGGCAACGCCTTCATGGTGAGCTGCACAGTATCTTGATTATCCTCTTGAAGTGTCGCCAATGGGGTGGTTCTACTGATACCGAGGTTTACATGTTCTGGATTCAGATGTTCTGGAAGACCAACTGGAATAGCAACATCATCGGTCACCAGTCTTCATCTGCTACCCAGGTGTTCGATATGTACGAGAAATTGGCGAATGCCATCCCTACATGGCTCTACTATGAGATTGGAGAGACATTCAAGGAAGATTCTCGCAAACTCCGCACATCAAGCACTCAGAACAATATCAAGTACCTCATCCCTCGCTCCTGCAAGATACAGACTGGTTCGGCTCGTAACCCTGAGTCCTGCCGTTCTGCCGATGCAGCTATGGCTCACATCACCGAGGAAGCCTTTTTCCCTAACACTACAGAGTGGACTCCACAGAAGGTTGTCAATGCAGCAATCTCGCCTATCAATGTTACGAGACCTTACACCTTCATCGTGCGAGAGTCTACCCCTAACGGGCGTGAAAATGAGTTCCATGATGAATGGGTGCGTGCCAACTCTTTCGACAAGGACGGCAATCGCCTTTCCATCTATACCCCTTACTTCGTTCCATGGTTCGACATCGAGAAGTATATCCTTCCTTTCAAGTCTGAGCAAGAAAAGATTGATTTCGTTCTTTGGCTCTACAAGAATCGTGAGGATGAGCAATATCATGGCTCTTACTTCTGGTGGCTTTGGGAAATCAAGGGTGCAACCCTCGAAGGCATCCATTGGTATGTGAATGAGTGCAAGAAGTACAGCGACTTGGATGGCATGCGCCAGGAATATCCTTCCGATGACGTGGAAGCCTTCCTCTTCTCTGGTACTACTGTTTTCGACCCTTACAAGTTGAAGGAGATGGAAGAGGACTGCAAGGGTATCGAGCCTATCATGGTGGGCGACATCGAGGGAGATTCCTACGATGCAGCCGACCCTGCTTGCATGAACAACATCCGCTTTGTAGAACGTTCCGGTGGACCTCTCAAAGTTTGGGCTGGCCCCGACAACTCCGAGATTGTCAAGCATCGCTATGTTGTGTCCTGCGATATTGGTGGCTCTCACAAGACTTCCGATTTCTCCGACATCGTGGTGCTCGACCGCTACGATGAAATCTATGGTGGTGTTCCCGAGATTGTAGCCGAATGGCATGGTCACTGCGATGCCGACCAACTCGCCATGCGTTGCGCCCAGATTGCTCATTTCTTTAATGATGCCTTCCTGGTTATCGAGAACAATACCGCTTACTCTCGCATGAACAATACCGAGGGCAACCAGTCAGAGCTGTTCTTCCCTATCCTCATCCCTCTCTACAGTAATCTATATAGTGCGTCACAGTCCAAGTTGAAGAAGGTGAAGAACATTGAGACCAAATGGGGATTCAATACTAACAAGGCTACCAAGGTGGCAGTAGTGAAGACCATGGCACGCATCATCCGAGACGGTGGCTATATGGAGCGAGAACTTGCAGCCATTGATGAATGCACCTACTTCCTCTACTACAAGCAGAACGACTGCTACGGTGCCATTGCAGGCAAGCACGATGACCGTGTGATGGCTAGAGCTATCGCCCTCTACGTAGAGAAGGATATGCCAGCACCTGAAATCGTTCCATTCCGTTCAAAGGCAGAGATAGAGCGTGAACGCCTCCGCAACCGCCCACCTGTAGTAGCTGAGTTGTCAGGCATAGGTGGTGGCAGCTAGCCTCTATCCTGCCAGCAGCATAAGCCACCCCTTGTATAGCCACCGTTCCAGGCGATTCTATCGCCTGTCCATATAAGTTAACAATTAAAAGTAAAAAGAAAAATGAAACAAAGTTATTCAAACCTGCTGCGTAAGATGGCCATAACCATCTACCAGCCTATTGTTACTCGTATCGAACTCTTCCGCTCCACTCGTATGTGGCAGAAGGGAGTGAAAGCCACCCTTGCTAAGTACAAGGAAGGTGGTGCGCCTCGCTTCTACATGCTCTACGACCAGTCTCACAAGGATTGGGCTATCATGACCTACGACCCCAACCGCAAGGGTATGCTCGCCTACCGTCGCCTGGTTCAGCTTGGCAAGTGGAAGGCTACACGCTACTTCAAGAACGTTGAAGACATCAAGGCTGCATCTTTCTACTACACGCCATCCAAGTGGGGAGCAATCGGCTGCGATGCCGACAACAAGGTTAGAGCCAAGAAGTTGAAGCAGTGGCAAGACTATTACATGTATCGTGTTTCCGTCCCGATGGAAAAGCTACGCTCCTACAAGAAGAAATATGGTATAGCTTAAGCCCACACAAAACAAAAGGAAGAGAAAGCCATCACGGTCTCCTCTTCCTTATCTTTTTACCTTTAAACTAAAACCTAAAAACAATCTACTAACTAAAAACTTACGAGTTTATTATGATTCTAAGAACTTTCCTTTTATGTGCCCGATGATGGCAAAGTTGCCAAGTCATTTACACCATCGCTTGCATCTTTCAGGTGTGTTGCTGGCGTACCTGCCTGCTGGTGTCCAGCTCCTGCTGTAGGCATTTCGCCATTCGCTTGCTGCTGCGCTTGCATCGCCTGTAGCTTCTCTAGCTGTTCCTTGAAGTACTTCTTCATTCTGCTAGTACCAGGGAATTGTCCTACGGTAAGCATCGTATATGGGTCCATCTTACCGCTAACCATCATCTGCCAAGCCATATCGTTATTAGCATTTCTGATAAGTGGACTATAAGCGTCCAAGTCGATGGAAACATCTAAATCCATATCCCTCATGGTCTCTGGATTGAAATGTGTCTCGAAATCGTCCCCTGTCAGTTTCACGCTATCCGCTGAGGTACAAAACTCTTGTATGAGATACAGCTTCTTCTTGGCGATTCTCACCTTGAAGTTATTGAAACTCTCCACAAAATCTTGTATTGTGGTAGAAGAACTTTCCCTTTCCAGTTGGTATTGCTTACCGCTAGTGTTGCGATGAACGCCTTGCAGAGCACCCTGCACGCCTGTACCCTCACTTGCCATGGTCTTGGCGAAGTTAACCATGAAGTCAACTCCTGCCGGAATACTCTTGTTGACCAAAGTCTGCGGTGGCTTGCCTCCGTTTTGGGAGTTCCACAAGATGATGCCATCTGTTTTGGTATAATTCACTTGCATTTCATCGATGCTTTGCTTTTCGCTCAGAGCATTCTCATCCACAAGCATCGTACCCTTGGCACCATTCGCTACGATGAAGTTTATCATCATCATATAGTGGTTCAAGGTACGCTGGTTGTTCTCGGCACGCATCGAGAAACTTCTTACCTCGCCATTCAGGCAAGGATATGCCACGAAGGTATATGGCATAATGGAAGTTCTGAAACCGTCTCTCAGAACATAGTAAGGCGATTCCCTCGCATCCAGCAGATAGCCATTCGGAGTTAGGTATCTTCTGTACCAATAGGTCTCAACCTCATCCTTCATTTCGATGGTCTTAAGCTCTGATGGGTCCACATAATAGATAGGCTCACCGTTCTCATCGAGCACAGGCAGACCGTTCTCGTCCTTCATGATGTTGGCTTCCTCTAGCTTCCGCTTCTTCTCCTCGTAGAAAGCTCGTTGGTCAGGAGAGGCATATCCGCTAGTTCCTGCATCCCAGTCATGCACCCAGATGGCTGGTCTGGTCTCCTTCGTCCATATCTCCAATACCCTGTACTTGCCGATTACCGAAGAATGGGTGAAATCGTCTATCCCGGCATACTGCGCTTCACCATTCGGGTGATAAGTCTGTTCTGGAGCGAAATGATGCTGTGTCTGTAGATATATCTCGCTCAGTTTGTCCACCTCAGCCTTGCTTCCATCTGTGAAGGTGGCGATTATCTCTCGCCAAGTCAAATCGTGAGCCTCAGCGATAAATTCTATGTCGCTCAGGTCATACTTGAAGAAAGGTGGCAACGCTATCTTAAAGATGTCCACCATGTAGTCAAAGATGCCATTCTTGCCATCCTTCCTGCCATAGTAGGTTTTCATGCCCACGAAGGCGAAGACACAGAAGGCATAAAACATTCTGGCATCTAGCTCCTGTCGGTCGTTCAAGTTGTCATTCTGCCGAAGGTATTCATTGAAGAAATTGATATAGTCCTCCTCGTTGGGGTCTACGGCACTGCAAGAGGCTGTACTGCGCTGCTGGCGCACAAGTCCTACGAGAGAAAGCAGCTTGTCACCTATCACATCATATTCCAGTATAGGCATACCCTTCATTTCCATATACTGACGGATGCTTATCTTTCTGCCGTTCCACTCTATCAGTTCTTCCAGCTGTCTACCCATCACGAAGTCCTGCGCTCGCTTCCACTTCTTTCTCAGCTCTGCGCCATCATAGAAGTATTGGCAAGCCCATTCTATCAGCCGAAGGTTGCTGTCCGTCTGGGCAAACCGCTCCCTGCTCACTCCCTCCAGGGAGTCAGGTCCAGGCTCGGCATAGTTCGAAATATCATTTATAACACGATTATCTGGCATAATTCTTAATTTTTCGCCAAAAATACCGCCTTTTTCTCACTTCTTAGTGATAAGTTGCGCAACTTAACATTACTTTTTCATATTTTCCCCTTATTTTTGTTCCGCAATTCTTTTAAATGTAGAATTTCTAATATATTAGATAGTATGAGTAAATCAATCAATGTTCACGAAGCCTGCGTCATCACCAAGGATGATAAAGGCAACCTCTCCCTGGTAGGCAAGGCGAAAGAAGCCCTCACCACCTTGAAGAAGAATAAGGTTTCCGTCTGCATTCTTCTCTGTGACAACAAGAAGGAGGATGTGGAGAAGTTTCTTAACGACAATAATGTGCCTTTCGCCTCTCTCTGCACCAAGGAAGAGACCGATAAGGATGGCAACACAAAGCATGTTGACCCACCAAAGGCAGATGTCACCATCATGCCAAGCTCCAAGGTTATCACCCTTCGAGACGATTGGCAGTGGTGCTTGGATGATATTGCTCACCGTCTTTGGGGCGAAAAGAAGAAAGAAGCTCCAAAGAGTGAACAGCAGAGCATGGACGAAGCCATGAAGCGTTACATCGATTGGGCAAAGCCAAAGAAGGCAGAAGCCAACGGACCCGCCCAGATAGGTTAGTCATCGCTCCAACATCTTCAAAATACGATTTTCATTTTTTTATAAAAATATAATTTATTTGGAATTTAGAATTTTACGACTATCAAAAAGGGACTCGCTGTGAAGCAAGTCCCTTTTATTATATACCGGGCTACGAGTAAGCCCTCGTAGCTTTTACCATGCCGGACTAAAAAGAAAAATAGAACATAAAACCACATTGGCCAATCCTATTTCAAGGAAATATAGAATATTTTTCAGAATGGAGTGCGCCGGGCTACTCCATTCCGTTTAATGTTTCAATCAGCTCCTTTCTGGTCTTGCGAATCTCCACCATTTTGGCGGCATCGTTCTGACCATCCATTTGCTTCTTGGCTTTGTTCATCTTCTTCTTGGCAGCAGAGATAGCCTTTCTAGCTGCAAACAGTCGCTTGTTGGTCTTGCTATTCTTGAAGGCGTTTGCCTTCGCCTTGTCAACATCCTTCAAGCGTAGATACTCATCGTAGGTCTCCATCGTTCCGTTCCATACAGCCTGTATTCTCCAGTCCTCTGTCACATCCTCCGATTTCGCCTTCATCAAGTATTTGTTTTCAGCCTTTTCCATCTCCTTCAAATCATCCTCCCCATTCAGATAGCTCTGCACCATGTCCAGTGCCTCCTTCTGGGTGAATGCCTTGTAGTCGCTCTGAGAGAGGAATTTCTTCATCTTCTGGCGCATCTTCTTCTTTTCCGTGATACTCTTGGCTGCATCAAATCGCTGGCTAGCCTCCTGCAAAGAAGTAATGCCATCCTTCATTTCTGCACTCTCCAATGCCTTCACGCTACCGATGGCTGCTTTTATCTGCTCCTCGGGGTCGATGCCATTGCGCTCACAGCTCTGGTAGGTCATCACCACGCCTTCCATGTCACCGCTCAGGATGAAGTCCTTGAAATAGCTCTGAGCCTTCCAAGGAGAGAATCCCTTTGAGGATGGGAAGAAGAAGTCCACCGCCTTAAACTCCTTGTTCTCCTGACTCGGAATCAGGAAAGGGAAAGCATACAGAGCATTCTTGTGAAGAAGTCCAATGGTTTTACCCCAAGACTCATTTCCTACAAGCTTTGCATATTTACGCTGCAACTCCTTATCAGAATGGCTAGCCCTATAAGGACTTAGATAATTATAATCATCCAATCCCATTCTTATCAATGGATTTGCCTTACCCACCAATCTATTCACAAATGGGCCAGGTATTTCAAATTCACCCTTTTCGTTGAAGAAGTACTCAGGTATCTCTCGAAACTGCTTACCATGTCGGATATACATTTCCGTTCCGTCAGCATATCTACCCATAAAGATTTTACTTTGCTGTCCAAGCGTGTTTCCACGCATCAAGTAGTCATACCACTTCATACCATCAGGATAAGCCAATTCGTACATGCTCTTATAGCTTGGGTTGGTCTTCCTAATCTCCTCAGCCTTCTTGCGCTCCTTCTCCTCGTCCATGGCACGGAAGGCAGCATTGAAAGCATTCGCAAAAGCCTCATAGAACACCATGAAGCCGATGCCATAACAAAGCAGAGCAGAAATCTGTCTGCCTCTTCTTCCCTCATCCTCTGGAGTAAGTTCCTTATTCCAGAGCCTCTGATAGTACTGCTTGAAGTTCTCAAAGGTAGCCTCATTCCAGATAGAGCCATAACCAGTTAATGCCAGGAAGTGGCGTGTGGTTGAAGCATTCCAGTCAGGAGAAAGAAGCCATCTGCCAGCTTTTCGCAAGGTTCGATGGCTGGCACCTAGCACATCCCAGTGCTGACCTCCAAACATATCGTTTACAAACTGTCCGTCCTCGTCCAGGGCTTTGCTCAGTTGTTCGTCTGTCCATCCCTTCGCCTTGGACCTAGCCTTGGTCTTGTCTGCCCTCATCCGGTAGGTGGCAAGTTTCAGTCCGTCATGAAGGAAATCCCACAAGGCTCTATCCATGCCCTTATTAATGAGCGAAAGCATCTGCGTAGCCACCTTCAAAGGCATAGCAGCCAAAGCCACCGTTCCGGAAATTCCATTTCCGTCCCTCAACTTCTCCTGCACCTTCATCATGCTGTCACGGAAGTTGTCGAACATATTCTGCACATCTGCAGCTGCATAGTCGTTGGTCGCTCCAAACTTTACCAAGTGGCTGGCTGCCTCCTGGAAGTCCTCAGGATTAGCGAAGCAAGGCAACTGATGATTCTTCATCGTATCAACAAAGATATACTTCATAAAGTTAGCCATAGCCTTCTTGGGTCCAAACTCCACCATGTTCTGCACCATATAAACCTCCGTCAAGGCTCCAGCATGGAAACCACTAAAACCAAGCTCCAGTTTTTTCAAGGTCGAAGCAACTAAATCATATCCTTTCCAGAAAGGAGAAGACTGGTAGGTATCAAACACTACTCCAAATCTGTTCCCGGCACTAGCCTCTCTATAAAGCACCCTCTCCTTGCCAGTGATAGGATTCGTTACCTTCATCTGCTTAGGCGATACATTATATACCCATACAGGACCCACACCTGGAATCTCGAAGTATTTGTATTGCTCCAAGTTGAAAGGTGCAACTGATGAAAGCAGTGGGTCAGAAGAAATAATCTCTCCGTCCTCGTTGCGCTCGATTACGTTCAGTCCGCTCACCTCTTGGAGCATCGTCTTGTTAGCCCAAGCCTCGATGTTGCTTCTGCTGTAGTAAGCCATCATCTTGGTGATGTCGGTAGTCTTAGGCACAAGTCCCACGCTGACACCCTCCATCAGTGTACTGATAGTTCTTGGCTTCTCGTTAGGGCTTTTTGTGCGCTGTCTGTTCTCCACATACATGGCATAGGCATTCTTATCCGATTTTTCCTTATCCCAGATATGGTTTACATAGTCAACATTATACCCGGTGTCCTCTCTTAAGGTGCGATTATCCTTCAACCAGTCGTAGGTATAGTTATACCAGTCTCTGATAGAATCAAGGGTAGCCTTCATTTCAGGAGAGAGATTCTTGTAATCGATACCCTCCGGCACAATCTGCTGCGTCACCAGTGGCAATACATGCTCGCTAAGAATGTCCGTTCCGTCAATAGGAACAAAACCTTCCTCACCCCGATGATTGGCATTGATAGCCTGTGCCATCTTGCTAGCCACCTCACCCACGGCCTGCGGTTCATCATATACTTCCACCTTCTTGCCATCTTTCAGCTCGGTATGCTTCTTCCCTGTCTCAGCAATCAAGTCTGCAACGAAAGGCTGGATAGCCTCAACATCAGCTGGCTGGATATGAATATGTCCCTTATCAAAAGCACCAGTAGCGTTCAAGTCGTGCGCTAGGTCACGCAATCTTCTAGGTGCCTCTATTATATAAGGTATAGCCTCAGCTAGCTTTTCAGCCTTGTTTGGCTTGCCTTGGTAGTCGGAAAGCAACTTATCGAAAGCACCGCTCTCAGCCATCTTCTCGATGCTGTTCTTCACATCATTGATATAGATGGCATCGTCTGCGCTAGCCTCCTCCATGTTCTTTCTACGATGGATAACGGCATGTTTCACGGTGGTTGCAGCTCCCTCCTTGCTCACATCGGTACTAGTCACCTCTGCCAAGTCCTGCATCACTTCCTGCTCCAAGGCATCAGCCTCTGGATTGGTCTCGGCTGGGTATATCTTGCCCTCGTACAAGTCTAGGTCGGCATCGTTCTGCTCGTTCAGTTCGTGTCTAGTCAGCCAGTCCTCATACTTCTGTCTAGCCTCATCCTGCTTCGATTTCTCAAACGAGAACATATCAGGCATAGGATTTTCCTTGTCGCCCATGGCATCGTTCCACTTCTCCCACTCCTTATAGCGGTTCATAAAGGCATCATCGCTTTCGCCTTCCTTGCGCTCTGGGCGAAGTGGCATATCCTCGCCTCTCAGTCCATGGCTATCACGCCACTCCTTGTTAAGGCGTTCCCATTCCTTCTTGCCCTCGGCATCCTTGTCGAAGTCATAGAACATAGGTGGCTCTGGGTCTTCCGTGTCCTCTCGGGCTTCCTTCCATCGCTTCCATTCCATCACTCGCTTCATGTATTGGATGGCACTCTCGCCCTTCTTCTGTCTCGGCTTGCCCTTGCCAGCACCATCAGCTAGCGCATCCTTGATTTCGGCATTGCTAGCCTGTGCCATCATTGCCTCCTGCTGTGTCTTCGGCATATTGTCCCAAACGTGAAGAGCCTTACCAGCCTTCATTAGGTAATATCTCAAATCCTTGTCGTTCAGAAGTCCAGGCACACGGATGCCAAGTTTCTTAAGCACCTTGATGAGATAATGCTTTATCTTAGTCCACAGCGAAAAGTCCTCAGCTGTAGTTGGACCCTCCTCTGCAAGATGTGCGATATACTCCTGCGTGCCGATATTGATGCGGTCAGGATTGTTCCAACCTGGATCATACTGATGAGCGAAGTCGAGAATCTTGCCCCTCGTCTTCTTATCTACAGACTTATATACGAAGTCCGCAAACTTTCTCACGCCCTGCTCACCACCAAGCAGCACTTCCATACCCTCATGTCCTATCTTCTCGTGGAAGACGGTTCTCTGAGCCTCATCGGCATCAGCACAGTTAGGAAGGTACACATGCACAGTATGAGTGCTAGGGGCATACCAACCTCTTGCACCTTGCTCCACTGCTTCTTTGTACTCATCAGGCACTTCCGAAGCATTGGTGTAAGATGTAACCTCAGCACCACCCAATACGTTAGCAACGTTCTTCACCTTATCGGCAGAATCTTTCATCACCTGCGATTCAAAGGTGCGGATGGATGGCATCGACAATCGCAAAGGATTCTTATGGTTCGGTATATAGGTATGCTGAATCATGGTGTCGAAGAAGTGCAAATCTCCGTTCTCATCCTTGATTACATTCCTTGGTTCAGCATCCCACAAGTCAAACTCGCCATTCGTCCAACCCAAATCCACCTCATCGGCACTAATCTGAATCATATCCAGCTTAAAACCGTGGTCTGTCAGATACTTGGTGATTTCTTCTCTAGTAGGTTGAGTTCCCTTCAAATAAGGTTGTTCCATCACTATACAGAAATCGCCTTTTTCATCATAGGCAAAACCGATTGGAGTATATTTGTCCTTTGGCTGGAACTGGTTATGGGCATTCACCCGGTCGATGAACTCATTGATGCGGAACAAACTATCCGTCAAGCCAAAGTCATTAAACTTGATAACTTTCTTGTCATCATACTTTGCCTGATACACATAATTCTCTTGACCGTGACCTATATAGCCCCCCTTGACCTCGTTGAGGTCTTTTTCCGTAAGGAACGAAGATAGTTCTTCCGCTCTTCTTCTGACATATCCAAGAGCGAATCTACGATTCCAAGTTGGGCGTTGTTCCTTCGCTGTTGCTCCAAGACTTCTTTGTAAGTCAGAGGCTGCTGCGCCCAACGTTTCATTAACTCTTCTTTGCGCCTGTTCTCGGCTTCCAATTCTTCTGGTGATAACATTTTTATTTGGATTTTTGTTTATACTATCACCATTTCCATCAGCAACATCCGTGCCATTGTCGCCAAGAGAGAACTTCAAGATGCTTCGATACCCTTTTTCTCTATGATTCTTACCGTACACCTTAGAATAATGCACACCATCATTCTCACCACCTACGATTCTGCCTCTGTTATCGGTCTCCACAAACGGCACACCTCGCTTCTCCAACTCTTTTCTGAGACTTGGAGTAACCACATTCGAAGGCATAGTGATATTCTTGCCCTTGAACATATCATTGACGATAACATCAGCCACCTCGCTGTCAGGCACAATACGCACAGGCTTATCCCAACGAGAAAGCACCACTTTGCGCTTGCCTGTCAGCTGTCCTTGGATGATACCAGCCTTCCACTCTACTTCGCCCACGGCATCCTTGGCTTTATCAGCCTTGTAGCCACTGGTCAGCTCGCTCTTTGGCACCTCAACCTCTACGGTTACGATATTAGGGCGATTCTGAGCCTCGCTAAACTGGTCGTTCAGTGGAGTGCGAGAAGTATGAAGATAAGGATTGTAAGCAGCCTTAAGCGACTTACCATTACCCTTGTTGAGGGTAAACATACCCTTATCATCAGCAAGTTCTGGTCGCTCATCTGCCTGTTCCCACTTACCGAGTTCGATAGGTTCCACAAACTTGCCCTTCACCTTTGCAGCCATCGGTGGATAGAGTTTTCCATCCTCGCCTACCTGCATGGCACGGTAAACCTTCACCGTGTCTTCCTTATCCAGCTTCTTGATGGTCTCAGGGTCTTTCACGATGCTATAGCTAGCATCATTACCATTCATCACGATTTGCTCATCACGGTTCACATCCTCCGTCTCGGAAGCTAACGAGTTTCTGCGCTCCTCATCGGTCATACCCAAACGCTTCTCCACGTTACGAGCCTCAACCTCACCAGCCAACTTTCTATATTCTTGGTAAGAATCAAAGTCTGTACGTTGGAACCTATCCAAACGGAAACGCTTAATGGCATCATCCATACTTCTGTCTGCATAGCCACGTGCGAAGTAGTTGAATCCCTTAATTCGGGTTTCCTTGTCAGGAATGAACTCAGGCATATCCATGTCCTTATATTCTTGAATAAGGGCTTTCTCTACAGCAGATTGGTTATACTCACCACCCATTTCCTTGGCTTTCTCTTCCAATTCAAAGGCATAGGAACGTGCCTTCCATTCAGCCTTAGCAGCATTGAAATCTCTCTCCACCTGCTCGGGTGTGCCACCATGCGCAAACCCCTCTTCACGCTGAATTACGTGCTGAATTTCATGATTCAGAATGCTATTCAGATACTTTAATTCATCCGCATGAATGGTTATAGTCTTTGTTTGTGGATTGTATTCCCCATTTGAAGGCATGTCATTCATTACTGCATCAGTATGGATTTTAATATTTTTCAACTGAGGATAAGCCTCAAAAAGCTTTGGCGCATCCACAGCATCTTCCAACTTACCATCAGTCCAAAGCATATCCTCTTCGAAACGCTTAACGATATTTCCACCACCTACATCGATGGTGTCCTTTATCTTGGCATCCGGCATTTCGTATCTCCACTTGCCATCCACGCCTTTCTCCCAACCAGTAGCCATCTTGATAATCTTGGCATCCTTCTTTTCATCTTCCATCTGCTTAGCCACATCCAGGTTATCCATGCGGATAGTTTGCTCATCAGCCTTATCAGCCTCAGCAGCTCCCTTTTCTCCAGCAAACATGAAGCGAATATCGCTCTTGCGAGAATTGAAACGCTTAGAAGGAGGAATAACGTCACCCTCATCATCATAGGTAACAAGGTCGTTCAACTTTCTATTATTCTTGGCATTCTTGTATTTATACTCCTTGCCATCATCAAAGCCAAACTCGTTTGCGTCATTACCATCCCACCACAGTTGAGTAGCCGGAACTTCGTCTTCAATGATACGATATTTGCCATCCAGTCGGTTCGTTCCGTGCATTTCGGCATATTTCTTAGAAGGAGTAACCCAGTCACCATTACGCAACTTTCCTTCTTTCACAGAAGTTGGAACAGCACGATAAACCTTTACCTTAACATCCTTCTCGTCATTCTTAATGGCATCAATAGCCGTATTGATGGCTTTCACAGATTCCAATCCATGAGGAGTGTTCTGCGAATAACGCTCAGGGTGAGAGAAGTAATCATCCGGCTGAGGAGTGTACCCCAAAGCCATATCCTCCAGGTTTACATCTGAGCCACTGGATTCCCAATCGTCACGTCTCGCCTTGTCGCTTTCATATCCAGGGTTTCCCGGTGCAGCCCATGCACCTACGCCCTGATATGCGCTTTCGGTATCGTCATATCCCTTACGTCTGGCAGCCTCATCAAGCATTTCCCTGGCTGTAGCATCATCACCCTTAGCAAGAGCATCCATATACTGCTTGTCAAGTTTATCATCAGGAATCACAGAAAGTTCCTCCAAGTGCTTTTTGCGCTTGGCTTCCTCTTCCTCTGCTCTCTTTCTTGCGGCTTCCATAGCGTTACGCTGCGCCTCCACCTGTTTCTTGCGCTCCTCAATCATGGCATCAAGGTCACCAAAGTTCTCCTTCAAGGCTTCATTTACAGGCTTGGTGTACTTAAGAAGTTCCTTGAAAGAGGAAATCTTATCTTCATTTGCCTGCAACAGATGGCGTTTGATATTGGCTCTGGCACGTGCAGCCTCTGCGGTAGAACCCTTCTTAATAGCATTGGCATACATGGCCACATCAGCCTCATCAACCCCAAATTGCTGAGAAACAGCCTTTATTTTATCCTCCACAGATAAATTTCCACCATTTTCCTTGGTGATTTCAAAGGAATTGCGTATCTTTGCATCGCTATGAGGATTCAGGACGCTATCCTTTCCGCTTGGGTTATTTGCGGATGGAGTTAATGCCGAACCTTGATTCTCGCCCAAGGAATTAGAATCGCCTCTGAAACGATTCCATAGCACTTTTGATTCCGTCAATTCTTTCACAACTTTCGAAGGCTCTATTTGATGTGCGCTAATCGCCACTTCCTCTTCACCCTGCTTTACTGTTATGGATTCATAGTTCAGAATCTTGTTTCCATCAGCCTTTTTAAAGGATTTGATAAACAGATATTTAGTCTGTCGTTCCGCACCTTCTTTTGGTGCAAACTTCTCCAAGATAACGTCAGGACGCTCCAGGGTAGGCTTCAACAGACCAAATCTTTTGATTCGGTCGTTTCTTCCTGCCTTCTTATATTGGTTTTCACCAAGTTTAATACTTCCAATAGGAGTGGTAACACGGCTATCCTTGCCAAATTCTTTCTGCCAGTTCTCTTCCGTATGTTCTAAAATTCGCTCTTGTTCAGCATTATCTTCCATCTGTTTACGCAAAGACACTGCATCTTCCTTAGTCATACGAGACTTCACGTTACGTGGGTCCACTCCCTGCGCCAAGTCTCTCAGCACAAGGTTACGAATATCCTCCAAAGTCATTTTCTTGATGTCCTCAGGCTTCCACTTCGTAAATGTATCAAGAGTCCAATACCAGAACTTCTTCAACCAATTCTTCAATCGGTTGATGATAGTAAGCTCTTTAGCGGTGTCTAACGGATTTTCCTTAATGGCATCCTTCGCCATCTGTTCCAAGATGGCAGCACCGTCCTCACCGGTCAGACGAGCAAAAGCCTCATCGCAAATCTCATCATCGCTCAGATGCTTATAGTTAGGGTCCTCCTTCAAATCAGCAAAAAGTTGTGTCTGCTTAATCAACTCATCGCCATGGGCAATAAGCTCCGGATTCATTTCCTTGGCAGCAGTGCGCCAAAGATGCTGATACTCATGGATAGGAGTATTAGGATTCAGATGCTCCTGGTTCAGCACAATCTCCTTGCCATCTGTGTAGCCATAAACCACACCCTTGCCCTTCAAGTACTGCACTCCAGGCTGTACAATAGCCTTCAACTGTCTATCCAAATCCTTATATTTAGCAAACAAGGAATCAAGCTTATCTTGATATTTCTCAATAGCCTTATAATCAAACTCTCTCCAAACATCATCAGGAATATCGTTTTCAGAAGCCAGTCCATGCTCATCCATGTACTCCTTCATCAACTGATTTTGATACTCCTTACGTTCCTGACCGGTTAATTTATAAGCCTCCTCAGTCTCCTTAATCTGCTTCTTTAACTCATTTTTCTTATTAGTCTGCGCATCAATCTTATATGGGTCAAACTCCGAAGGAAAAGAGCCAGTAAGCCCTGCAACATTGTCCTCAAAACTCTTGTCAAGATTGAAAACCTTGTAGTTTCCCCACATCAACCTATTCAGATAGGTACGTTCCTTTCTTGCCAGCTCCTGCTTCTGGTAGTACTCCGGCATCTTATTCGGATTGCTCATATCCACCACGGCATACTGCGCCCATTTGTTTGGTCGCAAATCCTTGGCAAAGTTATAAGCATTCTCGGCAGCCTGCTTCTCCTCAGGAGTCTTAATCTTAAATCTCATTTCAGGCTGATTCAGCAGCATGGCAAGATTCAGATTATCCTGCGCCTCAGCCACCTTTTCCATATCCTCGTTGCTAACCACCTTCACCGGAATACCAGCCTTCTTAAGCATAGTAGAAACAGCATCGTAAGCCACCTTCTGCGCCTCCGTCATTTCCGATGGCTTCACCTCCTTTATATCGCGATTAAAAGAGGCAAGTGGCACAAGTTTATGAACCCCGACAGCAGTTAAATAGCCTTGTGCGTTAAAGCGAGGATTCACCTCGTAAGCACAAGCATTTTCTTTGTCTACCCAAGAAACACCCTGGCGATACTTCTTTGTACCAAACCATTTCTTTTCGCTTGGATAGAGTTTATCCCCATTGATGTTAGAAGAAAGCATAGTATATCCATACTCAGGCTTATCTTCTCTATCTTGGTGGAAATTAAGCAAACGCTCTGCAAACTTCTGCATCTTAGGCTTATCTTCCTCCGAAGGATGCACATCATTCTCGTATGTATATTCCATATCTGAAATAAAGTCCTGATGAGCACCTTTCTTAATCATTGCATAGTCCGCAAATGGCTTAGTCTTGCGGTCGGAAGACTCTAACCACTTATCGAAGGTAGCCTTAGGCACAGCTGTAACCTTACCAAGTCCCTTCCAGTCCTTGGAATAGTTGGCAAGATAAGCCTCTGTAGCAGCCTCCTCATCAGGATAGCCATACATTACCTTATGCTCATCAAACTCTCCAGTCTCTGGGGTCACCTGATCTACCACATAAACGTTACCATCAAAAGTATCAAGGTCAGCGGCATCATTGATGAACATATCAATATGGTCACCATCCACGCCAATTTTACCAAGAATATAGCCGTAAGTATCATGCATGGTCACGCTCCAAGGCTTGCCCTGCTCGTCCTTACCGCTACGAGTCACGCCCTTTGGTGTTTCTACGGTATAATCGTAGCCACCAAAGGACAAATGACCCTTTTTGTAGTTTCCTGCCTTCTTCTGAGCCTCTGTTGGTTCGGTCTCAGTCTCGGAAATGGCACTCTTTAAACGTTCTCCGAAGGATGCTTCTTGCGGTAGATGTGGAGTTCTATCAGCTGAGCCTTCGCCAGATGCCAAGCTGCTAATCTCTTGTCTCCCTTCGCCTGTGCTATTATGTAACGCTCCAGCCTCGGCCTCAGCAGATGCTTCTCTGCTACCACCTTCTTGGCTATTGCGATTTCCTTCATCAACTCCTCTCCGTGAAGAGTCGCTACCCAGGCTACGGCCTCCTCCATATCCTTCTTCATTGCTTCTGTCATCATAATCTGCTAATTCTGGTAAAATTGATTTAACATATTGTTTGTACTCTCGTTCACGATCCTCAATCTCCATCATGCGGTCATATTCCATACCTGCAATTTGGTTGAGTTCATTTTCAGTCGGCAAAGGTACAGAATTATCTTCAAGATAAGCATAATAATCTGGATTTTCTACCTGTCTTTCGATAATTTCTCGCTCTTTCTGTGCCTCATAAAACTCTTCCTCGCTTGAAAGTTCATCTTCTGCAGCAGCTATGCGGTTCATCAGAGCCACATTTCTCATTTCCTTCACGCTGTCATAAGACTTGAACATATCAAGAAGGGCATTACGAACATCCTGGTCGGTATATCCCATATCCTGCAAGTTTACAGGAAGGTCATTATATACTCTCACAGCAAATTCGTTAACCGACATACCGGTTCCTTTCTTGGCAATAAGATAATTGAACTTATTAGAATCATACCGCTTGCCAATACCAAACTTAAAATTACTCTTGCCCAACTCATATTGAAGAGATTCCGGATTCAAGCTATGAGGACTCAAAGATTCTGATACAGCCTCTTCAAGAGTCTGAGGAGTCAAGTCCGTAACATCAACAGAGGCATCCTTGTATATCTCTTTTATTGCTCCAAGGTCATTCTTCTTGATGGCATCAGACACAAGAACCTTACGCTGCTCAGAAGGAGTCATACCCAGTTCCTCCATTTCCTGTTGGCTAACTTCTGTTTTATAAAGTTTGCTGAGTTTATTAGCCTGAGCCTTCAAACCCTTTGCTGCAACCGACAAATTAGTCTGCAGAGCCTCCAGCTGAGCCTTTGTAGTATTCAATTCCATGAGTTGGGTAGGGTCCAGCTCTGTTTCGCCATTGATATACTCCTCCAGCATGTCATTCACGTCATTTATCTTGCGTTCCACATCCTCCTGGGTATGATAGATGTCCTTGCGCTGAGAGGTAATATAGTCGCTAGCCTTATCCATAGTTGGATATTGCTTCTTCAATTCCTTATCGTCAAGTACGAGCACATGGAAATCATCAGATGGCACGATGGCAGTTTCATCAACACCAGCCTTCTCCACCTCAGCCTTGCGCTCCTCCTTCATAGCCTTCACCTCATCAGGAGTCATCACGCTGTTGCGGATAGTATTCCAGTTCTTGAAACGAGCATCAAGATCAGCAATCTGCTCATTAACCAGACTCAACTCATCCTCCACCTTCTTAGCCTTTTCCGGGTCAAGATCGGCATTTGTATCAAGCCAGTTCTGATATTCAGCAGCAGCCTTCTTCTTGTTGTCAAGTTGCGTTTTGATGTCGTCACGGCTACCATTAACCAGATTCAAAAGTTTGCCATGGTCTTCACCATACTGCTCCTGCAAATAATCAGCAGCCACCTTTGTATCTGTATCTTTTGAAGAATAATCAGGCTGTCCCTCGCTCAGCCCCACGATGCCATTGGCATAACGCTGCTTCTTATCAGCCTCAGCCTTGGCTGCATCATCATTGGCACGCTGTGCGTCCTCAGCATCCAGCTCAGCACCAATAGAGACATTGAGGGCATTCTGTCGCCAAGCATTGAACTTGTCCTTGGTAACAGACTCCAACTTTTTGGGGTCTATTTGTGCATTAACATCTATATCCGTATCTGTCAATATAACATGACCATCGTCAGTATACCCCACAATTTTAACATCAGAAGGCTCATCACCCTCTTCCATAGAAACTGATACAATATCCCCACGTTTTAGCCCGCTGCCATCAAACTGGCTGATAAACTGCTTATTTCTTGCATCCTTCTGCTGAGCCACTGCTTTTTCGATGTATTCATTAAGAGAAACAGGAGTGCCTACCTCTTTAATCTCAGCATTCGAAACCTGCTTAATCGTAGGCTGTCCCTGCTCATCAGGCACAACAACAAAGCCCCCACCATATTCGTTAGCCTTCTTCAAGAACACCTGCTTACCACTTGTAAGAGTAGCTGGCACGATATTACCGTCTTCAGTCTGGTATGGCCAAAGCTGTTCTTTCAACGACTCGCCATAGCCATCATCAGCATGCTGCAGAGCATCAATAGCGCCCTTCTTGGCATCCATAGCCTCCACATACTTACCGATAGCCTCTTTCTGGGCAGGAGTAAGATTACCGGCACGCTGAGCCACAAACTGCTCCATATCTCTGCCTTCATTATACGCATTGGCTACAATATCTGGCATCTTCTCATTGTCAGCAAAAGCACGCTTCAAACGTCCTGTAGCTAAATCACTATTATAGCCGATAGCCTGCAAAGCCTCGGAATCCCCATTCTTATAAGCCTCCTGACCCATAACAAAAGCATCGGAGGTTGCAACCTCAACAGCAGAGTTTGCATCACTCGGACTTGGTACGGAGTTGGTACGGTCTTGGTACGGAGCAGATCCTGCTGAAACCGGAGGCTCCTGACCACCAGCAGGACCCTCAACGGAAGAAGTACCTTCTACCGGAGCCGCACCTTCAACAACACTCTTGTCGTTCATCAGGTTCATATATTTCTGGGTAAGCTGTCCATCAAGACGCTGGGCGTTCTCACCCTCCACGGCATACTCCCCGATGCCCACCTTCTCGAAGGCATCACGAAGATCCTCATAGCCGAATCGCTTCAACTCGGCAATATCCTGATCTGTGAAGTCAAACTTCTTATTAAACTCCCTCGCATCCTTGAATCGGGCATACTTGCCCACAAAACCAGGGAAACCAATAGACAAAAGATTAGCACCACTCTCCAAGAAAGTTTCAGCAGCATCCTTGCCAGTAGGCTTGAAATTCGGGTCGTGCGCCATACGCTCCAACAACTGCTGACCGGTCATAATACCGGAATCCGCAACCTTACCACCAACATCAGCCAGAATATTAGCAGCCAAGCCTCTGCCCTTACTTACCATGTTAGCGATGGTTCCACCCTGCATGATAGCACCTACGGCACTCTGTTTAGTCACTTCGCCCAAAGTGTTGGCAATAACCTTACCCACGGAAGGATTGTAAATCTTGCCATTCTCATCAAACTGACCAGTGCGGTATTTTTCATCAATAGGCTTTGAAATAGCCGACTGACCACCAAAGGTAACAGCGCCATGCACAGCTCCACTCTTCAAAGCCTCGGTCTTGCTCTTGCCGATAAGCAGTTTAGCGGCACGTGCTGCCATCCTGCTCTCCATACCCTTAGCCATCAAGTCACCTGCCAGTCTGCCCTCAGCCTTAGCCAACATGCTCTTGGTCAACTTGCCACCAGCAGCACCAGGCAACCAATAACTCCAGGCATCACCTGCAAAGGTCAGAGCACCGCTAGCCACGTTCTCCCAGAAGCCCGGCTGATACTGCTGATTGGCAATATCCTCCAGCCAGTTCTGATAGTCCGTCTGAACAGCCTTGCGAGTAATCTTACCCACAATAGTGTTACCCAAACCAGTCTTCATGATGTACTCAGCACTACCCTTAGGCATCATACCCTTAATCTCCAGCTGGTCGAGCTGAGCCTTCAACACTTCATCAATCATCGGCTTAAACTGCTTAGGGTTTCCGCTCAGAGTTCCATTCATGCCATATCGCTGCATCACCTTAAAGGCTGCATTGCTCATATCGTTCAGAAACTGAGGATTCTTGTAAAGACCATTAAACTTCTTCTGCAATGCACTGAGAGTTTTCTGAGGGTCTTTGGCTTGATTAGCCTCATACTGAGAAGCGATGGCAGTACCAAGGCGAAGACTGGCTGGAATATTCTGACTTCCTTCCATACCTTCATTAAAAGCCTTGCTTCCTGCCTCCTGTGCCTTGTTATACTCATCCACCACAGAAGGGTTTACATACTTGCTAATAACATCTGAAAGCGCATCATTGATGTCTTGGTTCATCAACTGGTTCTGAATAACCTCATCATTTGAATAGAGACGAGTGGCGAGGTCTTCCGCTGCCTTGCGGTAGTTCTCTCCATACTTCTTCACAAGACTTTCTACCATAGCTGGCTTCACCATACCATTAATAAACTGGTCATAGCTATTCACATGGGTGATATACTGTCCATTCTCGTCCAAGACAACACTGTTCATGATGCCTAACTGAGAAGCCATCTTCTTCAAGTTGTCCTGAACAGCATGAGAATGCCATCCATTCATTACAGCTTCGTCTACACCTTCTACGGTATCACCTAACTTTGATACAAACTCATCAGTAGTTCGCTGAGCGAGGCGATTGGCTGCACGGTTCATGGCTCCCATGGCCATATTTTGTGCCTCCTCTTGATTCTGAGCCTGTCCGCTAGCCATCAAGTCATACATAGTTTCAGACAAAGCATCACCCTTGCCTACATATTTATTATAGATAGCATCCACCTGTTGGACTGGAGCTGCACCTGTAGTTGCATCTACATCCTTGACTGTAGGCTTAGTTTGCTCAGTAGTTGGCGCATTCTCCTGAACCGTCTGCTGTACCTGCTGATTATTGTCTTGTGGCTGCTGTCCATTATCCCCAAGAAGCATACTGGTAATCATGCCACCCATTTTCTGCTCCCTGCCGATATTACCTGCATCCACCTTCGGCATCATACCGAGTGCTTGCGAAATCAAACTAGGCTTCTTTAGCTCGCCTCGCTGATACTCATCATTCAGCTGAGCCAAGTCCTTGAAGTTGCCCGGCTTGTTGTCAGGAGAGTTGAAAGCATCAAGTACCTCCTGAGGATATTGAGTCTGTTCTGTTCCCTGAGAAGGTGAAGAAGGAGAAGGCTTCTTGCCTACCTCATTGATAGGGGTAGCGTTTCCACTGGTATCATACCAAATGTAACCTTGCTTACGATATTCTCCCACATCCTCGATAGGCACATCCACCTTCTGCTTCTTATCGTCAAACATGGTGATATAGCCACCCTCGAAGTCCTTGGCGAAGTTATCCATGCCTCGCTGCTGAACAACCTCGTCTGGGATGTCATACTCGTTGTTGTCCTTATCCCATACGTGATAAGTCAACTTAGATTTGTTGTCTTTGTCTGCCATATATTATGTTATTTTCTTTGATACTTAGAATAATCTACCTTTGTGCTCGAAGTCCCCTTCGGTGGTTTTCCACCATAAGGGCGAACGGTTCGCTTCTTTCCCTCCTTAGCCATCTTAGCCCTAGCATAAGCGGATGCCTGTTGTCGGTTATACTTGTTTGCCCAAGTTCCACCTCTTCCATCAGTATTGCCACCGATATTCATACCATTGTGTGTAGCCCATTCATTCACATGCTTCTTGAAAACAGGGTCGTTCACATAGTTGGTATTGAAATCGTCCGCTTCCTTATCGGCTTGGTTGCCTCGGTTTGCCTTCTCGGCCTCAGCGTTAATCTTCCTTACTTGTGCTTTCTTCACAGTCACACCTGCGTTATGGTCGGCTGTTCCTGCATTGGCGTTGTTTGCTTGGGCGGTAAGCAAGTTACTCTTCTTTCCTCTCAGTTCGTCTTCCGTCTTGGTCTTGGCGGTAGAAAGACCAGCTGCTGCATTGGAAGCTGCTTGCCTTGCCTGTTCGGTCTTCACCTTTTCAGGTGTCAAAGCTTCCTCCTGTGCCTTCTGCGAACCACGATAAGCAGCAAGGGCATCATTAGCCTTAGCTGCTGCCTCTGCTTGCATCTGAGCTTGCTTATTGGCTCTATCCTTCCAGATATTCGCCATCATCTGGTCATATCCTTTCTGACGAAGGGCATCAGTGCCTTCCCTCAGCTTTCGTTGGCGTTCCGTCAAAGCCTGGGCTGATTCCACTTTCTGCTCAGGTGCACCGATAGCTGTGCCGAAGAAGTTGCCGATATGTTGGAAGAGGTTGCCCAACTGTTCCCACTTTGCTTGCCTCTCGGCTTTCTTCTGCAAAGCAGCATTGGCTGCTATAGTCTTATCCACATCACCAAGAGATTGAAGCCATGGCATAAAAGAAGCCCAATCGCCATTGCCATTCTTCTCGAAGTCCCTCATGATGTCATAAGGCTTCATCTGCTGCAAGAGAGGATTCTGCTCTATATCGGCATAAGATTTGCTCCAATCAATCGAAATACCTTGGTTTGGAGTTACCTCGGTCACTTCCTCGGTTGGTTGCTGAGTGAAGGATGGCTGATTACCAACCACCAATCCATTTGTATCTATTGGAGCTGTTGCAGTTGTAGAAGTAGCTTGTGCTGCTGCACTATCCCCACTTGGCTGTGTCGGTGTCTGCACAGAAGAAGAAGTTGCTGGCTCAGATGGTGCTGACTGCCCATCATCATTGGATGGAAAATCGGTTATAGGTGTCACAGCCGTAGCTGGACGCTTTGGAGTTAAATCGTCACTCATAAATCCCATATCTACCTCCTTTCCTTACCACGGCAAACTACTTGCAGCACTAGCCAACCCACCAGCTGCACCTTGAATGGCTTGCGCCTGAGCCAAACCCTTTTCTTTCTTGGCGGTAGCAATGTAGTTGGTCATTTGGTCTATCTGAGAATCTGCGGTGTTCCATACATTCTCTTTCTGTTGGGCACCTTGCACAGCAGCTTGTTGCATCATGTTGCCCACTTGCTCATTGGCTGCTTGTTTGCTCAGTGCCACAGATTCATCACTACCACCACTCACGATGTTGGTATTCTTGGCTTTCTGCGTGGCATTATCCAGCACCTTCTGGGCGTTGGTCACTGCCACCTGGTTCTCGGCTGTCTGTGTCGGGTCCTGATAATAAAGATTATCACGGTGGTCCTTCACCTGCTGCATACGATTCTCAAAGGTCTTGATGTATTCGTTGTATGCAGCATTTTGTTTTTTGGCTGCTAGAGCACCACCTACAGCTGAGGTAACGCCACCAGCAATACTTCCTATAAGTCCCATAAAATTCGAATTTAATGTTTAAACAGTGCTAAAGTAATGCGTTTTTCTCGCCTATCTGTGATAAGTTGCGCAACTTGAACAACAAGTTTCGTTATTTTTCACTATATTTGCACCCGAAAACTATCAGTAATCATTTAAATTCTTAGAATATGGCAACAAAAAAAGATAATAACAATGAGCCGAAACCAAAGCGAAAGAAAACAGGTGGACGCAAGGCTGGCACGGCAAACAAGATAACGAAAACGGTACGTGAAAGCCTTAGCGATGCCATCACTGGCTATTTCAACGGCATCAATGAAAAAGGCTACTCTCTCGCCAATGACCTCATGCAGATAAAAGAACCTGCCGGACGCTTGGCTATAGTAGCAAAGTTCCTCCCATACGTTGCTCCAAAGCTTCAATCCATATCATTCAACAATGATGAGCATCGAAGCCTGTCCGTGGAAGAGTCCTTCATGGAGCTGGAAGAGAAATTTGAGAAACAGGAGACCACCATCAACATCAAGAATCTTAAGATTGTTAATAATGGCTAAATACAAGAAATGGGTAGCCCTCTCTAAAATTTCTGCTACTTTAGAGAAGACTACCCTATGGTATGAAATTGACTAAATCCGTCAAATATTAAGTTTTATTGGCACAATTTTAAGATATATTAGCTACTTTTTATCCCTCATGCGCTCAAAATACTTCGTCTGGTCTTTGGTGATATTCTTCACCTTAATCTGTATAGTACAGTTCTTAGGCACTCTATCATTGATATTATCCATCAGTTGCTGGATAATATCATCCGTGTTCAGGTAGCCCATGCCTTCCACATGGCCAACCACCTCACCCATGAAGTAGGCATCAGCACTGAGTTCAAATGTTTCCTCCACCTTTTCAAAAACAGGCGCATGATACTCCTGTATTCGTCTGCTTGGGTCATTGGTAAAGAAAATCTTCTCCACCACCTTCTCATTCAGTTCCCAGGCTCTGGAGAAATCTGGCTTCACATATCCCATTGTAATCTTATGAGTACTGATGTGATTCATCGCAAAACCTATCTCTTCATAATTGGCACCAATATCATTTTGAGCTATGGTAGCCCAAGTATGGCGAAAAGTATAAGGTGTTATCTTCAATTCACTATCCTTCAATGTATTCACACAGAATTTCTTTAGGAATATGCACAAATTACCGTCCATCGACCTGCTACACCCATAGCTTTTGTGAAAATTAAACAGATAAGGGTCTTCTTTATCTGAGAAATACTTCATCATGGTAGGTATGAGCATATCTGGTACTTTCATTTCTATATAAGCTTCATCAGCTCTAACCGTTCGTGTCTTCTGTCGCTTGTAATGCAAAATACCATCGTAATAGTCAACCTTCTTCATTTCATACAGGTCAGCCACATTGATTCCGGCAAGACACAATACCATCTTGCACACATCCACAGCCAAGCATTCCGTCTTAGAAGAAGGAATCACAGAAAAAATCCTTCTGCAATCTTCCATCAAGATAGCACGCTTTTTGGGAATAGCATGCTTATGATACTCTACTTTAGTCCAAGGATTCACCTTTATCCTTACGATGTCGTTATCATAATCATTAAATTTAGCCACACCTGCCTTGAACATCTTTTTTAGGAACTGAGGATAGTAAGATTTCTTTGCCTTGGAATCCTTCATACTATCTATCCATCCTTGCACTAGTTTGGTGTTCAATTCACTAAACATTACCTTCTCAGAACCACAATATCTTTCTATACTATTCAGGGTATTGCGATAATTTACAAGAGACTGAGGTTTCAATGTTTCAGACAACTCATCAATATATTCTCTTGCAAAGTCTGAGAAACACACATCTGCATCGTCCTGTTCTAGATAGTCCCTAACCTGTTCAGCACTCCAAGAACGGATGTCTAGCTTATTAAGCTTGAACATCCATTCTTCAATAATTTGGTTCAGTGGATTTAGCACAAAAGAATCCTTCACATCATGAGAACCCTTCACGATGCCTTTCTGTCCCACCATCTTGTTCGTCTTAATATAAAGCGACCTACGATTATGAGTCATTCGAATATACACTTGGTAAAAACCATCTGACCTCTGATGCTGAACGACAATTTTAAATGTAGCCATAGTAATTTTATTTTCAAAGCTATTTCAAAACAAACGCTCTCATTTGTCACGTTTAACGTGTCAAACGTTTCTAAAACACTATACTTCTGACTATCTAGAAATCAGCCATTTACGCTAACTCCTCAAATATCAGATAATTACGAAAATATGATTTCTAATTTCCAAACCAGATTCATAATATACTGTATTTACTAGCGTTTTAACGTTTCTCTCAAAACAATCTATAAACTTATTTTGGAATTTAAATTTACGAACAAACTTTATGCTCTTTATTATCTCACAATCTCAGGATGCTCTTCTAAGTACATATCACGCAAAGGAAGGCTAAGTACAGAACAAGCCTCATCCATTGTTACCTCATGTTCTTTGCCATCAGGCAAAGTTATGGTAGGATAATTGTAGAGGAAGCTCTTTATCTCTATAAAGGCATCATTGTTCACATTCATAAGACAAGCCAAATAGCACAAGCCTTCAACATCGTAGGCAGTTTTTGGCTTGTTCTTGTCAACGTAAGCAAACAACAAAGCCTTGTTCTTTTCCAAAAACACTTTTCCGTGCATATCATCAAATATTTTCTGGCCGGTTTCATTCAAGGCTCTAGGCGAATGCTTTCCAGAAAAGACTACCTCGAAGTCCTTAAACTTTGCCATAAGCAAAGTCTTAACTGAGTTCATATCCAACTTCAAGTCCTCCACATCTTCAGATAAATCATCTAGTTTCTTGTCATGTACATTCACACGCTGGATGAAACGTCCAAACCAAACGAGCATTGATAACAATGTTACCAATCCTACCAAAATACTAATTATTATTCCTAAATTCTCCATTTTTTTAACTCCTA
>ERZ1034998.437-NODE-437-length-27538-cov-4.704727_pt1 | contig 27538 bp, 21 predicted proteins | sample MGYA00520621_ERZ1034998 | MGnify/ENA primary metagenome ERZ1034998 (study PRJEB33766, sample SAMN09781748) | gut metagenome | biome: gut microbiome | host: Homo sapiens | place: Madagascar | study: EMG produced TPA metagenomics assembly of the PRJNA485056 data set... | reverse complement strand
GTGTCATCTGCTTGCCGGAAACAGCGGTACGGATCGGCCACATTACATAGCCATTTTTTACTTCCTTCTTTGCCACATAATCGCACAATGCCGCATAAAGCGCATCGTTGCTGTAATCCTCCTGCGCCTCAAGGATCGGAAGAACATCTGTCAGAACCTCTAGGGAGGACTCTGCGGTGGTCTTCATCTTCTTGTGGGTGTACATTGCGATGTCGTACTCCGGAAGCTCCTCGAAGAAGTCGATATGCTCCTTGATGTCCGGGAAGATCTCAATACGGGACTGTACCATCTTTGCGATCTTCTTAAGGTCGTAATCCTTTGTGATGACTTCCTTGATATATGGCAATGCCTTCTCATAGAATGCGTCAAAGTCCATCTTCTTGATGTACTCGCCATTCATCCATTTAAGCTTCGTGTAATCAAATACTGCCGGGCTCTTGCTCATGTGATGGTAATCAAACTTCGCAACAAGCTCGTCAAGACTCATGATTTCCTGGTTGTCTGCCGGGCTCCATCCGAGAAGCGCCACGAAATTGACAACCGCCTCTGTCAGAAATCCCTGATCGATCAGATCCTCAAAAGAAGAATGTCCGCTTCTCTTGGAAAGCTTCTGGTGATTCTCATCGGTGATCAGCGGGCAGTGTACATAGATCGGAACCTCCCAGCCAAACGCCTCGTACAGACGATTGTACTTCGGTGATGAGGAAAGATATTCATTTCCACGGACAACATGGGTAATTCCCATCAGATGATCGTCCACTACGTTTGCAAAATTATAAGTCGGGTATCCGTCGGACTTGATCAGGATCATATCGTCAAGCTCTGCGTTGTCGACCGTGATATCCCCGTAGATCTCATCCTCAAAAGTGGTCGTTCCCTCGGTCGGGTTGTTCTGGCGGATAACATACGGAACGCCAGCCGCAAGCTTTGCCTCAACCTCTTCCTTGGAAAGATGCAGGCAGTGCTTGTCATATACACAAATCTCTTTTCCGGCTACGGTGCGCTTTAATCCCTCCAAACGCTCCTTGTCGCAGAAGCAGTAATATGCCTCTCCCTTATCGATCAGCTTCTTGGCATACTTAAGGTAGATGCCCTGCGCCTGACGCTCGCTCTGTACATACGGTCCACAGCCGCCGTCCTTGTCCGGTCCCTCATCATGGATCAGCCCGGTCTTTTGCAGCGTGCGGTAAATAATATCAACCGCGCCCTCCACATAGCGTTCCTGATCGGTATCCTCTATTCTTAAAATGAAATCTCCGCCCTCATGCTTTGTCAAAAGATACGCATACAGTGCCGTACGAAGATTACCGACATGCATTCTTCCGGTCGGGCTTGGTGCAAAACGTGTTCTTACTTTGCTCATTCTTATTCTCCTCTTTCTCTTATGGAGTCTCGTTGCCTCCATCCGTATCTTTTTATTATAAAGAGTAATTTTTGTACTGTCAATCTTTCCGTGCCAACCAGCTGCGGCGATTCCTCACTTTTTTCTTATCGGGTGCCGGATAACCGTTTTCCACTTTTCCGGTGCAACTTTTCTCGCGTCTGACATGTATATCTCATGATGCTTTCTCTGCCCGCTAAAATCATTTTCATATCCGTGGGCTTGCAGATAATCATCCATAATGGCAATCGTTTCTGACTCCAAGTCAAACGATCCGTGATGCATGATCTGTACGCATAGCCCCTCCTCGATCGTTACAAACTGCGCAATGGAACAGTCCAGCTTTTTCTTTTGGGATGCGGTGGCAACTGCCCACGCAAAGTCCTGCTCTGTCACAAAATCAGGCAGCCGGATCACCGACAGCCACTGAAAATTGTCTTTGTCGGTGTAATCCACGCCCACCGTTTTGTCCTGCCACCAGAAGCCTTCCAATGGAGGCACGACATATTCAAAAAAGCCTTCTATTTTGTGATCCGTTTTGTAACTCATCTTCAACGTGTATGCAACCGCGTATAACACTCCGATTGCCCGCTGATACTCCCCGTTTTCTTTGTTCGGATCACCCTGCCCCCTCACCGCAATATAATTCATGGACGGCACTTCAACGATCTGAGGTTTATTCTTTGGCATATAAAATTCCTTGTATTCCTTTTTAAAATCAAATGCCATCGCTCTTGTCTCCGCCTTCTAAGATTTCTTGCTGCTTCTTTTTGCTGAAGCTCTTAAGCACCAGATCGTAGGACTTATCCAGTAGATCCTTAAGCAAATCATCCTCCACCCTGCCATCCGGCTTGATCGAGTTCCAATGGTCTTTGTTCATGTAATAGCCCGGAATGATGTCCTCGTATTGCTGCCGCAGGAAGCTGCCCTCCGACGGTTCCAGCTTTAAGGTTATATAGTACGGCTTATCATTCTCTCCGAGGCAGACCGCCGCAAACATTTTTCCACCGATTGCATAGCGGATCCAATTCCACTGCGGCGGCAGCTTTGCTACGCCCTGCTTTGCCATCAAAAACTCATCGATCCAGCCATACCGCATCTGCTTTGATGCATTCCACGCCTTGCACTGATCCAGCCGTACTCCGCAATCCCCTTCCTCCTCTGCATAAGCAAACTCATTTAGCTGTGTGCAGGGAAAATCGCTGCATTCGCCGCAATGCTCCAGCCGCTTTTCTTCGCAGCAGGTTTTTACCGGGCAGCTTCCCCAGAATGGCTCTTTGATATTGCAGCAGCCGTTGCAGGTTTTGTCTTTGTGCCAGCTGCATCTGCTGCACAAAATACCACATCTTGATTCCATCGTTTTCTCCTTAGTCATCGTATTTCTTTTTCATGAGCAAAATACTCTGCCGCAGTTCTTCCCTTATCGCTTCCGGCTCAAGCAGTGTTACCTTGTCCCGGAAGGAAAGCAGCCATGTAATGAGGTTTTCCTTGTCTGTATAATCCGCCTGAAACAAAAGTAATCCGTCCTCCTGCACCGTAAAGCAATCTGGTCCGAACTCCTCCACCAGCCGCCATTTGCAATCGGGATCAAATAAGGCTTTTACGGAAATGCCACCCGGAAATATCCGCTCGTTGCTTAAATCCGGCATCGGGATGTCTCTTTCCGGCACAAACGTCTCCCTCATCGCAACCTTGTCCATGCGATTTAGTTTAAACATCCGAAAAGCCTCTCTTGTTTTGCACCAGCCCCACACATACCAGCTTGACCAGCGAAAGATCAGGTAATATGGCTCGACACAGCGCGTGGATTCCTGCCTTGGCGAATAGTAGTAAAACTCCAGCCTGCGGTGCTGCGCGATCGCACTCCGGATCATTTCGATCTTCGGTGCCAGCGAGTCCTTATACCATGCGGACAGATCGATCAACACCGACTGGTTCCCAACCATGAAATCAGACGATCCAATGGACAATTTTTCCATCAGCTGTCCGTACCGGTTGGTTCCGTTTACACTGTCAAGGCTTCTAAGCCCCGCAAGGATATCCTGCATCTCCCCCTGCGTCAGCATCGTCCGGTCGACCTTATAGCCTTCCATGATCGAGATCCCGCCGCCAACTCCCTGCCTTGTTGTGATCGGAATTCCTGCCCTGCACAGATCCTCGATGTCCCGGTTTATGGTTCGTCTGGACACCTCAAACACTTCTGCCAGATACGGTGCCGTAACCGAATCCTGCTGCAACAATATGGATAAGATCCCTAACTGCCGGTCAATTTTTATATCTGCTCCTTTACACCTGTCATTATAGTAAAAGAAACACGACAACTATATGTCGTGTTTCTTTTCATTTTTCTAATAAAAATGGTAATTCCTCCCGCCACTCCTTTTAAATCTTTTGTTTTGTTGGACTATCTAACCATCTACTATATACTATTTATATTATTGTAAACAACACCACCTTAGAAAGCAACATCTATTTACTTTTCAATAAATATGCTACTATGCATCGGAATTTTATAATTTTTGTTTTTTCGATGTCAAAAAAGAAGTTTTTTACTAGGTTGAGCATCGGAATAAAATTTTTACAGCCTTTTCGATGCCCCAAATCACTCAAAATGGAAGAAAAAGCATCGGAATCATATTACAGAAAGGATTTCCGATGCTCATCCCGATTTTTTTAAAGAATAAAAAAGCATCGAATATCATTATAACGTAAGATTTCGATGCAATCCGCTTTCCTCCAATGCCTTATAACAACTATTTTTCTTATCCTCTGTCTTGCAATCTCTTTCCATTGTGTTATACTAATTGTTATGGGGCATTAGCGCAGTTGGGAGCGCGCCACATTCGCATTGTGGAGGTCGTGAGTTCGAATCTCATATGCTCCATTTTTTTATGATAGATTTATCATATATCCCAGCAAAAGCAATGACTGCCATCAAACCTGTGATGACAGCCATTTTTTACTTTATAGGAAATTCCTTTTCCTATAAAGTAAAAATGCTCCGCAGGGATGCGCCCCGTGTGGAGTTGAAGATGCACTTGCGTGCCCACACGGGCGCGCAAAGAGTCACAAAGTGACTCTTTGTTCTAGCCTTAATTTTCTTCCATTCAGTGCCGGATTTTACGCATCCTATTTACCATCCATTCATTCCGATCCGGCAGCCCGGCTCTCCCGTTACTTGCAGGAAGCCTACTCTCCCGTTGCTTCCGGCAGCCTGGCTCTCCTGTTACCTGCTGGAAGCCTACTCTCCCGTCACCTCCGGCAATCCCGCGATCGAAGTCAGAAACGATGCAAGCCCTGCCACAAGCGCGGTCTCAAGCATAAGTGTCCACGCAGTCTCGTTAAAAGCGCCGATGACGAGCATAGAGCCCGCCACCTGCGCGACCGTTTTGACTGCGCGTATCACTGCCGCCTTTAACCACTTTTTCGTGTCTATACATTCTTTGAATACACAGTTTTTCGGCATATCATGCCCCTTTCTCAGCCGCAGTTACAGTTGCCCTTGTTCCCGCATCCCTTGTCAAACTGTGGATTGCACATATAGTAATTCTTGCTGTCTAACTCATCGCAGATCATGCGAAGTCCTTCCCCGAATCTCTGGAAATGAACAATCTCACGCTCTCTTAAGAACCGGATCGGATCTGCGACCTCCTGATCCTTGACCAGACGCAGGATATTATCGTAGGTTGTTCTCGCCTTCTGCTCTGCCGCCATATCTTCAAACAGATCCGTGATGGTGTCGCCTTTTGACTGGAACTCGCATGCATTGAACGGGATTCCTCCCGCTGCCTGCGGCCAGACTGCCGCCGTATGATCAATGTAATACGGTGCAAATCCGGCATCTTCAAGCTCCTTTGCGCTCAGTCCCTTGGTAAGCTGTCTTACGATCGTTGCAACCATCTCAAGATGTGCAAGCTCCTCGGTTCCAATATCTGTCAAAAGTCCTGCAACCTTCCGGTTCTCCATGGAATATCTCTGGGAGAGATAGCGCATGGAAGCACCCATCTCGCCATCGGGTCCACCATACTGACTGATAATAAAGGAAGCCATCTTCGCATTCGGCTGCGTGATATTAATCGGATACTCTAAGCGTTTCTCATACAACCACATACCTTGCCTCCTTCCCATGGAAGCGGATAATCCGTCCATGTAAAATACGCATCATACGGAGCCCCGTCATACGCGAGTGTGCAGCCGCACATCGCACAATACCTTTGTTTTGCCTGCCGGAGCATTTCTACACACTGGTTAAAATACGCGATACCATCCGCATCGTCCGGATGCGTATCCAGATAAAGCAGCATATCGTATGCGCAGAAATTGAGCATGCCGATCCAATCGTTAAGCTGGGACACACTCATGTTATTCATGGTCATTGTGTTCATCTTCTCTTACCTCCTGCTCCCAGGAAAGGTTTATCCAGCTCCGGAAAGATCGTTCCGGTATTCCATGCCCTCTGCGGCTCATACGCGCGGGTGAAGTTCTGCCACGGCACATAAGCCATCGTCGTCTCGTATCCGGACGGGCAGCTTCCATCCATCGGATTAACTAAGTTCTGATTCATGGATGATCCTTTCTTATATGCAATTACACTATATAATATACAAAAAAGAGCCACAATGTGACTCTTTTTCTTCCGAAGCCGGATTCCCTATAAACGCCGGCCATACTGTTCATTCTTTTGTAGCTATATAACTCTAACAGCTCTTTTAGGGCTGCAACGGATGATTCAGCTCGTCGATCTTTTGTAAGATCTGCTTTACCTGTTCCGATATTTCTCCCATATAGCGGGTATTGTTCAGAACCTCCCTCTTCATGCTGTCTATCGCCGTCAGGCTGTCCTCCATGCTGCTTCGCAGCTTCTGCCGCCGCACGGTAAAATCCTTGCGGACAGCCTCCATCTTCTTCTCATCCAGCAACAGCATCGGATCATGCGCCCAGAAAGATGCATCAAACAGATGAAGCTGCTCCAGCTGCCCGGTCAGCTTCTCCGCGTAAAAGACCAGATCATCGTTGGTCTGCTTAAAGCGCTCCTGCTCCTTGACCGCAGCCTGAAACTTTTCGTACATATAGGTCAGCTCGTAGGAATTTTTGACATGATATTTCTCGCATGTATAATCGACCGCATTCTTGATGTTGACAAACTTCAGCTTGACACGGTTTTCAAGCAGGATCGCCTGATTGCAGTTGACATCACAGCGCTTGATCTCCTTGGTACAATCCTGATATTTCAGCAGGACATACGCACCGATCAGTGTCGTAATAAATGCCGCGATAAGCAGCATCAGCTGGATATCGTAATCCATGTAGTAGCGCACTACAAGAAGCACCAGCACCGCAATGGAAAAAAGCGCCAAAAGAAGCACCGCGATCCGGCGCAGCATGATCTGCTCCCGCTCGCATTCCTGCTTTAAGATTGTCCACTCGACCTTCTCCCCCTCTAAGTAATGCATATCGCGCTTGATCGCGTCCAGATATGCCTCATTGGATTTGAGCCGCTTTACGGAGGTTGGCACCTCGTCCTCTTCCTCCTGCATCTGCGCGAACTGCGTATCGGTAAGCTGCTTTTCGTTCTTCAAAAGCTGTGCTCTCGTCTCATCCAGCTTCCGGATCTGGCGCGCGGTCTCAAGGATCGGTGCGCGCTCCTGTTCGGACAGCTCCTGCCACAACATAATATCGTTAAGCTGCGAGGTTACCTGCTGATATTCACTTCTGGTATTTTCGAGTTCTCTTGAGGAATCGATGATCTCCTCACACAGCTCCACGACATGCCGCCTGCCCGTGACGGTTTTTCGGACAGTCTGTGCCGTCCTGCGCTCGGTAGATCTTCGTCTTGATCCGGGATCATCTGCGGTATCCCTCTCCGGCTGCTCCTTAAGTGGTGCGTAGCCTCCGCCCCAGTCCTCGTCCTCGTTTTGTCTTTTTTTCTTCCGCAAAAAATCAAATATCATATATCAGACCTTACATCCTGCATATTCTGCGGTAATCATCCTTCCATTTCAGTATGATATCCCGCAGTTCCTTCTGTTTGCGCATGTGGGCATCCTCACCCACATATCCCGCAATGCGCTCCAGCTGCTCCTCAAGCGCCGCGTTGTCCTCGCCCCTGCTTGCCATCGAAGCCTCGTTCCGGAGTGCCTGCATCGCGGTATCGTCATATCCATGCTCCAATGCAACGCGGATAAAGCCCTGCTCGTCATGGCGGCACCGGTAGCACATCAAAAGCTCCCTGACCGACTCCTCACTGTTGTTCTTTTCGTACGCCTTCTCATAGCAGTTTGCTGCCTCATCAAACAAAAAGAGCCTTGCATACGCCGTTCCGAGGTTGTGCCAGATATTTCCGATCGTTACCGGATTCTCCTCCCTCGCCTCCTCGCTCTCCAACAGATGGCGGTACTCATAGATGCTGCCTAAGTACTTCTGGCGTTCCATCAGGCGGTCAGCGCGGATCTTGCTGCACTCAAAGTCAGACTTTTCCTCCATCTCGGCGATCACACTTAGGATATGCTCTGCCTCTTCCTTCGTACAGTACCCGGTCTCTAAGATGATCTCGCGGACAAAGTCGGACAGCTTGCCATTCGTGCGCATGATGTCGCGCAGGCGGTCTGCAAGCCGTATCCGACCTACTTCCTTCTCGATCCAGGTACAGAGCTCCTCACTCATAAAATCGCGCTCGATCAGGTATATGTTGTTCATAAAGTAATAGCAAAGCTCTTCCAGCGAATACACATTGACAGATACCCCGTCAATGTAATATGGCATTGCCGCTATCGGTTCTTTGCATAAAAGAAGTTCGCCCACAAAAAAGCCTCCGTCAGACAGACATCATATAACGCCAGTTCTTATCCGTGCTGCGGTAAAACTCGCCGAAGCCCAGATCCTTGATCTCAATCTCTACCTTGTCATCCGCAACCGGCTTTGCCGTGATCCGAAGCCGCGTCGTCTTGTCCGGTCTCTGCGGAATATCCGTCAGTTCAAGTGTCTCGATCTTTGCCTCACGGCTGTTTGGAAGTTGTTTCCAGAAATCGATCTCGCAGCTTCCGTTTAGGATAACCTCACACTCTCCCCGCGTCTCAAACCAGTTCTTTCCGGCACTGATCAGGTTAAAAAACTCAAGTCTTCCCTGATTGCGCACCTTGAGACTGATGTTAAATTTCATTTCGTTTTCGCCCATGTAGATATAAGGCCATGACTCCTCATTGTCCCGGATCCATGCACCGTAGCAGGCACCCTTGGAATACAGGTTCTTCCCGACAAATGCCCGCCGTCCCCGGCACAGAAATACCAGTGACTCTTTCATCCAGTCACCGTCAAAACCATCCCCGACCAGATAGACGGCGGAAATGATCTTATTCTCAAACGCCTTCTGTAAGATCCTGCCAAAATCGGCATCGCGGTCAACGCCGAGCGCCTGCCTGCTGCTCTCCGCGATCGTAACGACCTGCGGTGTCGTGCGCATATTGCGCGACAATGCATAGTAATACAGGTTATCCTGATTGCATTCGAGCAGATACACATCGTGCACCCACAGATCCGGCTTCTGATTGAGTGCAAAAAAGTAAAAGCACTCTCTATGGTCGATCACCATGAACTGTTCCTTGGAAAAGCCAAGCTTGGAGGCTGCTTTCCACAACACATCCATGTTCTCCCTCGTAAGACGGTCAACCGTTATCACAAGGCGGTCACAGTAGATGGGGTTGCCAAGCTTCTGCGGAAGCTGGATCAGCTTCTTTAAGAAAAGCGTAAGCAGCTCCTCCGCCTCAAAGCTCTCGTCCTCCATGCGGATGCTTTCGTGGTTCACCGCACGTTTTAGCAGGTTGTCCACGCAGATCATCTCGCTGGTCTTTGCAAGGCGTCTCGCGTCCTCACCGTAGTACCACTGTCCAAGCCCTTTTCGCTTGGCGAGCACCAGCGGGATCTGGTACATCTCGCTGCCCGCAACCGTACTTACCGTATCAGGTTCGCTCATATTCGGTTGAAAATAGCTTATCATGGCATACCGGTCATTCAGATCGATGCCAAGATAATACGGGATACGTTTTGCCTCCACGTTTTATCCTTTCTTACAATAGCTTAAACAGCTTCTCCGTCACTTCCTGATATCCTGCGTACTGCTTCATGTTGTGGTAAAGTGCCTTCTCATCCTGCAGGGTATTGGAGATCATCATCTGGTTGAGCAGATTGTATCTGCTTAAGTCATTCTCACTGTAAACATCATTGTTGGCAATGCGGCTGCTCTCCGTCACCTGTACTTCATTGCCGTACTCCTCCGAGATGTAATACTGCACCATCTCACCGAAGAACATCACGAATGCCTTCACGAAAATGCCATCGTACACATCCGGCATATCCTCCGCGATAAACTGCTCTCCATCCTCATCCCGGCTGTAATGCAGCACCACATGGTTGCGCGGGTTGGTGCGGTATTCCAGAAATATCTTATCGTAAAAATGATATTTCTGCACAAGTCTGTGATCAAGCTTCTTAAAGAAGCCGAAATTCATATTGCGGCAGGTATACTCGGATAACAATTCATCCTCGATCTTATACTGTGCGTCATCCGTACCCGGACAATCCGAGTAGAACTTTAACAGGGCGAGCTTGCACGCATCGTTTAGCTCCATCCGGTACACATAGCGCGCCTCGATCATCTCAAAAACATACTTCTCCACCGCCGTGTGATATACAAAATAATCATGCGCCCGGTAGGAAAGATACGCCAGCACCACCAGCTCTCTTCCGCCGTCCTCATAGTAGCTCTGGAAGATTTCATCCGCCTGCGGCAGGATATGATCGGCATACATCATCTGGACAAGAATGCGCTCCTCCAGCTCAAAGGTCTCCACATGAAAATCCTTTGCAGCCTTCCACAGTGCGCACATCTGCTCTGTCGGACCATTGTAATACCGGCTCATGTAAAGCAGCATGTCCTCATTATACTTGCCCGCATAAAAAGCCTGCTCAACCAGAAGGGAAAGCGCATCGTCCTCCTCCCCGCCGAGCGTGTGGATCATATAGCTTGCAAGCGCGACCTTGGAGGCGGAGCCAACCTGATCGATGCCAAACTCCGTAACCATCGCGTATGCCTTCTCGTACTTGTGATTCTGTGCGAGCAGCTCCATCATAAAACGCCGCGTCTCCGCCGGCATCCACGAGAAGTCCGTCTCATCCAGATATTCCTTTAGCGTCGCATCGTACTCTCCGGTCTGATAGAATCGCACGATCTCCGGAACGATCTCTGCCTGATACTCCGGGCTTAGATCCGTTGCGAACAGGATTCTCCGGAAAAAGCGCTTATCGCTGGAAACAAACGTCAGATACGTCTGTCTTGTATCAAAGTAGGACACGATATAAGAAAGCTCGTTCGGTGCGAGCGTCATGCATTTTTCCTCGAATGCCGCCGCATCCATAAGCGGTTCGATGCGGTAGGAAACACTTCCCGCATAGCGCCGTCCCTTGGCATCCTCAAACAGGATCACATACTCTCTGGAATAGAGCTGGAAATATGCCGTCTGGTCGGAAATCGGTACGATCTGCGGATCGCGGAGCTGTCTCTGATAGATAAAAGCGCGCACCATGCGCTTGTCATCCACGTACAGCTTATTGGTATAGAGAATGTGGGACAGTGCGTGTGCGATCTCCTCATTGATCAGACCAAGCTCAAGCATATCACGGTAGACAACCGCAAGGTTGTCATCCATGTGTTCCTGCTCCACCTGTTCCATCGCAAAGCGTCCCATTGCCCGCCGGTATTTGTGATATGTCTCCGGATCTTTCTCTTTGTTAGCAATGATATTGTTGTACAAAACTGCCAGCTTACGGTAAGGCACCTTGCTCTCGTACTGGAAATACATCTGGATGATCTTCGGCACAGCGGCGATCTCCCGCTCATCCGCAGAAAGCAGATACGCCTCGTACAGTCCGGTGATCCGAAGCTCCTGCCCGATCCCCTGCTCATACCACTTGTGATAGCATTTGTCGTACTGCTGGCCGCGGATCAGATAGCTGCAGATGATCCCGACATTGGCAGGCTTCGGGTTGACCTCATACGCCGCCACCAGAAGCTGGTACATGACCGGATCAAAGGCTTTGCTCGCCTCCACGATCTGGAAGATCTGGACGGAAATATCCTTCGTGATCGCCTTGTGCCGGATCGCCCAGCGCAGGATGCGCACCTCAAACTTATCCAGCTTCGTCAGTAGATACGGATCCTGCCAGATCAGATAGTACGCCTCCAGATACAGATACGGGGACGCACAGCCCTTTAACACCCAGTATTCGATTGCCTTGAGCTTGTGTGCGTTGTTGTTGTAATACTCCTCCTCCAGAAAGGACAATACCCAGAATAGCATGACCGAATCCGGGTTCTCCCGGAAGATTGCCTCGATCTCATGCGTCATCCGGTCCACATAGGACGGTTCGCGCTCCATCAGCGTCATCAGATACAGATAATATCCCCAGACAGGCGCCTTGCGGTCGATCCATTCCCGTTTGAAGTCGTCGAGGATCCACTCTGCCTCCTGCCTCTGGCGGTTGATGATAAACACCTGCGCCTTCATCAGCGGATACATCGGTTCCTCCGGCAGCATCGCATGCAGATGATCCAGGATCTCGATCGTCTCATTCGCCCACACGCCGGTCACGATCCGCTTCAGGCGGTACGCCTGGTACAGCTCCATGATGCCGACCTTGCATTCTCGGATATCCAGCCGGTCTTTTCTTGCATTTTCATCAATCTCTGCTGCCTTTGACGCGGTGACAGAGACGGTGTAGGACTGATGCGGTCCCGTGAATGTGATAAGCCCGGTATTTTTGCCCGCATGCAGCTTCTCGTGATCGATATAGAACTCAAAGAAGCAGGAGCTTCCGATAAAGTCCTCCGTCGTGATAAGACTCTTGGAAAGCTGTATAAAATCGCCCTTGACTGTGATCTCGATCGATAAAAAACCCCATTGGTTCTTCGTGATCTCGACCGTCTCCTTGTACGTCTGTGCAAGAGCAGTATATTCATACTCCGTCTTTGCCACAGAAAAGGTGACCGGTTCCTTCTTGCGGATTCCGACTAAAAACTCCTCCAGATTCTGGTTGGAAGGCTTCGCCCCGATCATTCCGCGGTAGATCATGGACTCCTTCAGTTCTTTTTTCTTGATGATATTTGGAAAACTCTTGTGATAGAACAGCTGGTATGCCTCGTCCCAGTTATCCTTTGCCAGATTGGAAAAATCATAAAGCGTCTCAACCGTTCCGGCAGATGCATGCGCATATCTCTTGGAAATGGACACACAAAAAGAAAGACTGTATTCCTTCTGGTTGCATACAATCACAAACTCGCCCTTCTGTGTCTCGCCTTCTGTAAGTCCCTTGCTGTGAAACCGGTAACGGATATGGACTTCTCTTCCCTCGAACTGTGGTGTGAGGCATTCCATTCTCGCGTTGGTGGAGTACACCACACCGCGCAGGAGCAGATCCTCCGATGCCGTGAAGGAAAAATCCCCGGACATTTCGGTATTCTCTGTCACATCCAGCTCGATAGAGTCCTTGGAAAACGATAAAACAGGCTTCGTATATTCAAATTTGCCTCTGGCTATCTGCCGGATGCGCTTACGCACGAAATCACCCGCTTTATATTTATCTGTATGTATTCTTCTTTATGAACAAAATATAACAATATTCGTCCACAATTATATACGATTTTGACAATTTTCGCAAGATAAAACGGCAGGTAATCCGATTCTCCCTGTAAGGATTTTGGACTGCCTGCCGTATGGCTATGCGCGTATTCTCTTTTTGCGGTTACTGAACTTTTCGTAGCCCCACTCTACCCAGATACTTAGGTATCGTAAGCACGGTTCCGTGATCAGCGCAAAAATCACCATAAGCATTGCCGTCTGCTTGGAGATAAACGTGATCGCGAAAAATTCGCTCACGCAGAACATGCAGAACAGCCAGCCTGCCACCAGCGAAACCATCATGACCGCATGCAGCTTGTTCATCGGTCTTGCAATGCGGTAAAGGATCATAAAGCCTACGATTGCCACAAGCACCGTGCAGGAGGTTGATAAGCTGTCAAGGTTGACACGGAACTCCCTGCAGAACAGCACCAGACCGCTCACAACGATAAAGTCCGTGATTCCTGCCGGAAATGCCTTTACAAGCACATTGGCAAGGAAATGCCCCTTGATCTGCTCCTTATTCGGTTCGAGCGCAAGGACGAAGGACGGGATTCCGATCGTAAACATACTGATGAGTGATACCTGTGTCGGTTTCAGCGGATAATCCCAGACCAGAAGGACGGAAAAGATCGCCAGCAGCATGGAAAAGATATTCTTTACAATATAAAGTGCCGCCGAGCGCTGGATGTTGTTGACCACTCTGCGCCCCTCCATGACAACGGACGGCATCCTTGAAAAGTCAGAATCCAAAAGAACAAGCTGCGATACGTTGGAAGCCGCATCGCTTCCCGACGCCATCGCAACGCTGCAATCCGCATCCTTTAACGCAAGGACATCGTTCACACCGTCTCCGGTCATTGCGACCGTCTTTTTGTGCGCCTTAAGCGCCTGTACCAGATAGCGTTTCTGATTCGGTGTCACTCTGCCGAATACCGTATATTCTTCAACCGCATTGTAGTAATCCTTCTTCGTCTTAAGCTCTGAGGCATCGATGTAACGCTCTGCCCCCGCAATGCCTGCCTCCTTTGCGATCACGGACACCGTCAGCGGATTGTCGCCGGAGATGACCTTGATCTCCACGTCACGCTCCGCAAAATAGCCAAACGTCTCCTTCGCGCCCTTTCGGATCGGGTTCGACAGCATCACAAAGCCGAGCGGCTTTGCCGCCTCCGTAAGTGGCTTTCCGTCCAAAGTTCCCGGATACTCCGCAAACACCAGCACGCGGAAGCCCTGTCCCTGGTAGTGGCTTAATGTCTCCTCATATGCACCGATCTGATCCTTTAAGATAAATTCCGGAGCGCCGAGAACGTAGCCCGTATCATCTATGACCGCACCGGAATATTTCGTCTCGGAAGAAAATCCGAATACCTTCTGCGCACGGCGCGAGGAGCCATCGTTAAAATACTCCTGCATTGCCGCCATCGTCTCATTATCCCGCTGCATACTCTGTGCAAAATCAGAGATCAGCTTTTTCAGTGCCAGATCCGGCTCGCTATCCTGCTCTTTCGCGTCCGTCTCCGCTGCACACAATTCCTTTTTCTGGTCAGCTGGCTCCTTAACACCCGTAAAAGCGTACACCTTCATGCCCGGCTCCGTGATGGTTCCGGTCTTATCGACACACAGTACATTTACGCGCGCAAGTGTCTCGATACACTTCATGTCATGCACCAGAACCTTTTTCTTTGCGAGCCGCACAGTGCTGACTGCCATTGCAACACTCGCGAGCAGATACAAGCCCTCCGGGATCATTCCGATCACGGCAGCGACCATTCCCGTCACGCTGTCGTACATCCCCATCTCGTTAAAGAAGAAGGACTGGACAAACAGTGCAATGCCGATCGGCACAACGAGGATTCCAAGAAAAATGATCAGATAATTCAGGGAGCGGATCATCTCCGACTGCTCGCCATCCTTGGACTTGGTCGCCTGCAGTGTCAGCTTGGAGATATACGATTCCCTTCCAACCTTTGTCAGCCGTGCAACCGCACGCCCGGACACCACGAAGCTTCCGGATAACAGCGGATCTCCCGGCTGCTTTGCGATTTCGTCTGCCTCACCGGTGATAAGTGCCTCGTTGACCTGTGCGCTTCCGTCGACCACGACCGCATCTGCCGGGATCTGACTTCCCGCCTCGAAGATCACAATATCATCACGCACCAGCCGGTCGGACGGCAGTTCGCTTATCCTGCCCTCACGAACCGTCTTTGTCTTTGGCGCATTTAAAATAGATAAGCGGTCAAGCACCTTCTTTGAGTGTACCTCCTGAATGATTCCGATTGCCGTGTTGGCAAGGATGACACCTAAGAAAAGCATATCGCGCCACGCGCCTACCAGAACAAGCAGCATGCCGAGGATTGCAAAGATCAGGTTAAAATACGTAAATATGTTCTCTTTAAAAATATCCGATACGGATTTGGTTGCGGACTCTACCTTGCAATTATCCACATGTGCTGCAAACCGCTCCTCGACCTCTGCACGGGTAAGTCCCGCAGCCGGGTCGGTTTCCTTCTCCGGAACCGGTATATGTTCAGTGATCTGTTCATTTTTAACTGCTATGTCTGTTTTGTGTTTCATCCTGCGTCCCGCCTGTTATCTCTCATAATAGAACTCTATTGCCCGATTGTTCCATATATTACCAAACAATTTTTTTAAAGCCCTTATTATATACTACCCACTTTGTCTGCTTTTTCCTAGTAGGTTCATCGAAATTTAATAAAACTTTATGAAATATCAAAAAATCCCTCTGGAAAGCGTCTGCTCTCCGGAGGGAAATCATATATTTTATGCTCTTGCGGAAAGGTACTCGTGGATACCCTTTGCTGCCGCTTTTCCTGCACCCATTGCAAGGATAACGGTTGCTGCACCGGTAACGGCATCTCCTCCGGCATATACGCCTTCCTTGGAGGTTGCACCGGTGTCCTCGGTCGCAACGATACATTTTCTGCGGTTTGTCTCAAGTCCTGCCGTTGTAGAAGAGATCAGCGGATTCGGTGAGGTTCCGAGTGACATGATAACGGTGTCACAGTCGATCTCGTACTCAGAGCCTTCGATCTCAACCGGGCTTCTTCTTCCGGACTCATCCGGCTCTCCAAGCTCCATCTTGATCAGACGGATGCCCTTTACCCAGCCGTTGTCATCGACAAGGATCTCGGTCGGATTCTGAAGGAGATCAAAGATGATTCCTTCTTCCTTTGCATGATGGACTTCCTCTTTACGGGCAGGAAGTTCTTCCTCGCCGCGGCGGTATACGATATGCACCTCTGCGCCGAGACGGAGTGCGGTTCTTGCAGCATCCATCGCAACGTTTCCACCACCGACAACGACAACCTTCTTGCCGTGAGAGATTGGTGTCTCGTAGCCTTCTTTAAATGCCTTCATAAGGTTATTTCTGGTAAGGAACTCATTTGCAGAAAATACGCCGTTTGCCTGCTCTCCCGGTATTCCCATGAATCTTGGAAGTCCGGCACCGGAACCGATAAATACTGCCTCGAAGCCTTCCTCTGCCATGAGTTCGTCAATCTTTACGGATTTTCCGATTACAACATTGGTTTCTATTTTAACACCAAGTGACTTTACATTCTCCACTTCTGCGGCGACAACCTTGTCCTTCGGGAGACGGAACTCCGGAATACCGTAGCTTAACACGCCTCCTGCCTGATGCAGCGCCTCAAAGATGGTAACATCATAACCGAGCTTTGCAAGGTCTCCGGCACAGGTCAGTCCCGCAGGACCGGAACCGATTACTGCAACCTTGTGTCCGTTCTTCTTCTCTGCTGTCTTTGGCTTGATGCCATTTTCTCTTGCCCAGTCAGCAACAAAGCGCTCAAGCTTTCCGATGGCGATTGCCTCGCCCTTGATGCCGCGAATACACTTGCCCTCGCACTGGCTCTCCTGCGGACATACACGTCCACATACTGCCGGGAGTGCGGAGGACTCGGAAATGATCTGATAAGCCGCCTCAAAGTTGTGTTCTTTTACCTGCGCGATAAATGCCGGAATGTTGATGGATACCGGGCATCCCTTTACACACAGCGGGTTTTTACAATTTAAGCAACGGGAAGCCTCTGCGACAGCCTCCTCCTCGTTGTAGCCATAACATACCTCTTCAAAATTCGTTGCACGGACCTTTGGCTCCTGCTCACGAACCGGAACTCGTACCATACCTTCCATTATCTGTCACCTCCGCACTGTCCACATCCACCGTGGTGGGTGGCACCTTCTTCATAAGCAAGCTTTGCTCTGCCCTCTTCGGTCTTGTATTGCTGCATTCTCTTCATTGCCTGATCGAAGTCTACCAGATGTCCGTCAAACTCCGGTCCATCTACGCAGGCAAACTTCACCTTGCCATCAACGACAAGACGGCAGGCACCACACATACCGGTTCCGTCTACCATGATCGGATTCATGGAAACAATCGTCGGAATGCCAAGCTGCTTGGTAAGCAGACATACAAACTTCATCATGATCATCGGTCCAATGGACACGCACAGATCGTAGGTCTTTCCCTCATCGACAAGTGCCTGAAGCTGCTGGCAGCCGTTGCCGTGGAAGCCGTAAGAGCCATCATCGGTTGCGACATAGACATTCTTTGCGACAGACTTCATCTCGTCCTCGTAGAACAACAGATCCTTGCTGCGGTAGCCGATGATGACATCCGCATCGATTCCGTGCTCATGAAGCCATTTTACCTGTGGGTAAACCGGAGCTGTTCCAAGACCACCCGCGATAAAAACGATCTTCTTGTCTTTATTCTTCTCTAAATTCTCCTCTAAGCATAACTCGGAAGGACATCCAAGAGGTCCGACAAAATCTTCCAGTGCATCCCCCTCCTGCAATGCCATCATGCGCTCGGTTCCGGCACCGATCGTCTGCACAACGATCGTGACAGTCTCCTCCTTGCGGTCATAATCACAAATGGTAAGCGGGATTCGCTCTCCATACTCATCGGTTTTTGCAATAATAAACTGTCCCGGCAGACATTCTCTGGCAACGCGCGGTGCCTTGATATCCATAAGGACAATGTTATTCTGCAGTTGTCTTCTGCGAACAATTTGGTACATGACTTTCCTCCTAGATGTTTACGAATGATTCGTAGTTCATTTTGCGGTCGTATTTTGCCGCGATAAAGCGTTAAATAGCTATATCTTTCTAATAATAACGAAAATGAGAAAAATACGCAATATATTTATGAGAAATATACAAGTTCATCTTCCGGTTTTTGTGCCGGAGTGATGGAAACCGGGTAAAGAACCGGTCCTTTTCCCTTATATTCCCTTGCAAATTCCACATGAATCTTCGCTTCGATGTTGATCCATGATTTGTGCGCAATCTCGTTCTCGCGGTCATACTTGCACTTAAATCCAATAAACTGCACATCCTCGATGCAGCAGGTCATCGCAAAACGTCCCGGCACAAAAATACCCTTTTTCAGGTTGTCCGGGTTGTAGCACAACGCAAGGAACTTGACGGTCTTGCCCTCGTACTTTTTGTAATTCTCCATTGCATCCATATACCAGATCGCATAATCCGCATCGGAAAGCTCGATCACATCCTGATTGATGTCAAACGGAAGCTCCTCCGGGCGCTCGTCAATTGTGCCATCCTTGCGCTCATAAACAATCTGCGCCTTGCGGTTGATGTTCTTGATCGTGCGGCGTAAGTGTCCGCGGTCGGTATCGTCATCCGTCCGGTTAAAAATAACAACATCCGATGCAAATACCTGTTCCTGCATCATGGCACGCATATTGTTCATATACAGATCGAATGTGGTCGAATCCACCGTTGTCAGATGCTGGACGATCGTCCACCCATCCGGGAGCGGCGCATCAAGGATCTTGTCCATGCCCCATGTGCCGTTGTACTCGATAAATACCTGTTCCGGCAGATACGACTTGTTGATCTCGTTTAGCTTTTCAAGCGTAAACTCTTCCTCGGAGTCGATCGTAACCAGCTTGATGTTGATCGTTGCAAGCTTTGCCTCGTCGTACTCCTTCTCCCCATCCTCACACATGATGATGATGCCCTTTGCGCCCTCGCCAAAGTTATTTTCAAACAAGGTCTCCTGGACGAGCGACGTCTTGCCGCTGTCCATAAAACCGCTAAATAAATATACTGGAATCTCTTCTGCCATACTGCCTCCTAAATTAGTTCAGACCAAAAATCGCTTCCAGCTCATGTGGATGGATCTCTGTTCCGATTACCACAAGACGTCCGGTATAATCCGGCTCGCCGTCGCGGAGCTCATACTCGCCTGGAACCATATCAAAGTAGATCCATGAGCCGTCTGTACTCTCAACCATACCCTTTGCACGCAGGATCGTGTCATCCTCCACGAACTTCTTCAAGATCTCCTCGATCTGGCTGCGCTCAAACTTGTGAGGTGTCTCCTTGCCCCAGCTTGTAAATACCTCATCTGCATGATGATGGTGATGATGCTCGTGCTCGTCATGGTGGCCACCGCAGCAAGGACATGCGCCATCCTCGTCATGGTCGTGATGATGATGCTCATGCTCCTCATCGTGGTCATGGTGATGCTCATGCTCCTCGTCATGGTCGTGGTGATGCTCATGCTCCTCGTCATGGTCATGATGATGCTCATGCTCCTCGTCGTGGTCATGATGATGCTCATGCTCCTCGTCGTGGTCATGATGGTGATGATGCTCGTGCTCATGCTCTGCCGCATCCTGTGCGTGACGTGCCTCTGCAAGCACCTTCATCTCAAGGTTGTCCTGTCCCTCGATAACCTTAAGGATCTGCTCACCACTGATTGCCTTCCAGTCGGTTGTGATGATTGCTGCCTTCGGGTTCAACTGCTGGATCTGCTTTACACAGAACTCAAGCTGCTCCGGTGTGGCATTCTGGCTGCGGCTTAAGATCACGGTGGTCGCATACTCGATCTGGTTGTTGAAGAACTCGCCAAAAGCCTTCATCTGCTTGCTTGCCTTTACCGCATTTACAACAGTTACAAGTGCATTCAGCTTTACGCCCTCTGACTCCTCAATGTCGATTACAGATTTCATGACATCGGAAAGCTTTCCGACACCGGATGGCTCGATCAGAATACGATCCGGATGGAACTTGTTGATCACCTCATGAAGGTTCTTTGCAAAATCTCCAACCAGTGAACAGCAGATGCAGCCGGAGTTCATCTCTGTGATCTCAATACCTGCATCCTTTAAGAATCCACCGTCGATTCCGACCTCTCCGAACTCGTTCTCGATCAGAACGATCTGTTCGCCCTTAAAGCTCTCCTCGATCATCTTCTTGATGAAGGTTGTCTTTCCTGCTCCGAGGAAACCGGATATAATATCAATTTTTGTCATTTTACATCGCTCCTATCTTTTCTTTTTATATGTCTATGAGGGTTTACACCTATCATGTTTGCCCAACTATTCTACTATTCTTTTCACTAAATTGCAAATTTTTGAAAAAATTATTTGTCAATGCATATGATACAGCTTTTCGTAGATTCCGCCTTTTTGCAAAAGCTCCTCATGCGAACCGCTCTCGGAGATTCCCTCCTCCGTCAGTACCAGAATCTTCTCTGCATTCTGGATGGTCGTAAGCCGGTGTGCGATCACGAACGTTGTACGGTTCTTTGCGAGCTTTTCCAGTGAATCCTGCACCACCTTCTCGCTCTCGTTATCGAGTGCGGAGGTTGCCTCGTCAAAAATCAGTATTTCCGGATTTTTAAGGAATACACGCGCGATGGAAAGCCGCTGTTTTTGTCCGCCGGAAAGTCCCATGCCGCGTTGTCCGATGTCGGTATCGTAGCCGTCCGGGAAGGACATGATAAATTCATGTGCATTTGCATTCTTTGCAGCCTCGATCACTTCCTCCCGCGTACAGCCGGGCTTTCCGTAGGAGATATTTTCAAAGATTGTTCCGGAAAACAGGTACACGTCCTGCTGAACCATGCCGATATGGTTGCGCAGGCTCTTTAACGTCACGTCCCGGATGTCTGTGCCGTCAATGCGGATCGTGCCCTCCGTCACATCATAGAAACGCGGGATCAGGGAACAGAGTGTTGTCTTTCCGGCTCCCGATGATCCCACCAATGCCATATACGCACCCGCCGGGACATCCAGCGAAACATTGTTTAATACCTTGTCCGCGCCATCCCTATATTGGAAGGAGACATTTTCAAACGTGATGCTTCCCTTCACATCGGTAAGCTCCTTCGCATTCGGCGCATCCTTGATATCCGGCTCGATATCCATGATCTCGCGGAACCGTTCAAAGCCTGTATAGCCATTTTGGAACTGCTCGGTAAAATCGACCAGTGTACGGATCGGATCGGTAAATACACCGATGTACAGCATAAATGTCAACAGATCCTGAATGTTTAGCTGCCTGTATGCGATCAGAATTCCGCCGACGATGATCACATTTACCTGGATCAACGTGGTAAATACGCCGACTCCTGCCTGAAACGTTCCCATATTAAAATAGCTGTTCTTCTTCGCCGCCAAAAATCCATCGTTGCCTTTTTTAAACTTTTCATTCTCGACATGCTCATTGGCAAAGGATTTTACCACACGGATACCGGAAAGGTTGTCCTCAATCTGCTCGTTGATCTCCGCGATCTTGACACGGTTCTGCTTAAATGCACGGCGCATCCGCTTATTTAGGATAAATGCAAATCCAAACATGAACGGAAGCACGATAAACGCTGCAAGAGCCAGCCACTTATTGATGTTTAGCAGAATGACAAACGCTCCTACGATCTTGAGCAGTGATAGTATGATATTCTCCGGTCCATGATGCAGCAGCTCCGTGATATCGAACAGATCGGATGTGATACGGCTCATAAGCTGCCCGACCTTCGCATCGTCATAGAAGGAAAATGACAGCTTCTGCATGTGTGCGAATATCTCCGCACGCATATCGTATTCCATCTTTGCGCCCATCACATGTCCGTAATTGCCGATAAAAAATTTACTAAAGCAGTCCACAGCCAACAGCGCGAACAGGAAAATCCCGATATAGATCATCCTTCGCACGATCACTTCCGGTTCCATATAGATCAGTGTCGTTGTGACATACCGCACCACCAGCGGTATCGTCAGCGCCACTCCCGCTGAGAGCATCGCAAAGAACATATCCGCCCAGAAAATTCCCATATACGGCTTATAGTATCCAAACATCTTCTTCAAATTTTCCTTCAATTCCTCATCTTCCTTTCCCTCTTTATCCTCCGTACCCCCACATTTCACATATTAACTTACCGCCTTTTACACATTTTAGTATATTATCGCGCTTCTTTCCTTTTTAGAAAGTCATTCCACAAAAATTGCAGAAATTCTTTCAACCGTTCCAGCGGTGATACGATTGTGTCTTTGTACGGCTTTGACACTCCTCGCCCGACTGCTTTGTGTCAGACGGACTTGCACTCAAACTTTCTAGTCTGCCTAAGTGGGCGGTCTCGCGAAGTTGATATTAAAGCATGCGACGCGAACTCGCACTTTATGTACTTTATGCATTTACACAACAAGCTCAGACAGCGCGTTCGCATGCTTACATTTCGCTCGGCACGCCCACCAAGGCAGACACGAAAGTTCTCGGATGACAAGTCCGCTCTGACGCAAACAGCCGGGCTGGAGTGTTCAAACCTTACGAAGACATAATCAATAAATAAACCGCTGGTCGGTTGAATTAGAAGTTCGCAATTTTTGCGGTGCTTTCTAACCAAAGGGAAGAAATGCGATAATATATTGATATATGTAAAATAAATGTGTAAATAAGTATGTGAAATATGGGGTACAGATGCATGATCTAAGAATATGAAAAGGAACTACCAAAAATGGTAGTTCCCCTGATCATACATTAATTGTATTTTCTTTTTCTAGCTGCTTCAGATTTCTTCTTGCGCTTAACGCTTGGCTTCTCGTAATGCTCACGCTTACGGATTTCCTGCTGGATACCAGCCTTAGCACAGTTTCTCTTGAATCTGCGTAATGCGCTATCTAAAGTCTCATTCTCTTTTACGATAACACTTGACATTTGCTTTCCTAACCTCCCTCCAGTTGCTTATTGTGCACCAACTGTAGGTATTTCTAATTGCACTAACAGATATTTTAGCAAAATATCCATTTTTGTCAAGAGGAATCTCAAAAATTACTTTAAATAATTACAGCATTGCTTCCAGAGCATTCTTTGCTTCTGCGATCGCATCCGGGATGCCGGCAGGATTCTTGCCGCCTGCCTGAGCCATGTTCGGACGGCCGCCGCCGCCACCGCCGACCTTCTGGGCAATCGCTTTGATGAGGTTGCCCGCATGAGCACCCTTCTTCTGGGCTTCATCGGTTGCCATTGCGATCAGGTTGACCTTGCCCTCGCAGTCAGATGCCAGAACAACGACACCCTCGCCGATCTTGGTCTTTAACTGGTCGCCGAGATCACGCAGTCCGTTCATGTCTACGCCAGATACACTGACAGCCAGCAGCTTTACGCCCTTAACCTCAGTAACCTGATCCATAACATCGCCGAGTGCATCCTTTGCAGCCTTGCTCTTTAAGGACTCATTCTCGCTCTGTAACTCCTTAAGCTCTGCCATCAGCTTCTCCAGACGCTCGGTAAGGTTTGCCGGAGTAGATTTTACAACCTTTGCAGCAGCCTCAAGCTCTTTTTCGATCTTCGCATAGTAAGCAAGCACGTTATCTCCGGTAAGTGCCTCAATACGGCGCACGCCTGCAGCGACACCGCTCTCGGAAATGATCTTGAATGCAGCGATATCAGAAGTATTCTTTACATGTGTACCGCCACAGAACTCCTTGGAGAAATCTCCCATGGAAACGACACGGACCTTCTCGCCGTACTTCTCACCGAAAAGTGCCATTGCTCCGGTCTTTTTTGCCTCATCGACGGTCATTACGTCGGTGCGTACCTCAAGTCCCTCTGCGATCTTGTCATTGACGATCTGCTCTACGCGGGCGATCTCATCCGGTGTCATGGCAGCAAAATGGGAAAAGTCAAATCTGGTACGCTCGCTGTCCTGATAAGAACCAGCCTGCTCAACATGTGTTCCAAGTACTTCACGAAGAGCCTTCTGGAGCAGATGCGTTGCGGAATGATTGCGGCAGGTTCTTGCCCGAAGCCTCTCATCAACCGAAAGAGTAACCTTCTCGCCGGTGCGAATCATTCCCTCGGATACATATCCGACGTGTGCATATCGGTTGCCGACTACCTTGACGGTATCCTCAACAACAAAGGTTCCGCCCTCAGAGGTAATGATACCCTTATCGCCCTGCTGTCCACCCATCGTTGCATAAAACGGGGTTACCGGAACGATGATAGAGCCCTTCTGTCCATCGGAAAGTGCCTCAACCACTTCTGTCTCGGTAGTAAGGAATACAGCCTCTGATATATCACTTGTCCGGTCATATCCGGTAAACTCGGTTGTAACCGGTGAGTCGATCTCATTGTATACATTGGCATCTGCCCCCATGTAGTTCGTCTCTTTACGGGCACCACGTGCAGTCGCACGCTGCTTCTCCATACATGCAGCAAAGCCTTCCTCATCATAAGAGAATCCCTTCTCCTCAAGGATCTCCCCTGTAAGATCGATCGGGAATCCGTAAGTATCATAAAGCTTGAATGCATCCTCGCCAGAAAGCGTCTTGCTGCCCTCTGCCTGCATCTTTGCTTCCATATCTGCCAGAATGGAAAGTCCCTGGTCGATCGTCTTTGCAAACTTCTCTTCTTCCTGGGTAAGTACCTTTAAGATAAAATCCTTCTTCTCTTCCAGCTCAGAGTAGCCATCCTTGCTCTCGTTGATAACGACCTGTGCGATCTTTGCAAGGAATGTTCCCTCGATTCCGAGCATTTTTCCATGTCTTGCGGCACGACGGATGATCCGGCGGAGTACATATCCTCTTCCCTCGTTGGACGGCATAACACCATCGGAGATCAGGAATGTAGAAGAACGGATATGGTCTGTGATCAGACGGATGGATACGTCATCTAGTGCATCCGTCTCATAGGTCTTTCCGGACAGCTCACATACCTTGTCGCGGATTGCCTTCATGGTATCAATATCAAATACGGAGTCTACATCCTGCATGACAACGGCAAGACGCTCAAGTCCCATACCGGTATCAATGTTCTTGTTCTCAAGCTCCTCGTAGCCACCATGTCCGTCACCATTGAACTGGGTAAATACGTTGTTCCATACCTCCATGAAACGGTCACAGTCACAGCCTACCTTACAATCCGGCTTGCCGCAGCCGTACTTGGCTCCGCGGTCGTAGTAAATCTCTGAACACGGTCCGCAAGGTCCTGCGCCATGCTCCCAGAAGTTGTCACACTCGCCGGTCACCGGATCACGGTAAAAACGTGTAATGCGGTCAGCCGGAACGCCGACTTCCTTCGTCCAGATGTCAAATGCCTCGTCATCCTCGCCATAGATGGAAGGATACAGACGATCCTCCTCAAGTCCGAGAACCTTCGTCAGAAATTCCCAGCTCCAGGCAATCGCCTCATGCTTAAAATAATCGCCAAAGGAGAAGTTACCAAGCATCTCAAAGAAGGTAAGATGTCTTGCAGTCTTACCGACATTCTCGATATCTCCGGTACGCACACACTTCTGGCATGTGGTCACTCTTCTTCTCGGCGGGATCTCCTGTCCTGTAAAATATGGCTTCAGCGGTGCCATACCTGCATTGATAAGCAGCAAGCTGTTATCATTGTGTGGCACAAGCGAAAAGCTCTTCATTGCAAGATGTCCCTTGCTCTCAAAAAACTCTAAGTACATGCGGCGCAATTCATTTACGCCATAACTCTTCTTCATTACTCGTCTCCTCCGATGTTATTGTCTGCTGTCGCAGCTTTTGCGTTCTTTTTCTTGCGAAGGCGGATTCCAACATAAGCTCCGCATCCGCCGACCGCGGCCAAAACCACCATAATCACCAAATACTGTGCAATGCATAAAAGAAACTCAGCCATAGTATCTACCTCCGTTTATCAAATCTTTATTATATATGATATCCGCTTCAAATTCAAGAGTTGTCTCCAAATGGAAATACCTGATTTTCCCGTTCGATCTCGATGATGCGGTCCGCCATGCCAAGATTGGAGATCCGCTTCTTGTAGGTTCGTATTCCGCTGTAATCCTGCCACATGTGCATCGGGAAAATATACTCCGCATCCGTGTGCCGGATAAAATAATCAATTCCAAGGAACTGATTCTCCTTCAGCCGGGGATCCATCGGGATAAATGCAAGGTTGATCGGCTTTGTGGCAAGCTTTCTGATCTGGTGGCGGTACTCACGGCTCATCCTGCCGTTGATCAGGTCTCCTGCGCCCTCCCATTTCCAGTCGTTCAAGTCGCCCGCATGGAAAATGGATATGCCGTTGTACTCCACATAAAAGGCAACGCCCGCATCCGTTGAGCGCAGCGTCTGGATCTCCATGCCGTCGAGCTTGTAGGTGTGATCCGCCGTCACAAATGCGACAAGGTCGCGCACCGCCGGATCAATATCATGCTTTTTCAAAAAATTCGGGCTGATCCGTATATCCTTTGACAAAATGTAATGGATATTGGTATAGTGCTCACTCCACCGCAGGATGTCCATATCGAAATGATCCTTGTGCGTATGGCTTGCAAACATATAGATCGGTGTGTCCGGCTGATAGGTCGGGAGCTTACCGGCAAAGTGATAACCCTCCACACGGTCTCCACCGAAATAGTCAAAGATCAGCACCTTGTCATCGACTTCAACCAAAAAACAGCTATGATGAATAAAAATTACCTGCATTGTGTTCTCCTCTATTCCAGTACGCTTTCCATTCCCTTGATGGAATCCGTGACAAGTCTTGTGAACTTGGCAGCAACCTCGTCTGCGGTTCTCTGTACCTCCTCGTGAGTCAGGGAGAACGGAGAAATTCCTGCTGCAAGGTTCGTTATGCAGGAGATGCCGACAATGCGCATTCCCATATGGTTTGCCGCGATTGCCTCGCACGCAGTGCTCATTCCGACGGCAGCTGCGCCGAGCAGCCTGCACATGGCAACCTCCTCCGGGGTCTCATACTGTGGTCCGGTCATCTGTAAATAAGTGCCCTCCTGCAATACCAGATCCTGATCGAGCGCAGCCTTCCTTACAATCTTCTGAAGCTGCAAATCGTAGATGCCGCTCATATCCGGAAATCTTGTCCCAAGCTCATCAATGTTTGCGCCGATGAGCGGTGACGGAACAAACGAAGCGATCTGTCCCGTGATCAGCATGAGATCTCCCGGCTTCATGCCGAGCTTGATACCGCCTGCGGCATTTGTCAGAAACAGGATCTTTGCACCGAGCAGCTTCATGATCCTCGTCGGCAGTACAACATCCTGCATCGGGTAGCCCTCATAATAATGAATGCGTCCCTGCATACAAACAACCGGAATGCGGTCTACATATCCAAAGATAAATCTGCCGGCATGTCCCGCAACCGTCGATACCGGAAAGCCCTCGATATCCTTATAATCGATGGTGCATACCACCTCGAT
>ERZ1034998.429-NODE-429-length-27798-cov-27.952276_pt1 | contig 27798 bp, 31 predicted proteins | sample MGYA00520621_ERZ1034998 | MGnify/ENA primary metagenome ERZ1034998 (study PRJEB33766, sample SAMN09781748) | gut metagenome | biome: gut microbiome | host: Homo sapiens | place: Madagascar | study: EMG produced TPA metagenomics assembly of the PRJNA485056 data... | reverse complement strand
TTTAACAGATGCTCTTTCATTCTGCTTTTTAAAACGTAATGCCAGAAATCTGTCTTATTTATGTCTGCATTTTTTATTCTTTCCCCCCAATATGAAACAAATGCATCAACCTCATTTAATGAGTCGAACCATTTAAAATTCGCATACACTGTACCCGCTATAATTCCAACAAAAAAGAAAATTAACCACATTTTTCTTTTACGGACAACATTAAAAACCGCATATTTCATAAAGATTTCTCCTCCATTCCATTTTTACATGGACAACTCTAAATGAATATATGCGGTTTACTTCTCATTTATTCCTACTTGCAGTATTTTGAGTAATATGCAAGTATCGCCGAAACGGTTTTTGAATCTTCGATTTTTCCTGAATAAACCGCCTCTAACAGTTCTTCTATAGAATGTTCTTCAACATCTATATATTCATCTTCATCTAAATGCTGACTCGTTTTTACAAGATCTCTCGCCAAAAACACCTCTATTTTTTCATTGCAGAAAGCTACCGTTGTATGTAACGATAATAACATTTCAAGATTATCAGATTTATAACCTGTTTCTTCCTCAAGTTCCCTCGCTGCACAATCAATCATCGGTTCATCCGGACTTTCAAGTCCACCTGCCGGAATCTCAAGTGTATATCTGTCAAGTGCATTTCTGTACTGCCTTACCATTAACACATTCCCATTCTTAAGTACCGGTAAAACCGCAGCCGCACCTTTATGACCGATAAAATCCCATTCCGCAATGTTTCCATTTGGTATTTTCACCGTATCTTTGTACATATCTATAATATGTCCCTTGTATACAAGTTCTCTATTCAAGCGTTTTATTTCTTCCATTACCTGATTCTCCATTCAGCATTTGAAATATAACATAAATATAATTACATGTTCTCAGCTTTATCATAGCATGCATCTGTAGCCTTGATAATAGCATTTCTAAATCCATACTCTTCAAGTGCTGCAACACCTGCTATAGTTGTTCCACCCGGTGAGCATACATTGTCCTTTAATCTGCCCGGATGTTCATTTGTCTCAAGCACCATCTTAGCAGCTCCCATAACCGTCTGTGCAACCATCTCGTATGCCGCATCTCTCGGTATACCATATTTTACAACACTGTCTGCCATTGCCTCTATAAACATATATACATAAGCCGGTGAACTTCCGCTGGCACATGTCACGGCACTCATAAGTTTTTCATCTATAACCCTGACTCTTCCAAATGATGAGAAAAACTTTTCTATAATTTCTTTTTCTGAAAAACTAAACAGCTTAGGGTCGTAGCTTATGCCTGTCATACCTGCTCCTAATAATGCCGGTGTATTCGGCATTGCTCTGACCACCCTTACGTCAAAACCAAGTTCATCCGTCAGATATTTTATAGTCTTTCCAGGTGCAATAGAGATAACTACATGCTCCGGTGTCACAACGTTTACAATATTTTTAATAACCTGTGAATAAAACTGCGGTTTCACAGCCAATACAAGATATTTTACGTTATTTGCACATTCAGCGTTTGATTCAGTATGTCTGACGCCGGTCTCCTCTGACACCTGATTCATTCTCGATTCACTCGCATCACAAAATAAAATATCATCCTTATCAAATACGTTAAGTGTTCCTTTCAACATGGCATAACCCATATTGCCCATACCAATAAAACCAATCTTAGCCATTTTTACGCCTCCGTTTATAATCTGTACAATCAAAATTAAAAATAATTATAGTACACTATTTTTGCTTTTGCAACAAAAACATATGATTAAGTGGTCCGCGCCCTCTGCCAATATCAAGTCTACTGTCTATAGCACCGGTTATATATTTCTTTGCATTACTTACACTTTCTTCTATACTTAAACCATTTGCAAGGTTGCAGGCAATTGCCGAAGATAATGTACATCCTGTGCCGTGAGTATTTTCATTATCTATTCTTTTCGCCTTAAACCACACATTTTTTCCATCTATATATAATAAATCATCCGAATTGTCTTCTGAATGTCCGCCTTTTATTAATATAGCTGCATTCGTCATCTCAGAAATTATCACAGCTGCCTTTTCCATATCTTCCTTGGAATTTATGCACACCCCTGACAGCTCCCTTGCCTCTGACAAATTAGGTGTTATAACCGTTGCCATCGGAATAAGCTTTTCTATTAAAACTTTTTTCGCATCCTCATCAATAAGTGAATGTCCACTTGTCGAAACCATAACTGTATCAACAACAATATTTTTCGCATTGTACTCAGCAAGTTTTTCTGAAATCACATTGATATTTCCAACATCAGATACCATTCCAACCTTCACTGCATCCGGTACTATATCCTCAAACACACTTTTCATCTGTAACCCGGTAAACTCACTGTCAACATTAAAAATGCCGTCAACACCACATGTATTCTGGGCTGTAAGGGTCGTTATAACACTCATCCCATACACTCCGTGTGCTGTCATTGTTTTCAAATCTGCCTGAATTCCGGCTCCTCCACTACAATCAGAACCGGCTATAGTTAATACTTTTCTCATATTTTTCACACTACTCTCCATTTCTGAGCGATTTTATCGCGCAGACGCTATGCGTCCATTCAATATTAACTAAAAAGACTCAGAATCATCGATTTTTTAATTAAACCTAGATTCCAAGTCTTTTCCTTACTTTTTAATTAATTTCGTTATTTACATAATCTCCAAGTTTCATTTTAATGATTGTATCTTTATCTTGATGTTTTAGTTTTACAAGATAGTCCTTTATTAAATATTCCAAAGCTTTTCTGTATCCAATTCCAGCAAGACCATTAATTTCAGTGTGAGTTTCAGCTACTGTAGCCTGATTATATAACGAAACAAATGTTGGTGATAACTTATTTATATCGTCTGAAAATGGAACAGTTTTAGCAGTTTTAGGAAATACACTTTCCAAGCACAAATCGGCTGCTCCCATAGAACTAAAATATCTTGCTGTGTATATTGTACGACAGCTAGGACAATACAATGCTGTATATACATAAATAGTATGTGATATATCAGGATGGGATATTGCAAATCCTTCTAAAAATGTTGGACTTGTAGCAATTCCGCAACATGGACACTTCCCTACTTCTTCGACTTCAACGTCAATTAAATCACAGGGCTTATTTTCTGTTGCCTTTCCATTATAATGAACTTTATATGTTCGTCTCATTAGTATCACATCCCTTTATTAATATATAAGAATATTTTACCACTTAGTCATTGACAAGTATAGTCGGAACATTAGTTTTGTTGTTTAAAAGTCAAATCTACAATTATTACAATGCCACTGTAATTTAGTAAAAAGTATTAGATGGCGTTGCTACTCTTCTGTTAATAGAAATGGTATGTTATGATAATGATTTTTCATTTATCTGTTCCATATTAGATTTCTAAATAACGACTTTAACTTCTATGTTGAGGACTCAAAATAATAAACTGTCGTATTATATTAAAGTTTATCATTTTTAAAATACATTTTTTATTTGTTACCAAGTATATCCACAATTTTTACATTCAAAAGTTTTATTGAATTTATTACTATAAATTCCAAATAAAAATAAAGAATTAAATCTAGCTTTATTTGTTATTCGTTTGGTGTTTGTAGAACCACAGGTCGGACATATAATTACCAATTGTTTTTCACGTTTCCAAATTGGAGTTACTCTTCCATTTGGATGTTTTTCTAAAAATTTTTCAACATAATTTATGTCTGTTTTTTCAAAATTATTACATTTAGCCTTACAATATGGACAAATTGTTACATTATCTTCTATATTTGAATTACACCATTGACATTTTTTCATTGCCTTTCCTCCACAATGTTAAACTATGTATTATTTGTTCTATATAATAGATATTATATCAAATAGATATTATAAAATCAATCTCAAACAATTGATTACAAGTAAGATATTCGAAACAATTAAAAAAAATTTATATGATATTTCTATTAATAATAGTAATACTTAAGCTAAAATAAATTCTTTAAATTTAGATGCAACAAATATTTCTGCATATGCATCTGCCTTACAAGGACTTAATAAAAGACAAGCTGAATTAGTATTATCTACAAAAAATTTAACATTTGCTCAAAAAGAAGCAATTTTAGCAGAAGCAGAATTACTAAACACGACCGGTAATATAACTACTGCTGAATTAAGTGCAATATTAGTTAATAAGGAAAGGAATAAAGATCAAGCAGAATCATTATTAATTAGAACTGGATTAATAACAGCAAATACAACTGAGGCGAATTCTATTAATGTTGTGACTTCTGCAAAATTAAACGAACTTGTTCAAACTAAAGCTTTGACCGAAGCTGAAGCTAATTTAATCGCAGCAAAAGCTAATTTAACATTATCTAATCAGAATTCTATATCATTATTTTCTAAAATGGGCAACACAATTAAAACATTAAGTTCTAATTTACTTACTTTTGTAAAAATTCATCCTATTATTACAGCGGTTACTGTAGGTGTAACTTTACTTATTGAAACCTTTAAAATGGCTGAAAAAGAAAATAAAGCTTTTATAGAATCTAGGAAAAAATCTATTCTCCGATATTATATACTGATGAAATAACCAAAGAAAAATTTAATGAATTGGGATTATCGCAACTATATGATGATATAATTATTCTTGATAATTTTAATGATATCAATAAAGAAGTATTTTGGGCTTCTGCAAAAATAATGTCTGCAAAAAAATTTATGGAAGATAATCCTAATGAAGAGTTTATTATTTCAGATTTGGATTATATTCCTTTAAAAGATCCAAAAGATTTTGCCTTGTCGAATAATAATATTGTTGCATTTTATCCTGAATATTTGGGTATGTATGCTCCTGTTAAGAATATAAAATTTAATCCGGATTATGTTATGCCAAGCTTCTTTACAGGTAATATTAATCCGATTAATACATGTATGCTATACATACAGAAAAACAATTTAGAAATGTTCAAAAATTATTTAGACATTGAAGAAGATTTTATGAATTATCATTATGATTTTATAAACGGAAGTTCTGCAAATGACCTTATGACTTTTGTTGAACAAAGATTATTTGCAGAATATTTAGCTCATAATAATATTCATATAGATTTTGTTGCTCCTGCTAATAAATCAGTATTTAATATCAATGGGATGCATACAGGTGTCTATAAAAGTATTGAAAAGTCCGAATATTTGAAATGGATAATATGGTGGTTTAAGTTAATTAAAGAATCCGATGAAGATATTTTTAATTCAATAATTAATTTAGATTTATATTCAGATTTTAAAGAAATTATTGACAACGGTAAGGGCGAGTATACAAATAAGAAGAACAGATACTATTACGGATTTTGATTGGGATGCGTTGGAATATCCTAGATCATTTGAAGACATATATGATCCTGTTTGGAATTCATAAGGAGGTACTATGTTTTCATGGGAAATAGATAATTATTTGAAGAAACATAATTATAAATTAACGTTCTCAGAAACGAGAGACATAATGATATCCAGCCCACAAATATTCCATTGGAAATTAGAACAAATTCAATCGGATATACAAGGATATGGCAAATATAGTTGGAGAACCACTGATGATTTTCAGTGGTTCTTTTTTATCGAAAATGACAAATAGAAAGGAGATACGGTTGTTATGAAAACTAGAAATGAATTATTAGCTCATTGTAAAAAAGCTTTATCGCAAGGTTGGAAATATGTATATGGTGCCAAGTGTCAAGTACTTACTAGACAGCAGATTAAGAACCTTCAGAATCGTTATGGTAAAAATATGGTTTGGAATTCTGATTTAAATAAAGCTGGACATATATGTTGTGACTGTAGTGGTTTAATATCATCTTGTACAGGCGTTACAAGAGGTTCAAGTCAGTACAAGTCTACTGCCACTGCTACTGCTACAATAAGTCAGTTAAAAGCAAATTGGAATAACTATATTGGTTGGGGAATTTGGATGAATGGACATATAGGTGTAGTATCTGATACTGTTGGATATTACTATGCTATGGATGGTTCAGGAAGGAATATGGTACATAATCCACTTAATAAAAATAACTGGGTGTGTGTTATAAAACTTTGCGATATTAATTATGGTGCTACCGTTGCTCCTACACCAACACAGAATACAACTGCTTCTTCTGATATAGATGTATATTATAGAGCATATGCTGGGAAATGGTATTCAGAAGTTAAAAATACAAATGATTATGCAGGTGTTGAAAATAAAAGTATAAGCGGTGTTGCTGCAAGAGCATCGAGAGGCGTAGTTAAATACAGAGTACATATTAAATCTCAAAATAAATGGTTGCCGTTTGTTACAACTTCTAATATCAACGATTCTAATGGATATGCAGGTGTTCTTGGAAAAGATATAGATGGTATACAGATGGAAATTAATGGTGTGCCTGGATATAATATTCTTTACAGAGTTTCAGTTGTTGGAAGTACAGGTTATCTTCCTTGGGTTACTAATTGGAATAATACAAGCAATGGATATGCTGGTGTGTTTGGTAAAAGTATAGATAAGATACAAGTTAAGGTTGTAAGAAAATAAGAATTTGAAGTTCAATAAATAAAATTTTAGGGAACAGTTAATGTATTTATTTACATTGCTGTTCCCTATTTTTTACGATTTTTATAAACATCCTTTTCCCTTTACACCTTTTCTATCTTTTACACCCTATAAATTAAAGTGTAAGGTGTAATTTTACACCTTTTTCATAATAAAATATAACATTTTATAACAGATTATAACAAATAAAAAATAATTAAGAAAGGCTACAATCATTGATTTTATTACAAATTCCTTGATTCTAAGCCTTTCTTAATTAACTATAGCGATTATTTAGCGTAATCCGTTACTCTGCTTTCGCGTATAACATTTACTTTAATCTGTCCAGGATATTCAAGCTGTTTCTCGATTTCCTTTGACACATTTCTTGCAAGTAATACCATATCAGCATCACTTACCTGATCTGGAATAACCATAACACGTATTTCTCTACCTGCCTGAATAGCAAAAGATTTATCTACTCCATCAAACTCGTTAGCTATATCTTCTAACTGTTTTAATCTGTTTGTGTATGTTTCTAAAGTCTCTCTTCTTGCACCAGGTCTTGCTGCTGAAATTGTATCAGCCGCCTGAACAAGACATGCAACTAATGACTGTGGTTCTACATCACCATGATGTGCCTCAACAGCATTAATTATCAGCGGTGATTCTTTGTACTTCTTACACAAATCCACTCCAATCTGTATATGAGATCCTTCTACCTCATGATCAACGGACTTACCGATATCATGAAGCAATCCTGCCCTTTTAGCTAATCGCACATCAACACCAACTTCAGCTGCAAGCAAACCTGCCAAATGCGCAACCTCAATTGAATGTTTTAATGCATTCTGTCCATAACTTGTTCTGAATTTCATCTTACCAAGTAACTTAACGAGTTCAGGGTGTATTCCATGAACACCTACCTCTAATGTAGCTGCCTCACCCTCTTCACGCATCATGGACTCAACTTCCTTCTGAGCCTTTTCAACCATTTCTTCAATTCTAGCCGGATGAATACGACCATCGACAATAAGCTTTTCAAGTGCAATTCTTGCAACTTCTCTTCTTATCGGATCAAATCCTGAAAGAATAACAGCTTCCGGAGTATCATCAATTATAAGATCAACACCTGTAAGTGTCTCAAGTGTTCTTATATTTCTTCCCTCACGTCCAATGATTCTTCCTTTCATCTCATCATTAGGAAGCTGCACAACAGATATTGTTGTCTCAGATACATGGTCTGCCGCACATTTCTGAATTGCATTAACCACATATTCCTTAGCCTTCTTAGATGCATCTTCCTTAGCTCTTGTCTCAAGTTCTTTAATCATCTTAGCTGTGTCATGTTTAACTTCTTCTTCAACAGATTTCAATAAAAACTCTTTTGCCTGCTCGGAGGTTAATCCAGAGATTCTCTCTAATTCCTGTACACGCTGTTCATGCAGATGAGCTATTTTTTCTTTCTGCTTTTCAAGTTCTTCTTCCTTAGAGCTAAGCACTGCTTCTTTTTTCTCGATTTGATCCATCTTCTTATCCAATGCTTCTTCCTTAGACAAAACTCTCTTCTCGTAACGCTGTATCTCGGCTCTTCTCTCTTTACTCTCTTTTTCGAGTTCATTCTTTGTCTTGAGAGATTCTTCTTTAGCCTCCAATAAAGCTTCACGTTTCTTTGTCTCAGCAGTCTTTAATGCTTCATCTATGATTTCCCTTGATTTTGTTTCTGCGTTTCCGATTTTCTCCTCAAATACTGTAGTAGTACGTTTTGACGAAACAATCCATGTAATCGGAGCAGCTATAACAAGTGTAATCAAAACAGCAATTATAACTTCAATCACAGGAGCACCTCCTTATTTAGTTTTCATTGTGCAATACAACAGTTCAATTTTATACTCATTTTATAATTATGTCAAGTAAAGATGGCACTTTTATATGCAAACTGTTATATTTTTCTCTTGATATCACATGAAATCTTGTTGATTTTCTTTAATAACCGAACTTATATCTTCATAAGAAAATCCTTTTCCAATCAAATATCTTATCTGTCTATCTATCTGTTTTCTATCGTTAGTGGAAAAATCAAATCTTCTTCCGGTAAGAATTTTTCTTATTACTTCTCTACTGTCCGTTTCATTTTCGGCAAATACTTTATCAATGGTTTCCACAGCCACGCCTTTGCTCAAAAGCTCATATTTTATCTTTCTCATACCGGACTTAACAGTCTTCTGTCTCACATAGTTACATGAATATCTGTAATCATTTATATAATCATAACATTTAAGAAATTCCAGTGTACAGTCAACTATCTCCTCAGGATAATCTCCACTCTCAAGCTTTATCCTGAGTTCCTTCTCAGTCTTATCAGCACGTTCTACTATATACAGTGCACGTTCTTTACATCTTTTTTTTAGCAGGGTGAATATTTCATTTAATACAGTTTCCTCTATATCCATCCCCGCTGTCACGTTAAATCTCCGCACTTCTCCTTTATATAATCGAAACCTGATATCACCATCCGTTATAACAAGTGTCTGTTTCTTATCTACCGATATCAGTTCAGTAACATACATTATTTATCCTCTGCTTTATCTTTATCCTTTTCCTTTGCCGGTTCAGCCGCATTAACCACTGGTGCTGCCGGCATGCCATAATGCTCCCTTACAGCAGCCTCTATCTCTGCCATCATCTCAGGATTATTTGAAAGTGTTGTTTTGGCATTTTCTCTTCCCTGTCCAATCTTCTCTCCATTATACGCATACCATGCTCCACTCTTATTTACAATATTTAAATCCGCTGCCAGATCAAGAATATCTCCTTCTCTTGATATTCCTTTTCCGAACATAATATCAAACTCTGCTTCCTTAAACGGAGGCGCAATCTTATTTTTAACTACTTTGACCCTAGCTCTGTTACCAATCATTTCTCCCCCCTGCTTGAGTGTTTCAATTCTTCTTACATCAAGTCTTACGGATGAATAAAATTTAAGTGCTCTTCCTCCTGTTGTAGTCTCCGGATTTCCAAACATGACCCCGACTTTTTCTCTGAGCTGGTTTATAAATATTACCGCCGTATTAGTCTTACTGATAACACCTGTAAGTTTTCTGAGTGCCTGTGACATAAGTCTCGCCTGAAGTCCTACATGTGAATCTCCCATCTCACCGTCTATCTCTGCCTTTGGAACGAGGGCTGCAACAGAATCCACTACGACAATATCAATAGCCCCTGAACGTACAAATGTCTCTGCTATCTCAAGTGCCTGTTCTCCGAAATCCGGCTGTGATATATATAAATTATCTATATCAACACCTATTGCCTTTGCATACACAGGGTCAAGTGCATGTTCCGCATCTATAAATCCGGCAATGCCTCCTCTTTTCTGAACTTCTGCAATTATATGTAGTGCAACTGTTGTCTTACCACTGGATTCAGGACCATATATCTCTATAACACGTCCCTTAGGTATTCCTCCGAGTCCGAGTGCCACATCAAGGCTTAATGAACCTGTAGGTATTGTCTCTATATTCATTGCTGATGCAGGATCTCCAAGTTTCATTACAGATCCCTTACCATGCTGTTTTTCTATCTGTGATATTGCTGCTTCCAATGCTTTTAATTTATCATTCTTATCCATTAAATATTTCCTCCTGATTATTTCTGTTGTTGTGAACATTTGTTCGTTTCTGTTATAATATTATTATATTACCCAATGTTTGTCAAGAATAAAAATTTTTGAATTATCAGATTAAAAGATGTTTTGAATACTTTCTCAGTATAACACGCTTCTTCATTATATGCAATATGTGATTCAATTTTATTATAAGTAAATATTTCGTGTTTTACAAAAGTCCAACGACGCTGGCCGATACTGTACAAAAAAAACGTATACATTGTATAGGGCCGGCCTGGATACTACATTCTGCCAATTCACCGCCTTACAAATGCATACGTTTTACATTCATCTGCCTTTCGCTGTATCAATATATTTTTCAAACAATTCGTAATCCTTTACTGCCCGTAACGGAACCACAAGATAAACACTTTTTGACAGGAAGAAAAATACATATTTCTTTGTCTTCCACACTTTTCTCACTGACTCCCATGATGCATCAAGATTTCTGTTCTGTTTAACGGCTATGGCATTTATACCATTCTCACTAAATATTACCTTCCACTTGCTTATATCATTTCCGTACATTCTATACGCAATATTTCTTATTTTAAATATAACATATGCCATATATGGAAAAGGAAATATTACAAGAACCCATATACCACTCACACCGCTTCCTGTGGCAATCTTTATGATTCCCAACGTTAAACCAAGTACAAATAAAGCAATGCAGAATTTAACAATATTACTCTGCCTCAGCATAAAATATGTCTGAACATCCATATATTCATTTCTGGATAATTCATATTCCATTTCCTGACTCTTCAATGTAATTCTTCCATCCTTAATTTACTATTTCTTTGATGAAACACCATCAGATAATACACTTCTGTTCTTAACCAGATAATCCACAAGGGAAACCAATGTAAGAATCAAAGCCAGATATATGAAAATGTATTCTACAACTCCATACCACGCAAAGTCCAAATCCAGTATAAGAAGGATTATCATTATCATCTGGCTTGTAGTTTTCCATTTTCCCCACCAGCTTGCTGCAATAACAACGCCATTATCCGCTGCTACTGTTCTAAAGCCACTGATAATCAGTTCCCTACTGATAATGACTATAACAATCCATGACTGTAATCTGTCATCTATCATACATATCATTGCTGAACATACCAACAGCTTATCCGCCATCGGGTCCATGAATTTCCCAAAATTGGTTACAAGATTGTATTTACGTGCTATCTTTCCATCAAGCATATCTGTAATACTTGCAACAGCAAATATTGCCAGGGCTATGTATTTATCGGCCTCTCCAAATACATCAACCAACATAAATACAATAAAAAATGGTATAAGTAAAACTCTGAGTAAAGTTAATTTATTAGGCAGATTCATTTAAAAGCACTTCCTTTCGTTATAAAATTTCTCCTATAAGATCATACTCAACAGCACCCGTTACTTTAACCTTCACAAAATCTCCGGTCATAAGGTCTGCATCTGTGGTAATAAATATATTACCATCGACTCCCGGCGCATCCATGTATGTACGTCCTACATACGCATTTTCATCAGCCAGCTTGCCTTCAATCATTACAAGCATTTCCCTGCCGATTCTACTCTCCGACATTTCAAAAGCAATGTCCTGCTGAATAGACATGAGTTCATTCCTGCGCTCTTCCTTTATATTTTCATCTACCTGATTTTCCATTTCGGCAGCCTCTGTTCCCTCTTCAGGCGAATATGCAAAGACACCAAGTCTGTCAAATCTCATGTCCTCAACAAACTTCTTTAATATTTCATGATCTTCTTCTGTCTCACCCGGAAATCCGCTTATAAGTGTTGTTCTTAACACTATATCCGGAATCTCCTTTCTCAATCTGCCTATTATATCTGTCAGCTGTGCTAATGTAGCTCTTCTCTTCATATTTTTGAGCACATTATCAGCTGCATGCTGTACAGGAATATCAAGATAATTACATATTTTATCCTGATTTTTTATAACCTGTATAAGTTCGTCTGTTATTTCTTCCGGATAACAATACAAAATTCTTATCCAGTATAATCCGTTTATGGCACATAATTTTTCAAGCAGCTCCGGCAGCATCTTTTTGTTATAAAGATCGACACCATACATTGTGGTTTCCTGTGCCACCAGAATCAATTCTTTCACACCGCCATCAGCAAGTTCCTGTGCCTTGTGTACCAGCTGTTCCATAGGAATACTTCTGTACTTTCCGCGTATTGACGGAATAACACAGTAACTACAACATTTATTACACCCTTCTGCAATCTTAAGAAATGCATAATGTCCACCTGTTGTAAGTATCCTTTTTTTGTCTGCTGAAACAGGCATATCAAGCGGATTATACACTTCTATGTTATCCTCATCCTTCTGTAACCTGTTTACTATATCAAGAATTGCATCCGTAGATGCCGTACCGATAACAGCATCCACTTCAGGTATCTCTTTTAATATTTCTGATTTATATCTCTGTGCAAGACATCCGGCAACTATAAGCGAACGGCATCTGCCATGAGTTCTGTGCTCAGCCATCTCTATTATAGTATTAATACTTTCCTCTTTTGCATCATTAACAAAACAACAGGTATTAATTATTATGACATCTGCTTCCATCTCATCATCAGTAAATGAAATGTCATTATTTTCACATAATGTACCTAACATTTCCTCCGTATCAACCAGATTTTTATCACATCCCAAAGATATAAATAATATTTTCATTACTCTTCTTCCTCTTCCTCATCTCCTACGATTCGTACTTTTGAACTGTAAAGTTCCTCTACTGCCATGGATAACGGTTTACCATTTCTGTTTTTAACTAACGGTTCTTCTCCTCCTATTATCTGTCTTGCTCTCTTTGAAGCAGCCATAACGATTGAATATCTGCTCTGTACTACCGGCTGCTCTCCCGGCTCTACCTCTTTATTTACTACTGCCATTAAATCAGTATATGATGGATGTAACATATTAAAATCTCCTTTCTGCCTAAAAGCGTTTAACGCCATCTCTTATTTTATTAATAAAATCTATATTTCTAAAAGTGCCGCATTTTAAACCTGTAATAAGATTATCCAATGCTGCCACACTCTCATCCAGTTTATCATTCACTATGACATAATCATAATTTTCTATGCCTTCTGCCTCTTCCTTTGCCCTGTTTAATCTGGCTTCTATAACGTCCATACTCTCTGTTCCTCTTCCGATAAGACGTCTTTTTAATTCCTCTGCTGAAGGTGGAAGTATAAATATAAGTGCTGCATCCGGCATCTGTTTCTTAATATTTAATGCCCCCTGAATCTCTATCTCCAAAAGGACATTCTTTCCCTCATTAAGCATTTTTTCTACATATGCTTTCGGAGTTCCATAATAATTGCCTACATAACAGGCATGTTCAAGGAACGCATCCTCACTTATCATTTTCTTAAATTCTTCCTCTGTTTTGAAAAAATATTCTCTTCCGTCTTCCTCGCCTTCCCTCGGCTTTCTGGTAGTTGCTGAAATCGAAAGGGCATATCCTTCATAATTTGAAACCAGTTCTTTCATCATGGTTCCCTTACCTGAACCTGAAAAACCCGAAATCACAACAAGTACTCCTTTATTCATCACGATTTTCTCCTTTCCACGACGAAACCGCCTCATCTTCCTTAAATCTGGCTGATATTGTATCCGGTGAAAGTGCTGAAAGTACTATCATCACACCATCAGTAATAATGACAGATTTTGTTTTCCTTCCCTGTGTTGCATCTATTGCTTTTCCCTGATCTTTTGCCGACTGAATCATTCTCCTCGCCGGTGCCGAATCAGAACTTATAACAGCTACCACTTTGTCCGTATTCACAACATTTCCATAACCAACATTCATAAGTCTTCCCATAAGTATATATCCTTTCCGGTTACTTAATTACTCTATGTTCTGAATCTGCTCCCTGACTTTTTCAATCTCTGTTTTTAAATCAATTGCATGATTCGTAATATCTAAATCCGTGGTTTTAGAAAGAATCGTGTTAGCTTCTCTGTTCATTTCCTGTGCAATAAAATCAAGCTTTCTTCCGACAACTCCACCATTTTTTAATGAATCTGCCATAGTACTTATATGACTTTTAAGTCTTACCGTCTCTTCATCAACACATATTTTATCAGCAAAAATCACCGTTTCCGCAGCTATTCTGCTCTGGTCAATCTGAGCATTTTCAAGAAGCTCGCTTACCTTATCTTCAATCTTTTTTCTGTATTCCGCAACTATCTCCGGTGCCCTGCTTTCAATGTATTCCACCATATTATTCATTGAATCAAGCTTTGAAAGTAAGTCTTCTCTAAGATTTCCGCCTTCCGTGATACGCGTCTCAACAAATTTCTCTGCTGCACCGTCTATGGCAGGTCTTAACCCATTCCACAGTTGTTCTTCGTCAAGCTTTTTGTCTTCCATTATAAATACATCCTGACACCTGAGTAATGTGGTGGTTGTGACATCATTTTTTATCGCATATTTTTCGCCGATTTCCTTAAATCTCGATATATACTGGCGTGCAAGTTCATCATTATATCCGACTTCCTCAGTTTTGCCATTCATATCCTCATATGTGATAAACATATCTATCTTGCCGCGTGATGCATATTTTTTGATGTAATTTCTTATCTCCGGTTCAAAAAAGTTCAGCTTTTTGGGCAATTTTATATTAAGTTCAAGATAACGGTGATTTACTGATTTTATTTCTACATTAAACCTTATTCCGTTATCAACATATTCATATCGTCCAAAGCCTGTCATGCTTTTTATCATGTTATTAAACCTTGCCTTTCCATATCCTGCATTTTCCTTATTTTAGCAAAAATTTGCAGATATGCAAAATATCATACGGTATATTATAAAACAATAGTTTTTATCAGTCAATGTTTTCCTTGCATTTTGATAATGTTTAGTTTAGTATTTATATAATGTTTATATAAATTTTATATAAGAAAGGACGTGTTTATATGGCATTCGACGGAATAACAGTTGCCGCCATCGTTAATGAATTAAATGAAAAAATCATCAACGGCAGATTATTTAAAATAGCCCAGCCGGAACCCGATGAACTTTTACTTACTATAAAGAATAACCGCGAGCAGTATAAACTTCTGGTGTCAGCAAGTGCTTCCCTTCCACTTTTGTACTTTACAGAGACTTCAAAGGTAAGTCCTCTTACTGCACCCGCATTTTGCATGCTCTTAAGGAAACATATAAGTAACGGCCGCATCATCTCAGTATCACAGCCCGGTCTTGAGCGTATAGTAAACTTTGAAATAGAACATCTGAATGAAATGGGAGATATATGCCGCAAAAATCTTATAATCGAACTTATGGGTAAGCACAGTAATATAATATTTTGTGATGATAAGAATATTATTATCGACAGTATAAAGCACATATCTTCAAATGTCAGTTCGGTAAGAGAAGTTCTTCCGGGGCGTAAATACTTTATCCCTGATACTGCACACAAGATAAGTCCCTTTGAGCTGACACAGGAATATTTTAACGAAAATATCCGCACAAAACAGTCCTCATGCTCAAAGGCATTATACACATCCATAACCGGATTCAGTCCGTTGATATCTGAGGAAATATGCTACCGCTCATCTATTGATTCATCAGTAAATATTTCAGCAATATCAGATGCCGAAGCTTTGCATCTTTTTAACACGACTGCTCTGCTTATTGATGATATAAAAAACGGAACATTCAAATACGGAATATATTATAAAAGCAAAGAACCTGTTGAATTTTCGGCACTTCCACTGTCTTCATATTCAGATGCGGAATGTGTGACATACGGCTCCATAAGTGCCGTTCTTGAAAAATATTATGCTGAGAAAAATTTTATAACCAGAATGCGTCAGCGTTCTTCTGATTTAAGACAGATTATTCAAAGCCACCTGTCTAAATCATATAAAAAATATGATTTGCAGATAAAGCAGCTTAAAGATACAGAAAAGCGTGAAAAATTCAAGGTATACGGTGAATTAATCACAGCATACGGCTATCAGTGTGAACCGGGAGCATCTAAACTTACATGTGAAAATTATTATACAAATGAAATGATTGATATTCCTCTTGATAAGGATATATCTGCCCTCGACAACGCCAAAAAATATTTTGAAAAATACAATAAACTTAAACGAACCTTTGAAGCCCTGACAGATATAACTAAGACAACTGCAAAGGAAATCGAGCATCTTGAATCAATCCAGACTTCTCTTGATTTGTCTACAAGTGAAGATGATTTAAAAGAAATCAAAGAAGAAATGGTTCAGTATGGTTATATAAAACGAAAGTCTTCAGATAAAAAGTCCCGTTTTAAGAGCAAACCTCTCCACTATATTTCAAGCGGAGGACATGACATATACGTCGGAAAAAATAACTTTCAAAACGAGGAACTTACTTTCCACGTTGCTACCGGCAATGACCTCTGGTTCCATGCCAAAGGTGTTCCCGGTTCCCATGTAATTTTGAAAACAAATGGTGACGAGATAACTGACAGTGAATATGAAGAAGCTGGCAGGCTTGCTGCTCATTTCTCAAAAGGTGCATCTCAGGGCAAAACCGAAGTTGATTATATAGAAAAGAAACACGTTAAGAAAGTAAATGGCGGAGCACCGGGATTTGTTATATATCACACTAATTACTCGATGCTTATAGACAGTAACATAGATGAAATACAGGAAGTAATAAGTAAATAGCTCTGTCGTTGCCCTCATAAATCAAACAGGAAGTTACCGGACTAACCAAATCCGATAACTTCCTGTTTTTATCTTTTCAAATCTTTCTACCAGCCTAACAACCAGTTGTAAAGATTTTCATATTTTCTTGCAGATGTATTCCATGAGAAGTCTGCTGCCATAGCTCTGTCTACCAGCTTGTTCCACTCTCTCTTCTTATCATAATAAACCTGTTCTGCATATCTTATTGTGTCTAACATTTCATGTGCATTATAATTAGCAAATGAGAAACCTGTACCTGTACTCTCATACTGATTATAAGGCTGAACTGTATCCTTTAATCCGCCTGTCTCTCTGACGATAGGAATTGTTCCATATCTTAAGCTCATCAACTGGCTGAGGCCGCACGGCTCAAACAATGACGGCATAAGAAATGCATCACATGCAGCGTAAACTTTATGCGACATATCCTCTGAATAATATATGTTAGCAGATACCTTATTGCCATATTTCCAATCATAATATCTGAACATATTCTCGTACTTCTCATCGCCGGTACCAAGTACTACAAACTGTATGTCATCAGAACAGAGCTGATCCATAACATATGCGATAAGGTCAAGACCTTTCTGATCCGTAAGTCTTGAAACAAGACCTATCATAAATTTCTTCTCGTTTACTTCAAGTCCGAGCTGCTGCTGAAGAGCACATTTATTCTTAAATTTCTCTTTTCTGAAATTAACAGCATTGTATTTATGATATATTCTGTTATCTGTTTCAGGATTGTACTCATTATAATCTATACCGTTGACTATACCGCACAGATTATTACTTCTAGCCCTCATAAGTCCGTCAAGTCCCTCTCCATAGAAAGGCATCTTTATCTCTTCTGCATATGTCTCACTTACAGTCGTGACAAAATCAGCATAGACGATACCACCCTTTAACAGATTTGCATCATCATAGTCTTTCAACTTATCTGATGTGAAATAATAATCAGAAAGGCCACTGAGTGCCTGAATAGTCTTAATGTCCCATACACCCTGGAACTTAAGATTATGTATAGTCATTATTGACTTCATATCACGATAAAACTCTCCGCCTCTGAAACTGTCTTTCATGTATACAGGCACAAGTCCTGTCTGCCAGTCATGACAATGTACTATATCCGGCTTGAATCCTACCACCGGAAGAACCGACAATGCTGCCCTTGAAAAATATGTAAACTTCTCCAAATCCCATTTTATATTTCCATAAGGCTTGTCTCCGCCAAAATATCCTTCATTGTCTATGAAATAAAATGTAATTCCATCATGCTCTAATTTAAACACTCCGACATATGTATTTCTGTATCCTATATCCATATAAAAATATGATATAAACTCAAGTCGCTGTGTATATTCCCAAGGCATGCTCAGATATTTAGGTAATATAACCCTCACATCATATTCATTTTTATTAAAATATTTAGGTAATGAACCCACAACGTCAGCTAAACCACCCGTTTTCATAAACGGTACTGATTCCGATGCAACAAAAAGTATTTTTTTCATGCTTTCCTCCATTCTACCCGCCAATCGCAAATAATGAGCTATAATAATCTATATTATAACTCATTTCTGACTTCTTTTAAAGCACAATATTAGTTTTCTTAAATACTTTTATATTCAAGACGGATTTTATCTGCAATAAGAGCAATAAATTCTGAATTTGTAGGCTTTCCCTTGCCCGTACTCACTGTATATCCAAACAATTCATCTATCGTTTCAATTCTTCCCCTGCTCCATGCAACCTCTATGGCATGTCTGATGGCACGCTCTACCCTGCTCGGAGTAGTCTGATGCATTTTAGCAATGGTCGGATATAAAATCTTTGTTATGGAATTAAGCATATCCATGTCGTTTACAGACATTATGATTGCGTCACGCAAAAACTGATATCCCTTAATATGTGCAGGAATGCCTATCTCATGTATGATATTTGTAACATCACCTTCAAGATTTCTCTCTATATATTCATTCTTGCTTTCATATGCATTAATCTTGCGGGTATCAAGTACCTTTCTGCCCATACTGTTTTTAATATGCTTTATACGGTTAATAACCATATCATTGTTAAACGGCTTCATTATATAATAACTTGCTCCAAGATTAAATGCATCATCAGTTATGGCTTCCTGGCCTACTGCTGACATTACTATAAACGCCGGGTGCTTTTTTATCGTAGTATCTTTATTAACCTTTTCCATAACGGTCAAACCGTCAATCTTCGGCATAATAATATCAAGCAGCATTACATCAGGCTGTTCTTTCTTGATAATTTCATATGCCTCCTCACCATTTTTGGCTTTTCCGACAACATTTATCTCGCTGTCGCTTTCCAAAATGTCTCCCAAAAGTTGTAAAATTCTCTCGTTATCGTCTGCAATCGCCACATTCAGCGTATCCATATAACCCTTCCCTCTTTCTTATTTTTATTTGATACTATTTTCACACAATTCTAACCAAAGTGCAACATTTTTCTATCGCAAGTTTCGACAAAAAATACGTTTCATGTCGAAAGCTATATTCTAAGTATTCCTATAGACTGTAACAGAAGAATAATAAGTAATATAGGCGCAATAAATTTCATCATAATTATATATAACCTGCGTCTTCCAAATCTGTATCCGCCCTCTGTCACCTCGTCAATTATCACCTTAGGCTTAACAACCCATCCGACAAGAATACATGTAAGCAGTGCTACAAGCGGCATGAGACAATTATTGCTGATATAATCCATGATATCAAGAATCTGTCCTGTCACTCCATTTGGCAGCTTCACCTCAAAATACAGATGATTATATCCCATGCATACAATAGTTCCTACGATAAGTGCATATATGGTAACTATTATGGTTCCCTTATTTCTGGAAATCTTAAATTTATCCATCATACTTGATACAATGGCCTCCATAACTGATACAGAAGATGTAAGTGCAGCAAACAAAACCATTACAAAGAATAAAAGTCCTATAAAATTTCCTATTTTCCCCATAGAGCCGAATACTTTAGGCAGAGATACAAACATAAGTCCGGGACCGCCTGACATTCCGTCTTTTCCCATAAACACATATACTGCCGGCACTATCATAAGTCCTGCAAGAAATGCAACTGCTGTGTCAAATATCTCTATCTGATTTATGGAATTCATAAGATTAACTTCTTTCTTTACATATGAACCATACGCCACCATGATTCCCATGGCAACACTTATAGAAAAGAACAACTGCCCCAGTGCATCCACTATAACCATAAACAGTTTCTTAAATGTCAGTCCTGTAAAATCCGGTATAACATATATCTTAAATCCGTCAAGACCTGTTCTCACCACTCCATCAGCACCTTTATGTGACAATGTAAGTGAAAATATCGATATTCCAATTATAAGAACAAGCAATACCGGCATAAGGATTTTGCTGTATCTTTCTATTCCCTTATCAACACCTGATATAACTATAAATGCCGTGGCTGCCAGAAATATAATTCCAAATACTATCGGCGAAACATCGCTCTGAATGTAATCTGTAAAAAAACTGTCCTTAACCGCATCACTGCCACTTCCCGTAGCAAACAGTGCAAAGTATTTAAACACCCATCCGCCTATCGTACAATAGTATGGAAGAATGATAACCGGAACAAGGCACGCAAGCACTCCGACACCTTTCCATTTTGAATGTATCTTTCCATAGGCCGTAAGCGGGCTGCTGCCAGTCTTTCGTCCTATCGCTATCTCCGTTGTCAGTAATGCAAATCCAAATGTGAGTGCAAGCACTACATAACACAGCAGAAAAAGTCCTCCTCCATCTTTTGCTGCCAGGTATGGAAATCTCCATATATTTCCAAGCCCCACTGCACTTCCCGCTGCCGCCAGAACAAACCCCAGCTTTCCCGAAAAATTAGCTCTTGATTTACTTTCTTTCATAATCTTTCTCCTTCATTTTTTATACGTACCCTCAATTGTACTATGTAACCATTATTTATTCAACGGATTTTTGTACCTTATTACCTGCGTACAGCCCATTTAGCATATAATATCTTATTTCCTGTTGAACCTTTCTTAATATATCTGATTCTTTTTTTACAACCGGCATCTGTATACCATCCTTTAAATACATAGCCTTTTCGTTTTGGATTTTTTAAATTAATTGTTTTTGTATTTATATTATATTTTGTACGATTTTCCTTTACATTGGTTCCACCGTTTAGTTTGTATGTTATTTTGTAGTTTTTCAATTTCCACTGTGCATATAATCTGATCTTTGCACCATTTTTCTTTGAAAGTTTTGAGCCATCTGCTTTGTCTGCATATGTTGTTCCGGTTCCATTCTTCTTTGTGTTCCAACCCACAAATTCGTATCCCTTACGCTTATACGCATTTGTTTTTAGACCTGTTCCTGTACCATATTTAATAGTCTGGGCTTTCATTGAACCGCCTGTTGCCTTGTTGCCGTCAAATATAATCTGATATTTTACTGTGTTATTACTACTAATATGAATACTTTTTCCTTCATTCATTGGCAGCGATGTGTAACTTTTTCCATTGTTATTATAATATTTTGCCGGTAATTCTACCAATACAGAAAGATTCTTCGGCGTATCAATTTCCTGAAGTGCTGACGCCTCTGAGAACATATATTCCACTGATGTCAGATTTTTCAAATCAAATGAGCTCATATCCAGAGATTTTAATGAACTACATAAAATAAACATATAACTCATGTCCGTCACTGTGCTTATATTTACATCTGAATAAGAAATAGATTCTAATGATGTACATCCGCCAAACATTTCAGACATGTCTTTTATTTTTGGAGCATTCAGCCTTCCAAGCTTTATCTCTTTTAATCCCGAACTGTGTGTAAACATAGCAAACATATTTTCTACTGAGGAATAGTCAAACATACTTATATCAATGCACTTCAAAGATGAACAATATGAAAACATCCCCATCATCCCCGTTACCTTAGATGTCTTAAAATTGCTGACATCTAATTTTGTCAGCTTAGAACATCCCGAAAACATTTTTCTTATATTAACTTGCTTATATCTTGCTTATTTTCTTACTTATTTTCTTATTATCTTTAGGTTAAATCATACATTTTCATATCTTTTTCACGATTTCTGAATTCATGTTTTTCATAATATCCAATAAGTTTTTCACCATCTCTTAGTGCTACCATATACACATCTTTATTCTGTTTCTCATTATAAAACGTATATACAATGTTATGTTCAGGTGATGCGTCAAACCACTCTATAACCTTTTTCATTTTCTTCTGTGATTCCGCATTATGACAATCCATAATGCTTCTGCCTATCAGTTTATCTCCACCCCTTCTTGAATAATTTGAAATTGCCGCCGGATTCATATATATTATCTCGTGTTCAAGATTACATATAACAACTGCACATCTGTCCTGATCTATAATGCTTTTAAAAAATGGTAAGTATTTGTCAAAGTTCTTTTTATTCATAGCTTTTCTCCTCATCTTTTCATTAGATATTATAAAATACTATATAAATTTTAACATATAAAAAACAAAAAATCATTATATATATTCCTTGCAATTTACATATAACCCAAAAAACAGACTGCCACATTTTCTATCTGGCAATCCGTTTCCAACTTAGTATTTCTGTATCATAATAACATTCGAACCATTTTTTCAAATGACTCTCTGAATCTCTCATCATCCTCTGACGTTCTTTTCTTCGGACCTTTAACATGATTTTTATGAGAGTTCCTTCGCTGTTTTTTATTCAGATGACGTTCCATTAACATCCGGTCAATGTTGTCATTTGTGTACCATCTGCCTGACTGATGAATAGCATATGCTCCTTTTCCAAGTGCCATCGCTGCCACTCCATAATCCTGAGACACTACTATATCACCCTTATGGCAAATGCTTATAAGCTTGTAATCAACTGCATCTGCTCCTGCCCCAACAACTATTACATCACTGTAATCAGAATTCAAGACATGATTTGTGTCACACAGCAGGGTTACTGCAATATTGTATTTTTCAGCTATGTCTTCCACTATCCGAACGACCGGACACGCATCTGCATCTACATAAATATTCATATATTTACCATCTGTCAACTTATTTACAAATCCATATCTCCAACCTCTTCATCTGTTACATAATAAACTTTATGTTCCTCCGGCTTTATGTACAGGTGAAGATTACCACCCTTTACTGTCTTCTTAATTGTTGAAGCCAGCTCCTTAACATTAATCTCTAATTCATGATACTGTATAAAGTATTCATCTCCCACATCAGGTCTTTGGGTTGTTCCTTTTGTTGTACCTATTCTTTTTGTTGCCTCTTTTGATGTTGCTATCTGTTTCCTATGTGCTGACATATCAATTCCTCCTTTTATGGAGCAAAATGCGACTGTCCTTATAAGAGCAGAGGAATTTGTCTCCTTGATGTTATATCCTTATATTAGCACTTTTTATTCTATTTCTCAATATTCCTCATCTAATTTTTGATTATATCTGTCTATTTCCATCTGAATCCATGTCATGATTACATCTACCAGATAATCCTGCTGCACCCGGCTTAATTCTCTGCCCGGCTGCATCTTATGCCACTTTCTTATACATCCTCTGCAGCATGTAGCAGTTGCATGTTGGGCAACAAACACAGAATGTCCTTTTGTCATTGGAGTTTCACTCTCTTTCCTAATCCTCCGTAATATAGAACACTCTGTTTTCTTTTCTCTTTGCAGCCTCCGGATATTCTCCGTCTATATATCCGAGTGCACAATGACCTATGCCCTCATATTCTTCTTCAATTCCGAGCGATTTTAAAAGTTCTTTTCCCCAATCTGTTTCAAATTCCTCCTTTGCACGATGAATCCAGCAGCTTCCCAATCCAAGTTCATGTGCAGCCAGCATAAGATTTCCCATAACAAGACTTCCGTCATACACTCCGGTTCTCCAGTCTTTCTTTGCTAGTACAATAAGCATGGCAGGAGCACCGTAAAACGGATCTGTACCTTCTTTCATTCCTGCAATCTCACGGTTCAATTCTGATATTTCATCCCTTAATTTTTTATTTGTTACCTGAATAATTATAGTATTCTGGTAACCCATTCCACTTGCCGCATACAGTCCTGCTTCTATAATCTGATTTAAAACATCCTGTGGAACCATATCCGGTTTATATTTCCTTATGCTTCTTCTGCTTTTCATTTTATCTAATACTTCACTCATCTTTATCACTTTTCCTTTCGTTTTCTCAATAAATCAATATTCATAATATATTTTATCATATCGCAAAACCGTAAGCAGTACAATCACAACTCAATGCTCCAACATATTTTCAATAAATATTCCATAACCTTTTGTCGGATCATTGACAAATACATGTGTGACGGCACCTACCAGTTTTCCATCCTGAATTATGGGACTTCCGCTCATTCCCTGCACTATTCCGTTTGTTATAGACAAAAGTCTCGGATCTGTTACCTGTATAACCATTCCTTTATTTGTAGTACTGTCTGTCCTGTCTATATCTGTTATCTCTATGTCATATTCATTTATTGCCCCATCAAGCATACATCTTATCTTCGCCGGTCCTTTCTTTATATTCTGCTTAAGGCAGATGTCCATCGGACTGTTACTGCACATATTTATAAGTCTGTCCTCAGCATCTCCAAATATACCTTTGGTCGTATTTCCTTTTATTGTTCCCAAAACACAGTCATCTTCATAATTCACAACACCGCACAGACCTCCGGGGGCACCGTTTTCTCCCTTTTTTATTCCCCATATGTCTGCCTCATAAAGTACACCCGTGTTTGATGCCAGCAGTTCACCTGTATCTATATCGCTTATACCATGTCCCAATGCACCAAATGTTCCATCTTCTGTCACATACGTTAATGTGCCTATACCCTGTGTGTCATCGCGCACCCATATACCCATTTTGTATTCACCTGCTGAAGTTTCAACCGCATTTATTTTAACATTTATCACTTCATCCTTACGTCTTATTCCAAGTATAATATCATCATTTCCATATTTATTAACGAGAAATATAAGCTGTGATTTTGAGCTGACCGGAATATTATTAAGGGATACTATATAATCTCCTGACCACACCTTATTGTCTGCCGGATCGGAGACATCACCATTCATCGATTTCACGTCACCGGTACCTATTACCATTACACCATCAGTCTCCAGATATATGCCTATCGGAAATCCACATGGAATGACTTTTTGTTTCTCTATTACATTTACCTGTATTGATTTGAAATTAAATACTCCCAACAGCTTTATATCTATATTGTATTTTCCCGATAGCAGCTCACTACGGCTTACATCCTGATTTGTAGAAATTTTTATATTTTTATTTAGCAGACCGGTCTCACCCTCAAGTGAAACCTCCCGGTCATCACTGGATATTGTGGCTGCAACAGGAATTTTAAGATCAAATGTTTCATCCTCATCCGCCCTCAGATTGATTGTGTCTGGTATATTTCTGTTTATAAAACGGTAAGTTGCATCTATTGTATATATGACAGATGCTATAAGCAACATAATGAGTATTCGTCTGTAATAGGTTTTTATAGTCATCCGGCCCGCTCTCCTTTCTAAATGGTATAACAAAAAATAACAGCATCAACTTTTTTTACATAAGTCTTTGCTGTTATTGTATGTATTTGCACCTTTTTAAATCTGGTATTATTTTGTTATTATAGCAAGTTTTTTCATCTCTCTTGCATTCTGCATTACAGTTTCGGTAATCTCAGCTCCACCCAACATTCTGGCAAGTTCTTCCACTGATTTTTCTTCATCAAGCGGGTAAATCTTTGTTGATGTTTCATTACCCTCAGATGTTTTTTCGATTTTTAAATGGTTGTCTGCCATGGCTGCTATCTGTGGCAAATGTGTTATACATATTATCTGATGTTTTTTGCTGAGCAGTTTCATCTGCTCCGCAACCTTCTGTGCCGTGCGGCCGCTTATTCCGGTATCTATCTCATCAAATATAAGAGTATCAATATCATCCTGCCCTGCCATAATGGTTTTTATTCCAAGCATTATTCTTGAAAGCTCACCTCCTGAAGCAATCTTTGCAAGTGGCATAAGCGGTTCTCCCGGATTTGTCGATATCATAAATTCTGCCTTATCATTTCCATTGGCAGAATAGGTACCGGATTTTTTGAAATCAACTTTGAACTTAACCTGTAAAAAGTTTAAATCTTCCAATGTTTCCACAACTCTTTTTTCAAAATCAACCGCATATTTTTTTCGCAGGCTGCTGAGTTTTTCGCATTTTTTATCTAATATTTTTTCTGTTTCATCGAGTTTTTGCTGCGCCTGCTTTTTCTTTATATCATAATTTTCAAGCAATTCAAGTTTTTGCTGTTTTTCATCTCTGTATTCAAGTATTTTCTCTATAGTATTCCCATATTTTAATTTTAAATGATTGATAAGGTCAAGTCTTTCTTCCAGTTCCTTTGCCCTTTCCTCATCAAATTCACTGCTGTCCGCATATTCTGATACATCCCTTGATACACTGCTGCACAAATCTTCTATACTTACAAGCTGATTGTATATATCTTTAAGGCTATCGTCATAATCCGACACTGATGCCATCTCAGATACGGCTCTTCCAAGCATATCAAGAACATTTTCCCCTGTATCTCCATTCATGACATTATGTACAACCGACACACTCTCAAGTATTTTTTTCATGTTTGCAACTTTTTTAAAACTTTCTTCTATGTCATTATCTTCACCAATCGTCAGGTCTGCATCTGTAATTTCATTAATCTCAAAATTATAAAATTCACATTCACGTATCCGCTGCTCTTCATCCATGTCAAACATTTCAAGCTCATTCTTTGCATCAACATATGCATTGTAGGCTTTTAAAACATCATTTTTCACATCGGATATATCGGCTGCTGCAAACTCGTCAAGTATGCCTATATGTTTGTCCACCTTTAACAGCGACTGATGATCATGCTGTCCATGTATATCTATTAACAGTGCAGTTATGTCTCTCAGTGCACTCACCGGAAATGTCTCGCCATTCACCTTTGTTATACTTCTTCCATTGACTATCTTTCTGGTGACAATAACTTCTCCGTCTTCAAGATTGACACCTGCATCCTCTAATTTTTTTCTGGTGCTTTCCCTGTCAACTTTAAACACAAGTTCAACCATTGCATGGTCCTCACCACTTCTTACCATTTCCTTATTTACTTTGCCTCCGAGTGCAATATTAATGGAACCTATGATAATGGATTTACCTGCACCGGTCTCACCGCTTAGTATATTCATTCCATCCTTAAAATAAATGTCTGACTCCTTTATTAATGCCAGATTTTTTACGCTTACATTTAAAAGCATATTTTCCCTCCTTTATCATTTCTCTCCCGTTCGGCTGTCTACTATCTTCTTTATCTTCTCCATCACTATCAATGTCTCATCGACACTTCTGACGGCACACATTATTGTATCGTCACCTGCGATGCTGCCAACTATCTCACTCCACTGCATGGCATCAAGAGCTGCTGCAACCGCCATAGCCATACCGGAAACTGTTTTGATAACAAGAATGTTCATGGCCATATCCATCGACATAAATCCATCCTTTAATATTCGTATGTACTTTTCGTTCATGTCAGTGCTTTTATTCTGAACAACCCCATATCTTTGTTTTCCTGAATTATCGGTTATTTTTGTCAGTTTCAGCTCCCTTATGTCTCTTGACACTGTTGCCTGTGTAACATTATATCCCGATTGTTTTAATTGTTCAGCTAACTCTTCCTGCGTTTCTATTACACGCTCATTAACTAATTCAATTATCTTTCTGTGTCTGGCTAA
>ERZ1034998.428-NODE-428-length-27816-cov-7.945139_pt1 | contig 27816 bp, 28 predicted proteins | sample MGYA00520621_ERZ1034998 | MGnify/ENA primary metagenome ERZ1034998 (study PRJEB33766, sample SAMN09781748) | gut metagenome | biome: gut microbiome | host: Homo sapiens | place: Madagascar | study: EMG produced TPA metagenomics assembly of the PRJNA485056 data set... | reverse complement strand
GCAGAGAAACAGGAGAAGGTCCAGGAGACGCCGTTCCGGTACCCCGAGAAGGAGAACAGCATGGCAGAGAAACAGGAGAAGGTCCAGGAGACGCCGTTCCGGTACCCCGAGAAGGAGATCAAGCTGGAGCGGGCCCGCATGGGCGAGGCGAACTACGAGGTCGTGAGCATCAACGGCAAGAGCTGGCAGATCATGCGGGGCGTGCCCGTCAGGGTGCCCTACGAGGTCTACGCGCTGCTGCGGGACCAGGGCGCGGCCATGGAGACGGCCCAGGAATTCCTGGAGGGAAACACCACGAATCTTTGACAACCCGAAGGGGCCGGCCGGACTGGCCGGTCCCTTCTTCCTGCAGGAGGGACTATGACGATATCGGAAGCAATCGAGCGGGCGGACCGGCTGATGCCGAACCAGTACGACCGGGAGCAGAAGGTGCGCTGGCTCTCGGAGCTGGACGGGCAGGCGGAGCGGGAGGTCTTCGCCCGGTGCGAGGCTCCGCCGGAGGGGGATTTTACGCCCTACGATCCGGAGACGGACCTCGAAAAGGAGCTGCGCATCCCGGCGCCCTGGGACGGGATATACCTGGACTGGCTCCAGGCCCAGTACAGCTACTACAACGCCGAATTCACGCGGTACGGCAACGCACAAGAGAAATTCAACAACGCCTACCTGAGCTTCACGGCGTCCTGGCTCCGGAGCCATATGCCGAAGCAGGCGGCGTACCTGAGATACTAGGAGGGGGGGGAGCGCATGCTGCTGCCAACGCTCAAGCGGCCCCAGGCGGGGAGCCGGGACATTGCCAAATTTCTCGGGCTGAACCGCCTCCCCGGGGCGGAAGAAAACCAATTCCGGGACATGGAAAACCTCTGGGGCGGGGACTATCCGCTTTTATCCACAAGGCCACGGCGGGGCACGGCGGCGGCGCTGACCGCGCCCCAGGGCATCCTCACGAAGGACGCGCTGCTCTACGTGGACGCGGGGAAGGTCATCTACAACGGCGCGGAGGTGACGGGGCTGACGCTCACGCCCACCGGGGACAAGCAGATCGTGTCCATGGGGGCCTACGCCGTCTTCTTCCCGGACAAGAAATACCTCAACACGGCGGACCTTGGCGACTATGGCGCGCTGGAGGCGAGCTGGGCCGCCTCGGACACCACGAAGGTCAAATACGAGCTGTGCCGGGCGGACGGGAGCGCCATGACGGCGAAGTACATCCAGGCGGCGGACCCGGGGGCGGCGTCCAACGGAGACATCTGGATCGACACCTCCGAAAAGCCGCACCGGCTCAAGCAGTACGCGGCGGATTCCAGCGCATGGGTGACGGTCTCGACGGTCTACTGCAAGCTGACCGCGGCGGGCATCGGAGCGAATTTTAAGGAGGGCGACGGCGTGGAGCTCTCCGGCGCGGCCTACACGGGGCCGGAGCCGATGAAGAGCCAGGTGGCGGACCTCAACGGGACGAAGCTGCTCTACGGCTGCGGGAACGACTACCTCATCCTCGTGGGCATTCTTGACGAGGTCTACGAGCAGACCGGCGGCGTGACCGTCAAGCGAGAGACGCCGGACATGGACTACGTCACCGAGTGCGGCAACCGCATCTGGGGCTGCAAGTACGGCCTCGTGGGCGGCGAGACGCGGAACGAAATTTACGCCTGCAAGCTGGGGGACTTCAAGAACTGGCGGTGCTACCAGGGCATTTCCACGGATTCCTACACGGCGTCCCGGGGCGCGGACGGGCAGTTTACCGGGGCGATCACCTACCAGGGGCACCCCATCTTCTTCCGGGAGCGGTCCTTCGAGATCGTCTACCCGGACGCCGGGGGCGCGCACCAGATCACGACGAACGAGAGCATCGGGGTCCAGGCCGGGAGCTGGCGGAGCCTGGCCATTGCGGGGAGCACGCTGCTCTACAAGAGCCCGGAGGGCGTATGCGCCTACACCGGCTCCATGCCCTACAGCGTCTCCGAGGCGCTGGGCCCCTTGATGTACCGGGACGCCCGGGCAGGGGCGCTGGGGAACCGCTACTACCTCTCCATGCAGGACGCGGCCGGGGCCTGGACCATGATGGTCTACGACCTGAGCCGGGGGGTCTGGCACAAAGAGGACGCGGTCAAGGCCCAGGGCTTCGCGGCCTGCGGCGGGGACCTCTTCTTCCTCCGGGAGGGAGACGCGCCGGCGCTCTGCTGCGCCCTGGGGACCACCGGGACAAAGGAGGGGCCCTTCCGCTGGCTGGCGGAGACGGGGCTCATCGGGCTGGGAGACTACCAGCGGAAGTACGTGACCCGGCTCTCGGTCCGGGGCGCGGTGGAGGCCGGGACCGTCATCGAATTCTACGTGCAGTACGACAGCACCGGGGAGTGGGTCTACGGCGGGGAGCTCACGGGCAGCGGCATGGGGAGCTTCCTGCTGCCCATCCGGCCGCGGCGCTGCGACCACGCGCGGCTCCGCTTCTGCGGCAAGGGCGGCGCGAGGATCTTCTCCATCCACGAGACCTACGAGAAAGGGAGCGATGCAGGGTGAGCGCCATGAGCTTCCCGGCCCCGCCGACGGGCATTGACCGGCGGACCTACGACTACCTATACCGGATGCAGGAGCAGCTGAACGCGGCGCTCTCCAACCTCTCGGCGGCCAACTTCGCCGCCGGGAGCGAGGCACGGACCGTGCTCTCCGGCGGGCAGACCGCGGAGCAGAGGAAGGAGACGGAGCAGGGGCTGGGACGCCTGCGGACGCTCATCATCAAGACGGCGGACGCGGTGCGGGCGGAGCAGGCGGCGCTGGAGCTGCGGCTCCAATCCACCTACGTGGCCCTCTCGGACTTTGGCGACTATCAGGAGGAGATCGACACGCGGCTGACCGCCACGGCGGCGCGCATCGAGCAGGCGCTGAGCTACTACGCGGAGCTTTCAGACAGCCTGCACGGCGTCTCCGAGGACTTCGACGCCTACCGTGTGGACGTCCAGGGCTACATCCGGCAAGGCGTCATCGGCTACGACGGGGCGGTGCCGATCATCGGCATCGCCATGGGACGCGACCTGCGCGTCACCGGGGCCAAGGAGACCGTGGACGGGACGGAGTACGAGGTCATCGACACCTCGTCCAACATGAGCATCTGGACGCCGGACAAGCTGTCTTTTTACATCAACGGGGCCGAGGCGGCCTACTTTTCCAACGGTGCGCTCTATGTGGGCACGGTCATCGTCAAAGAAAAGCTGGTGCTCGGCCAGGACAAGTGGCAGATCACCCACGACGACGGGTTCACCGTCCGATGGATCGGCGGATAAAAAAAGAAGCCGCACGAGGTGCGGCTTCGGTCAGAACAGGTCACTGTGGGTACCGGTGCGGGTCAAATAGAGAAACAGGGCTTCACCGTCCAGCTCGTAGATCAGGAGCCAGTCCGGGGCGATGTGGCACTCCCGGCAGCCGGAAAAATTTCCGGTGAGCGCGTGGTCACGATGCTTCGGAGGGAGCGGCTCCCCGGCGGCAAGGAGCCGGAGCACGGCGGAAAGCAGCGCCATGTCATACCCGCGCTTCTTCAGACGCTTCACGTCCTTTTCAAAGCGCCCGGTCGGTCTCAGCTTATACATCGGCAAGCAGCGCCTCCATCATGGAATCGACGGAATCAAACGTTTTCCCGCTGCCGGGGCTCTTGCGCATCTGCCGTACCTCACGGATCGCCGCCTGCGTTTCGGCGTTCGGGGCCTCCGCAGAGATGACGAACGGGATCCCGCGCTCCCGGACGGCTTGCCGGAGAAACAGGTTGACGGCGGTGGAAAGGTCGAGGCCAAGCTCGGAGAACAGCGCCTGCGCCTGGCGCTTCGTCTCGGAATCAATGCTGATGTTCGTGGAAATTTTTGCCATAGGGACACCTCCTTACATCAAAATGATACCACATAAAACACGAAATGTCAACATGATATGCGCATGATATGCGCAGAAAGGAAGGAAATGCCAGCAGGAACGATACGGCTGGAGAACAGCTCATCCACGGCGGGGGGCGGCTACCTGGCGGGGGCCATTGACTGGGAGTACACCCAGGACATCGAGGCCAACACGTCGCGGGTGGTGGCGAACCTGTTCGTGCGCAAGGAAATCTACGAGAGCACGGTGACGACGCCGACCATCGGCACCTGGGAATGCAGCCTCACGGTGAACGGGGAGACCGTGTCCGGCGGCGTCTACGCCAGCGTGAGCGGGGACTGGATCCTCATGCGCTCCCTGATCGTAACCGTGCCCCACAACGACGACGGCACGAAGACCGTCACCCTCTCCGGCGCGGTCTGGGGCCCGAGCGGCACCGGCTACTCGGGGCGGAGCACCGAGGGCAGCGGGACCGTTACGCTGACCACCATTCCCCGGGCGTCCACCCTGAGCTGCGGGGCGCTGACGCTGGGGAGCAGGAGCGCCTGCACCATAACCCCGGCGGCGGAGGGCTACCGGCACGACCTCTACCTGACGGCGGGCGGGCACAGGGCCTGTCTGCTTCATGACGTCAGGGGCGGGACCTATCAGATAGCGCCGAATCTCTCGGACTTCGCGGCCCACATCACGACCGCGAAGAGCGTGACCGGCACGCTGGAGCTGACCACCTACAACGCGGGCTGGACCGCGGCGCTGGGCGTAAAGACCCTGACGGTGCAGGTCCTGGTCCCGGCCTCCTGCGGGCCGTCGGTGTCGAGCGGCTGGGCCGCGGCGGCCTACTACAACGCGGGCACCGCGGCGGCGGGCATTGCGGCCTGGGTACAGGGCTACAGCAAGGCGCAGGTGACGTTCAGCGGCCAAAAGGTCACGACCCGGTACGGGGCGACGGTCAAGGCGTACCGGATCGCCTGCGCGGGCGTGACGGTGTCCTCGGCCCCCTACCGGACCCAGGTGCTCCCGGGGACGGCGGCCAGCATCGTCTGCACCGTGGAGGACAGCCGGGGCTACACGGCCTCGGAGACGCTGCAGGTGACGCTGCTGCCCTATGCCAAGCCCAAGCTGTCAAGCCTCAGCCTGTACCGCTCCGACGCGGACGGGACGGCAGACAAGGACGGGAACTGCATCTGGGCCAAGGCAACGCTCTCCTACTCCGCCCTCGGCGGGCGGAACGCCTGCACGCTCAAGGGCTACCACCGGACGGCGGGCGGGAGCTACGGGGACGGGACGGCCATGACGTCCGGCACGGGCCTCATCCTGACGGCGGCGGCGCTCATCGGGCAGAGCTATGTGGCCAAGATCGAGGCGGCGGACAGCCTCGGACAGACGGCGCGCTACGAGGTGACGATCCCAACGGCGGACGCGGCCTTCCACCTCCGCCCCGGGGGCAAGGGCGCGGCCTTCGGCAAGTACGCAGAGGCGGACGGCGTCCTGGACGTCGGCTGGGACCTGCGGGTGCGCGGGGACTATCTGGACGCGGACGGGAACGAGATCGACCGGGTGGTCGAGGCGGGGACCAGCGGCATCTGGAGCTGGCGCAAGTGGCGGAGCGGCTTCGCCGAATGCTGGGGCGCGCAGACCTACACCGGAAACGTCTCCACGGCCTGGGGCGGCCTCTATGCCCTCGAATGCGCCGCGCCGGACTATCCCATCGCTTTCACGGACTGGCCGAACGTGCAGCGGGACGTGGTCTGCAATACGGCGGCGGGCTGCTGGCTCTCGGCCTACGGCACCGCCACCGCCGCGAACTGCGGCCCCTTCGTCCTCCTCCGGCCCACGGCCATGCAGGTCAGCGCGTCCGTCAAATTTTACGTCACAGGACATTGGAAATGAGAAAGGAGACCATATGAATCTCACCTACGGCTTCCGGGGCGACGACGTCCGGAAGCTCCAGCAGGCGCTGCAAAGCGCGGGCTACGACGTCGGCTCCACGGGCGCAGACGGCATTTACGGCGGGCGGACCCAGGAGGCGGTCCGGCGCTACCAGCAGGCAAACGGCCTCAGCGCGGACGGAATCGCGGGCGACCTCACCCAGGGGAAGCTCTACGGCGGCGGGAGCGGGCAGAGCACGGCGCAGAGCACGGCCCTCCCGGCGCAGAAGCCCTACTACACCCCGAGCGCGGACGTGGAGGCCTACAAGCAGCAGCTCCAGCAGACCATGCAGAAGAAGCCGGGGGCCTACAGCAGCCAGTACCAGCAGCAGCTGGACGACCTCTATGCGCAGATCACCGGGCGGAAGCCCTTCAGCTACGACGCGGAGGGAGACGCGCTCTACCAGCAGTACAAGCAGCAGTACCAGAGCCTCGGCAAGCAGGCCATGCAGGACACCATGGGCCAGGCGGCGGCGCTGACCGGCGGCTACGGCTCCAGCTACGGCCAGGCGGTGGGGCAGCAGCAGTATGACGCCTACCTCCGGCAGCTGACGGACAAGATTCCGGAGCTGGCCCAGAACGCCTACAGCCGCTACGCCCAGGAGGGGCAGGACCTCCTCAACCGGTACGGCCTCCTGAACGACCGGGAGAGCACGGACTACAGCCGCTACCGCGACAGCGTGAGCGACTGGGGCAACGACGTCAGCCGGGCCTACCAGCTCTACAGCGGAGAGCGGGACTACGACTACGGCGCGGCCCAGGACAACCGGAAGTACGACTACGAGACGGCCATGGGCATGATCGGCATGGGGCTGATGCCGGACGACCAGATGCTCTCGAACGCGGGGATTTCCCGGGAGAACGCGAAGAAGATGGTGGATTCCTACCTTGCGCAGCAGGCAGCGGCGCTGGCGGCTTCCTCCGGCGGCGGAGGCGGTCGCGGGCGCGGGCGCGGCGGGGACGATTCGGGGGGCAAGAAAGACCGTCCGGATGCAGACGATGCGACCTACAAGAATATCCGGGACACCGTGGTCCAGCTGGCCATCACCAAGGGAGAAAGCGCGGCGGCACAGGCCTTCCTCAAATATCAGGACCAGCTCAGCGAATACCAGGTGAACCTGATCGACGCCCTCTACAAGTCCCGGGCGGCGCAGGCCCGGAAGGTGGAGGCGGCGAAGAAAAACACTGCGCGGGCGAAGAGAGAAGGAAAATCCAAGAACTGAGCGGAGGACACACACGATGGCGAAGAACAGAAAACGGAGCACGATCATCGCGGAGCTTCGGGAGAAGGCGAATGCGCCGCAGGCACAGAGAGGCTCCGACATTGAGCGGGAGAAGCAGAACTCGTCCCGCGAAGAGATTTTGGCCGACCTCCGGAACGTGGCGGCGGGCGGAAAGCCGGGCGCGAACAAGATCAACGAGGCCTATGCGGAATACCGGCAGAAGAAGGAGCAGGCGCGGGCGGACCGGTACCAGAGCCTGGTCCGGGACACCCAGAGCCTCTTTGACGGGAACGGGAGACTGAACAGCGGCGTCACGACGCAGCAGCTCGGGCAGCTCTCCCAGCGGACCCGGGAGGTCTACAAGGAGCGGACGGAAAGCAATGCCAAATTCCTGAAGGACCTGGACAGCTACCTCCAGCGGCTGGCCGCCGGGCAGCTGGCCTCGGGCATGACCAGCAAGCTGCTGCCGCAGGAGCAGCGGGACGCGCTGCGGGACCAGATCGCGGGGCAGGCTCCCTGGGACCGGACGGTGACGCGGCGGCGCTCCGGCGCGGGGACCACGACCACGGGCAGCCCCACCGGGGACGCCGGCGGCGGGGCCGGGGGCGTGCCGCTCCTCAGCCAGTACAAGCGGGCGGAGAGCGGCGCGGAGGCGCAGATCCTCCAGAACACGGCGCGCATTGCGGAGCTGGAGCGACGGGCCCAGGCCTGGGGCGCGATGCAGGGCGGCACGGGCGACCGGGAGGCCCAGGCGGAAATTCTCCGGCTGGAGGACCAGAACCGGCAGCTGGAGGCCCAGAAGAAGGCCTACCAGCGGGCCGGGGAGACGGAGCGGCTGCGGCAGGAGATGCCGGAGCGGGCCGAGGCCTACACCCCGGAGAACGCGGCGCAGTATCTGGCACGCGGCAAGTACCTGGCGAGCAAGGACGCCTGGACCGAGGAGGACCGGGCGGAGGCGCGGGAGCTTCAGGCGGCGCTGGTGCAGCCCGTCTGGGCCGACAGCGCGGTCAAGCATGCGGAGGCGGCGGACATCCTCGACATCCAGCAGGTCGCGGAGGACCTCCAGACGCGGCTGAACGCCACGGGCGACGCGCGGCTCCTCGGCCTCCCCGGCGAGACCGGCGAGGCGCTGGACCGCTTCATCTCCCAGGACCTGGGAGAAATGACGGCGCTTGGGCAGGGGCTCATTCGCGGCACGGGCGCACACTCTCTGGCCCGGGGCATCTTCGCGGGGAACGAGGACACCCAGGCGCAGATGGACCGGGGGGACCGGCAGTACGAATTCCTCATGCAAAACGGCGGGACCGGTGTGCAGGCCTCGGGCTTCGCGGGCAATACGCTGGGCAGTGTGGCGGCGATGACCGCCGCAGCCGGCGCGGCGGACTTCGTGCTCGGGGCCGTTCCGGGCTTCGTCTCGCTCAGTCCCGGCCTCCAGGCGGCGGCGAAGACGGCGGCGGCGTTCATGACCCAGGACGCGGTCTCGAACCTCGGCGCGGAGATGACCGGAGAGATGACGATGGACGAGTATATGGGCGGGATCGTGCGGTCCGGGCTTGCGGGCATGGTGGGGCAGGGAGCCTCGAACGCCGTGATGGGCACCGTGGGGCGTGTCGCGGAGGGGATCGAGACAACGGGCCTTGCGAAAATTCTGGCGAACCGGAAGCTCATGACCCCGTTCATGGAATACGTGCGGCAGCTCTCCGGCGCGACGGCGTTCACGGCGGCGAAGACCGGGACGGAGCTGGCCCTGACGGAGCGGCAGGACCTGCCGAGCGGGGAGCAGCTGGCCCAGCAGCTCACGGCGGCCTTCCTGTTCTCCGCCCTGAACAGCGCAATCTCCACGGCGGAGATCACCCGGGAGAACAAGGCGTACCTGGAGGAAGTGGCCGGGAGGCTCCAGAACGGAATGAACGAGATCATCCAGGCGGGAACGAAGGCGGGCGCGTCTCAGGAGAACATCAACGTCCGGCTGGTCCAGTACAGCCGCGAGGTGCAGAGCGCGCTGGATGCGCTGGAATCCCAGTACATCCCGGGCGGGCAGGCCTACGTAGACGCGCTCCGCGACCAGGCGGTGCAGCTCCGGAACTGGGCGGGGAGCTACCTGACGGCGGCGCCGGAGCAGCTGAACGGCGGCATGGACGCGGGGACCGTGTACCGGGGGACCGTCTACGCCGGGCCGGTCACGCCGGAGGCGGGAGCGGGCGGAATGCCGCCGGTCTCCGCCGAGGCGGGGAGCATCAGCCGGAACGTATCCACAGGCCAGGCGGCGCAGACGGAGGGGCCGGGGGCGCAGGAGATCGCGCAGCAGCTCCAGCAGGCGGTGCAGCAGGGCGTGCGGGACCGGGCGAACCGGCAGGAGGCCGAGGACCTCTACCGGCAGTACGGGGAGACGGCGGGCGCTGCGGCAGCGCAGCAGAACGAGGACCTCGCTGCGGAATTGCAGCGGGAGTACGGACCGGTGTACCGGCAGAACCGGGCGCTGGAGGCCCAGGAGGCCGCAGCGCAGAAAAGCGCCGCCCCGGCGGCCCGGAGCAGCACGGAAGCAACTGCCGCGCCGCGCAGGACGGCGCAGGAGCCGACGAACGGGGCGGAACGTCAGATTACGAGCCGGACGGGGAAAAGCGGCGGAGCGGCCCGTCAGGCGGCGGAGACGGGTACAGCAGCCAAAAAGGCACCGGCGGCACAGGAGCGGAAGCGCACGGGCTACGTGCAGCCCGCCGGCGGGACGCCGGTGGCGGGGACGGACATCGTGCGCGTGGAGCAGGCCGGGGACGGCGGGCTCACGCTGCTGCGGGCCGACGGGAGCACGGCGGACCTCTCCGCCGTGAAGACCGCCGGGACGGCGCTGGAGGTCCTGCGTGCGGCGGAGGAGCTGCCGGAATACAAGGACCCGCTGACGCTGAACGGGATGCTGCGGGCCTACGAGGGCTATCTCGGGGGCGGGCAGAGCACCCCGGCGCGGGCGGAGGACTTCCTGGACAGCTACGCCATCGCGCTGACGGCGGGGGCGGAGGGCGAGAGCCGGAGCATGCTTGCCGGAATTACGGAGGACGGAAGGCTCAGGAGCGCCATGGAGACGGGCTACCGCCGGGGCGCGGAGTTATCCAAGGGAAAGCGCCTCGCGCAGCATCTGGGCAGCGCGGGGGCGGCGGCGCTGGAGGCGCACGGGTACCGGTACCCGGAGGAGTTCGGGGCCTTCTACCAGGCGGGGCAGGAGGGCCTCAGCTTCCCGGAGGCGAAGCGCATGGCGGGCGTCTCCGGGCTGGGCGAGGTCCGGAAGGCGGTATTCACGGCGGCCTGGGAGGCCGGAAGAAAGGACGGGAACGACTATGAAGAAACGAGCGGATACGACCTCGGGTTCGAGGACGGGAGCCGGTACGCGGTATCTGATGACGGCGGCCAGCGGGCGGCAGGTGTGGGTGCCCGCGGACAGGCTGGAGCAGTGGAAGAAGGGGCAGGAGGCAGTGAAAGCCGGGAAGGCGGACGTCTCCGGGATCGTGGAGCGGGCGATGAGGGAGCTCGGACGGACCTGAAAAAGTTGGGCGTCGCCTCCGGCACGGACGCAGAGCAGCGCGTCGTGCGCCGGGAGCGCCACGACTACGGCGGCGAGGTCATCACGGTCTCGGACCGGCTGGAGGTCTACGGCGCCGACGGGAAGAAGACGACCGTGCAGGCCATCAGCACGGGCAAGGACGTCATTCTCCGGGAGGGCGACCCGATGTACGAACAGCACCGGCTCCACGAGCTGGAGCACGTGCGGCAGCGGAGCATGACCGACGAGGAGATCACGGCGGCATTCAAGGAGAAAACAAAAGACCTCCCCGACGGGAAGGTCCGAAGCATTCTCCGCGCCTATGCGCTGGACTATTACGGCCTCTACGGCGAGGACAGCACCACCATGGGCGACCTCTACCGCGAGTATCTGGCCGACCGCGCGGCGGGCATTCCCCAGAAGGAGACGGACAAGGCCGTCCGGCTGCCGGACGAGCGGAAGGCGGAAAGGGACCAGAGAGACGGCATCCGCGCCATGCGGAGCAATCAGGACGGAGAAAAGCCGGCCTATGCGATCAACCGGGAATATGCGGCGGAGCTGGATGCATGGGCACACGCCGGAATGCCGGAGGGCGAGCGGTTCGAGCTTGGCAGTACGGGGCCCGTGCTGCAGGGGCTTGGCGCGATCGAGAGCGACATCTACATCAACGGGGACAAGGTCAAGATCATTCTGCAGGTCCACCCGGAAATGACGATGGCGGAGATCAAGAAGCTACCGGAAATTCTGGAGGACCCGGTATTCGTGCTGAAGAGCAAAACAAGGGAGAATAGCATTGTTCTAATCGGAATGAACCGCGCGAAGAATGAAATGCCGATCCTCACTGCCGTAAACCTTCTTCCTCAGGAGAGTGGTTTTGTTCTGGACGACATGCAGAAGGTAAAAAGCGCATACGCGAAAACAGATTCAAAAACAAAGACCGCAGCCGAGAGAACGCTGGATTTCATCAAAAGCAGCGATGTGCTGTTTTTGGACAAAAAAAGAGCCACAGCGATTCTTCGACGCATGGGCACCGGTTCGCCCATGAATCTTCTCCGCAGTGGCTATATTGGAAGTATAGCTTATGAAGACGGTTTTGTCAAGGCGGATGGTGTGCCATTTTCTTCTATAGCGAATGAACGGGAGGAAAATTATTCCGTTTCTACCCCGGAGCGGGATTCTGCCGGGCGGGAGCTTTCGGCGGAGCAGGAGTATGATTCGGTAGACGTTGATCCGTATGACGTTGATCCTGTAAATGACATTACGGACAAGGCGAAAATCAAATATCTTGTTGAGGAGTTTGAGAAAAATGGGTATCGCGGGAGACCTGTTGTGGCGCTTGGATCAGAGTCGGAGCAGAGCATTGCGCTAACGGGAAGCCATCGGATTTTGGCTGCACGGGAAGCCGGTATCGAGATTCCGGTTGTTTATATCGAATACGATGAAAACAATCCTTTGATTCAAGACCTTACAGATGCGCAAGGAGACGATGAGAGGGCACAAGTCGCAGCCGAGCTTTACGAAGAGGGAACGATCAGCAAGCCCGTATACGACCTGATCGTGAGGGAGGAAGATCTGAATTATGAGAACTATGGTGTTCCGTATTCCGAACAGCTCCGCTACTCCGTCTCCGAGGAGGCGGAGCCGAGCTCCAGCGCGGAGTATGCGCAGATGCAGCGGGGGCGTGCGCCGGCGGGGCCATCGGCGCGGGAGGCGGCGGAGCAGCGGAAGCGGCAGGTGACGCTTCTCAGCCACATGACGGAGCGGGCCTTTGAGCTGCGGCGGCAGTTCACCGAGGGGACGCAGAGGGACCTCCGCGCCACGGACATTCCGGACATCGCCTCCGACCTGCTGCGCTTCGCGGGGAGGAAGGCCATGGGCCGGGGCGAGCTGGAGCAGCGGCTCTCGGACATCGCCATGAAGGCGGCCCGGAGCCAGAACCCCATGGAGGCCTACCAGGTCGCCAAGGAGGAGGCGGACTACCTCGCCGCCGACATGATGCGCAACGCCACCGGACAGACCGACGAGGCCAAGGACATGTGGGACGGCATCCGGCAGACCCTGCGCTCCGGCGGGAAGCCCGTCAAGCTGGCCATCACCGGGCAGAGCCGGGCGGACCTTGAGCGGGAGGGCGGCTACGAGCACCTGCGCAAGCGGCTCATGGGCTACGCCTTCCTCTCGGCGGGCGGGACGCCCGTGGACGTCTTCTACGAGCAGGAACTGACGCCGCGGTTCCCCACGGCGTTCCCGGACACCATCCAGAACCCGGCGGACCAGCTCATCCGCATCGTGGAGGTGCTGGACCAGTTCCGGCAGATCTTCAAAAGCCCCTGGGCCGGGGACGCGGCGGAGGACACGGAGCTTTTGAGCCAGGAAATCCTCCAGCGGCTCTACAACGCCAACGTCCAGGCGCCCAGCGCCGAGGCCTACGCGGCCCAGCGGGAGGAGATGCTCCAGGCGCACTACGAGCAGCGCATTGCCGAGACGCGGCAGCGGATGCAGACCGAGATGGAGAACCTGCGCCGGAGCTTCGACGAGAAGCGGCAGGGAGAGCGAACGGCCCGGCAGGAGCAGAAGGACCGTGACGCATTGCTGCACCTGGCCCAGCGGCTCGACCGGGTCAAGGTCGGCTCCCAGTGGAAGGCCAAGGCGGCGGAGCTGGTAGGGAATCTCGACACCATCGCCAAGAGCATAACGGGCCGGACGATCATCGGAGACCGGATCGGCAACCTGTCCGCCGATGGCATCGAGACCGTGGGCGAGGACGACCTCGGAAGAAAGTATGTGGACATTGAGACGCTCCGCGACTGGGTCAGGGAGATGCAGGCGCAGAACCCAGACTTCATGCCGGACCGGCGGACCATGGAGAAGATCGGGCGGCTTGACAAGGTGCAGATCGCGGACATGGACATCGGGGACGTGCGGGCGCTGCTCAACGCCATGCAGAACCTCGAAAACGAGATGCGCACGAGCCGGAAGCTCATCGATGCCCAAGACAAGCGGGACGTGGCCGTGCAGACGGCGGAGACGGTTTCCGACATTGAAAGCGCCAGGGGCGTGCGGCCGGTCGGCGTGAGGAAGGCCTGGAGCGACCTTATCGTCACGGAGGGCCTTTCGCCGGTGCGGTTCCTGCACCGCGTGACGGGCTACAACGACGAGGATCCGCTGTACCGCGCGGCGCAGGCGCTCCAGAAGGGCGAGACGAAGATGCACGACTACACGCGGCGGGCCGAGGCGATGTTCCGGGGCTTCATGGAGGACAAGGCGTTCATGGGGAGCCTCGCCGGGCCGAAGGCACGGACCATCGAGGTGACCGGCCTGGGCGCAGGCGGAACAAAGGAGACCGTGAAGATCACGCCGGACATGCAGATTGCCATCTTCCTGCACAGCTTCAACAACGACAACGTGCGGCACGCGGAGCGGGGCGGCTTTGTCGTCCCGGACTACGACCTTTTACGGAAGGGGCACGTCTCGGAGGCCTACAACCAGGGAACGCTGCTGCGCCTGCGGCGGAGCCAGATGCGGGCCGTACAGCAGAACATGACGGAACGGGAGGTGCAGTTTGCCCGGGCAATTTACAGATACTTCAACACCATGTCGAAGGACGAACTCAACGAGGTGTCCCGGAAGCTGCTGGGCTACGACATCGCGGGCGTGAAGAACTACTACCCGATCGAGACGAACCGGAATTTCGGCAGCGGAGACCCGGAGACCGTCAAGCGGGACGGCACGATCGAGGGCATGGGCTTCATGAAGTCCAGACAGGGCGCAGCGGGTCCTATCAACCTGCGCGGTGCGGTGGACACATTGACGAAGTCCATCGACCGGCACGGGAAATACGTCGGGCTTGCCATTCCGGTCCGGAACTTCGGCAAGCTCTACGGGAACAGCAGCTGGGCCATCACGCCGACGGAGGAGGAGGGCGCGACCGCCGCGCAGCAGCTCACGGCGCAGTCCCTCAAATGGGTGCTGACCCGGAAGTGGGGCGAGGAGGCGAGCCGGTACATCGACAAGCTGATGAGCGACATCCAGAACCCGAGCCGGAACCTCGATTCCTGGGCACGGAATATGGCGAAGATCCGGAGCAGCTACGCCGGGAGCGTGCTGACCATGAACGCCTCCGTGGCCGTCAAGCAGGCGGCGAGCTACCCGACGGCGGCCGCCGTGGTCGGCTGGGGGCCGCTCATCAAGGCGATGACAAACTGGGAAAAGAGCGACATCAACTTCATCGCGGAGCACACGCCGCTGCTCTGGTACCGGAGCAAGGGCTTCTCGACCCAGGAGCTGGGAGACATGGCCAAGGGGAAGAAGCAGATCCCGAAGGGACTGAACTGGATCCAGGGAATCGACGTGGCCACGGTCAAAAAGCTTTGGAAGGCGGCGGAGTACTACGTGCGGCAGGAGCAGCCGGAGCTGGAGCTCCGGAGCGACGCCTACTGGGACGCGGTGACGGAGATTTACGAGCGGATCGTGCTCGAGACGCAGCCGGACTACACGACCATGGAGCGGCCCCAGCTGCTGCGCAGCGAGAACACGCTGCTGCAGAACCTCGCCATGTTCAAGACCCAGCCGTTCCAGAACTTCAACATTGCCTACGATGCGCTGGCGAACCTGCAGGCGAAGGAGCGGCAGCTCAAGGCGGCGCAGGACGCCGCCCGGACGGACAGCAGCGAGGAGACCCGGGAGCGGGTCCGGAAGGCGAAGGAGAACCTGAAAAAGGCAAAGCGGGGCGCGGTCTGGGCGGTCTCGGCACTCCTCATTTCCGCCGAGGTATTTTCGGCCATGACGATGCTATGGAACCTCTTCAGGGGGAACATCAAGCGCTACAGCAAGGACGGCAAGGACAACGAATACAGCTGGGAGGCGGTCGGAAGGGCGTTCCTCAGCAAGACGTTCTGGTCCGACACGGCGGGATCGCTGGCGGGCATCCTGCCCTTCGGCTCCGACGCCTACGAGGTCTTCGCGGCGCTGGTACTGGGGGACCGGTACTACGGCATGGAGGCGCTGACGCCGTCGGCCATCTCGGACTTCCTCGAGGAGCTGGTCAAGCTGGACGACACCGTGAAGGACCTCTTCAAGGTTTTCAAGGGCGCCGCGCCGGTCATGGATACCGTGCAGACGGCGAACCGGCTCGTCACCACGGCATCCAAGCTCTTCGGCGCGCCCATTGAGAACGTTGAGAACATCGGAAAGGCGGTGTCCTTCTGGGCCATGAAGCCATTTATGAGCAAGGAGGAGGCAGACTACTGGTACCGCTACTACACCCAGAAGACCACGGCGCAGGGCAGAAGCAGCGCGGACAAGGACGACATCTACGCGGCCTACCGGAGCGGGAACACGGACGGGTACCGGAGCATGCGGGACGCCATGGAGAAGTGGGTTTGGCAGGAGAACGAGAAGTACCAGTCCGGCGAGATTACCCGGGAGGAGGCGCAGGAAAAGGCTGCAGAGCGCATGGACGGCGCAATGCGGGACCGGATCAAGGAGGATCTGCTGGGCGGCGGAATCGACCGGAAGACTGCGGAGAAGCTGCTCCGGACCATCGGCGGACAGGACGAGGAGAAGGCCGGGGAGAGCGTGGACGCCTGGCTCTACCGCGACAAGAGCGGAAATCAGGAGGCCAGCGCGGCCCAGGCGGGCGCATACTACGCGTTCGCGGAGCCGGCAGGCCTCTCCACGGAGGTCTTCGCGGAGGCCTGGGACTTCAAGCAGAACGTCGAGGGCGACAAGGACAGCAGCGGAAAGACCGTTCCCGGCAGCGCGAAGCAGAAGGTCGTGGACTATATTCAGGGCCTTGGCCTCAGCCGGGAGCAGGAGAAGGCGCTCTGGGACGCGCTCAAGGGAAACTGGAAGGACACGGACACGCCCTGGGAGTGAGCGGAAGCCAGAGGAGCGGGCGGTCAGGGGCGGCGCCTCTGACTGCCTCTCCGGCATCCTGAAAATCGCAGACGGGTGCGAATTTCAGGGGCCATGGCAAGGGTCGATTTTTGGGGGAAAGCAGGAATATAATGGGAGCATGAAGGAGGGAACGCGAATGATCCAGATCAGCGCGGACCGGCAGAGGGCGCGGTGCGTCCGGTCGGCGAATGAGCGCATTACCACAGGGCTGACGGGAAAGGCGGTCACATTCCGGCTCGGCGAGGGCTGGGAGAACGTCACGGCCCGGACGGCGGTCTTCGAGGGCAGCGGCGTCACGAGGGACTGTCTCATCGAGAACGGGGCGGCGACGATCCCGCACGAATGCCTCACGGTGCCGGGCGGGGTGCTGCGCTGCGGCGTCTACGGCGTCGAGGGGGACAAAAAGACGCCGACCGTCTATGCGGAGCTCGGGCAGATCGAGCGGGGCGCGGACCCCAGCGGGGACACGTCCACGGACCCGACGCTGGCCGTCTGGGCGCAGATCCTCGCAAAGATGGGCAGCCTCGACGACCTCACGACCGAGGCGAAGAACACCCTCGTCGCGGCCATCAACGAGGCGGCGCAGACGGGCGGGGGCGGCGGAGACGGCGGCTATCTCTGGCGGCCCACGGTGAGCGCGGCGGGGGAGATCAGCTGGGAGCGGTCCAAGTCCACCACGGCCCCGGCGGCGGAGAACATCAAGGGGCCAAAGGGCGACCAGGGCGCGAAGGGCGACCAGGGCGCAAAGGGCGACACCGGGGCAAAGGGCGACACCGGCGCGCAGGGGCCGAAGGGAGACCCGGGTACGCCGGGAGACACCTTCGCCAACAAGGCAGTCCTGGAGCGGATCACGGGGATTGTTACAAACCCGAATGCCACCAATGATCCGAAAGACATTTTGTCGTGGCAGGCGGCGACGATTGCATTTTTAGGCCTCAACAATCTTAGGATTCAAAATCCGGCCGCCGGCATCTATCCGCGCGTGGCCTCTGTGGACGGTGACGGCCTGGCCATCTGGGAGGCGGCGGACAAGAATGCCATCAAGGAGGACGTGGTCAGCGCCCTGGGCTACACGCCGGAGAATGCGGCCAACAAAACGACCGACCTCTCCGCAAGCTCCACCAACACCCAGTACCCAAGCGCGAAGGCCGTGTGGGACGCCATCCCGCATCCGGAGGCCAAGACGGACGCCATGACCCAGGCCGTGGGCAAGGACGCGGACGGCAAGCTGTGGACCGCGCCGGGGGGCGGCGGAGGCTCAAGCGGCATCGAACTGGTGTATACCTGGACTGCGGACGGGACGACCATGTCGGCAATAAATGACCTGACGATCGAGCCGGGCAAGCTGTATTTTTGCGAAACGATCGTACCGAGCAACGGAGATTTGAGCGCCAATGTTACAGTACCTCTTGTAAACGTCAGGATCGGGTCGGAGGGGAACACATACACCGGCATGATGGTGGGGACGGTCACCGGACAATACAAGTACTCGACCTTACAATCTAGGTGGACGTTTTTTGTGTTTGGGGGGACGATCCACTCGGTGTCGGACAGGACACAAAACTCCCAAAACGTCCCACAAAATGCAGAATACAAAGCAAACAAAATATACATCTACTCCGCAACATCCGACGTCAACATCATCAGTGGAACAACCGTCAACATTTACAAAGTGGGGTAAGCAAAATGAGAATCAGCGACAACGGGACCATCCGGGACATGACCCCGGCAGAGGAGGCGGAATACAACGCCATGCTGGCCGCGCAGCCTGCGCCGGAGCCGACGGCGGAGGAGCGGCTGGAGGCGCTGGAGGCGGCGATGCTGGAGCTTGTGATGGGAGGCACAGAGTAAATGGTACAGTTTTTGACCTTACAGGTGCGGCTGGGGCGCATCACGCTTTCTCAGGTGCCCGCAAAATACCGGGAGGCCGTCCGGGCCGCCCTGAACGCATAAGGAGGGACAAGTCATGCAGATCACAGAGGCCATCTGCACCGGGAACAGCCGGTACAGGGCAAACCAAAGGCTCACGCCGCGGGGCGTGGTGCTGCACTCCATCGGCACGCCGCAGCCGAGCGCGCAGGTGCTGCGGGACTACTGGCAGCGGAACGGCTCGCCGTACCTCGTCCATTACATGGTGGACGACCGGCAGGTGCTGCACTGTATGCCGGACGACCGCAAGTGCTGGCACGTGGGAGGGCCGGGCAACGACAAATGGCTCGGCATTGAGATGGGCGAGCCGCGGGAGATCACCTACACCAGCGGGGCGCGATTCACCGTCTCGGACCTGGAAGCGGCGCGGAGCTACACGCTCCGGACCTACAAAAACGCCGTGTGGCTCCTGGCCCAGCTCTGCCGGAGGTACGGCTGGGACCCCTACACGTGCATCGAGACCCACTACGACGTGACCAGGCGGGGCCTCAGCAACACGGACCACGTGGACCCGCAGCATCTCTGGGACGGCCTTGGCCTGGGCATCGATCTTCTGAAGCTCCGGCGGGAAGTGGCGGCGGAGCTGGGCGGCGCAAGCCCGGCCCCGGCGGACGAACACCCCACGCTCTCCAGGGGCAGCTCCGGCGAGGCCGTGGTGAGGATGCAGCAGCTCCTCATCCGGGCGGGCTACAACTTCTCGCCCTGGGGCGCGGACGGCATCTTTGGCGACTATACGGACAGCATCGTCCGGGCATTCCAGGTAAAGAGCGGCCTGAGCGCCGACGGCATATGCGGCAGGCTCACCTGGGCGGCGCTGGAGGCCGCAGGGACCGCGGCGGGAAGGACCGGCAGGCTGGTCCGCATCAAGGCACAGAGCGGCCTCAACGTCCGCAGCGGCCCCGGGACGGGCTACGACGTGGTCAAAACGCTGGCCTACGGCGGCGCATACACCATCGTCGAGGAGCAGGACGGCTGGGGCTTGCTGAAAGCATACGCGGACCGGCGGAACGGGTGGATTTGCCTCGCATACACCGAGGCCAAAACATAAGGAGGAACAAATGAAACATACAATCATGGCAATCATCGGAGCGCTGGGCGCGGCCATTTCTACCGCGCTCGGCGGCTGGACAAGCGGCCTCACAACACTGATCGTGTTTATGGCCATCGACTACGCCTCCGGGCTGATCGTCGCCGGGGTGTTTCACAAATCCGGCAAGAGCAAAACCGGGCGGCTGGAGTCCGGGGCCAGTTGGAAAGGCCTCATCCGCAAGGGCATGATCCTGCTGATCGTCCTTATTGCATGCAGACTGGACATGCTGCTCGGCACAACGTACATCCGGGATGCGGTCATTATTGCATTCTGTGCCAACGAGCTGCTATCGATCACGGAGAACGCTGGACTTATGGGCGTACCGATTCCAAAGGCCATCACCAGCGCGATTGAAATTCTGAAAAAGCGTGAGGAAACCGAGGCGCAGACAGACCACCCTCCCGACGGGGAAGAGGAATAAGCCCATGCCGGTCATCGACCTGCCGGTTCGCCCCGCGCGGGAGCGGGACGTGAAAATAAAGCGTCTCCTGCAATCGCCGGACGCGGAGCTGGTGGCGCTGGTGACCGGTCTCGTCAACCTCACGGAAGCGGAGAAAACTGCGGTCGACCTCTGCCTCCGGCGCGGGATGACGCAGGAGCAGGCGGCGGAAACGCTCGACTGCAGCGTCGAGGCGATCCAGAAATGGAGCCGGAGCGCGAAGAACAAGCTCTGGGCGGTATGGTCCGGGCGATGGTGGATCCGGAAGCTGATGGAAGAATGAAAGCAGCCCCTGCGGGGGCTGCTCTTTTACGCGCTTTTTACGGCTCTCGTCCGTGGCGGTTTTATGCGCTCCGGTGTAAGCTGGGATCAGACCGGAGGTGCACATCCGGGACTACAAAACCGAAAGGGGCACATACCATGGAAATCAACGAAAAGCAGGGCAGCTCCGGCGTAGCGAAAGCCGGTCTGACCACGGGCATCATCGGCACGTCCCTCGGCGCGCTGGCCGGTCTCGGTGAGCTGGCAGGCTGGGGCAGACGCTCCGCTCCGGTCGATGCGGCGGCATCGATGGCGGCTCCGGCGCTGGGCGCGGCGCTTGCCGCGATGGTCGGGAAATCCGGTTGCAGCGAGGATCACACGGTGAACCGCTATGAGCTGGCGCAGGAGCAGGAGATCGCCAAGCTGCGCAGCGACATCGCCCTCCGGGACGCCAACACCTACGGCGACCAGAAGATGCTCGAAATGTACAAGTACATTGATGGGCAGCTCAAGGGCATCCGTGAGGAGCTGTGCGGGCAGAAGGTCGTGAATCAGGCGAACAAGGACAGCTTCCAGATCGTCAGCGAGCGCCTGAGCGGCGTGAAGTCCGAGCTGGAGTGCCAGATCAGCCGGGAGCGCGACGAGCGCAAGTGCGCCGACAACGCCATCGTGACCTACACCAACGCCACCTTCTATCCGAAGATGGTCGCGGACGTCACGACCGGGACCGGCACCACGGCGCAAAGCACCTACAATCCGCTGCCGTGCGACTGCTGCTGCAAGTGACCGACAAGGCGGGGAGGGCGACCTCCCCGCGCACATAACAGGAGGGCTGTATGGTATCCATGGAACAGATCAAGGGCGGGCTGACGCGCTATCTTGACGCGGAATTCGCGCCGAAGCTGCCGCGCGGCGACTTCGCGCAGAACATCCGGGCAGGCGGGGCCGTTGCCTGGTGCGTCTACGCCATCCGCCGCCTCGACGCGCTGCTGCCCGCCTGGGCGGCGAAGGCCGGGCTGGACAAGCTGGGGGCCATCGACGGGGACGGGAACGTGGACCTCGACGGGCTGCTGGAGGCGGTGCGTCCGCAGATCGGCCCGGAGGGCATGGGCATTGAGGTGCCCGTGCTGGGCAGCATCACGCTCTACCCGGCGGACCTGGACACCCTGGCCCGGTACATCAAGGAGGCATGACATGATTACGACACAGGACGTGCGGGCGGAGATCGACGAGCTGATGCAGGGGAAAATGTCCTGGCAATCGCTGGAGCGGCTGAACCTGCTGCTGCACGTCGAGCACCGGATGAAATGCCGCGAGGCCGCGCCGCTGGACATGGAGACCGCCCGGGAATGGACGGCGCACATGGTCAACAGCGACGGGAGCCGCGGGCCGCGCTGGTCCGAGGAGGAGACCCGGCAGGTCATGGCGCAGCGGGGCTGGAGGCTGGACGAGGCGGCCTTCTACGCCGTCATGAATTCGCTCTGGTCCGACTACGGCGCGACCATCCAGCGCCGGGGCATGGACAGCACGGACCTCTGGGCCGACCTCGCCCGGGACTGGCTCTGCGACGAGGATGCCAGGAGGGACAAGGCGGCCAGGTATTACGCGGACATTGTGGCGCACTGAGACGGAGCGGCGGGGCGGAGGCCCTGCCGCTTTGCGGCAGAATGTGTTACTAACACTCTGTGATTGTGCATTACGACAAAAGGAAAAAAGTTCGGAAAACATTATGAAATATGGATATTGCGGAACAATATGTAGCGAAAAAACGGCGAAATGCATTTAAAAAATAAGGTTTCTTTAAGATTTAAAAGCCAAAAAACCCTGGAATCATGCGGGTTTTTTGGCTTTTGTGTTACTAACGTGTTACTAACCAGTTACTAACAGTCTATGACTGTGCATTATGCGATAAGGGAAATTGCGCGGGAAAGCTCTTTTAGGGTGGCGTGGGTGTAGTGCTCCGTGATGTCGGATTCTGTGCTGTGGCCAAGCAGCCATTTGATCGTCAGCGGGTCGGCGCCGGCGTTGTGCAGGAGGGTGGCGAAGGTATGGCGGCACCAGTGCGGCGTGGCGCCGGGGGAGCCGATCTTCTCGGCGATGACAGAAAAGAATTGCCGGTACACGGTGGAGGGCAGCGGAGAGCCGTCCTTTCGGCAGAGGATGGTCTGGCCGCCGCGGGCGAGCCAGGCCTCCAGGTAGGGGCGGATTTTCGGGTGAACCGGGACGATCCGGTTCTTTCCGGCGGCGGTCTTTGTGCCGCCCTGCAAATAGTGCCCATCCGCATGATAGGAGAAGGGCGTGAGCGCCAGAAGCTCGGAGATGCGGAAGCCGGTATAGCAGAGCATGAGGGCGGTGTCCGCCCACGGCTCCCCGGCGGCGGCCAGCTGCTCCAGACGGCGGAGCTGAAGCTCCGAGAAGGCGTCCCGGCGCTGCTTTGCGCCGACGGAGGGGATCTCCAGATAGACGGAATAGTCCTTCTGGAGGATGTCGCGCTGGGCGGCATAGCGGCACAGTGCCTTGATGAGCAGGGCGTCGTTGTTGATGAGGGACTGGGAGAGGCCTGCGTCCTCGTCGGCATCCAGGATGCTCTGCCACTCGTCCAGGGTGATGGAGCGGATGCGGCGCTCCGCAAGGCGGGAGACGCGCTGCCGCCAGGCGGCGTTGTGGCTCTGGATGGAGGCGGGCTTCAGCTTCCGGTATTCCCGGGCGCTCCAGGCCTTGAACACCTCGCCGAGGGTGGCAAAGGACACGTCCCGGAGCGGGGCCCCGCCCTCGGCCACGCTGCGGTTATAGGCCTCCAGGGCTGCCTGGGCTTCGGCGGACTTCTCGTAGCAGCCGAGGACGCGCTGGACGATATGCCCGGCGGAATCCCGGACGGAGACCCGGACGGCCCAGGGCCTGCGGCGGGGGCCGGAGAGCTTCACGACAGTTCCGGTTCCATTGGCACGCTTCACGGCAGAACACCTCCCAGGGCAAAGAAGAGGGACCCGCGGAACCAGCCGACGTCGCGGTTCAGGATGTCAAGGGCTATCAAAAGCGTAAAAAAAATAACGCACAGGGCGAGTGCGATTGTCAGACGCCTGATGCGGGCCTTTGCCTCGGCCAGCTGGGCTTCCAGGGAGGCAATTTGACTTTCGTACAGCTCGACGGTGGAGGCGAGCTGGCGCTCGTAGAGCTCACGGGTGGCGGCCAGGGTGGAGGCGGGGACCATCTCGACGCCCTGCGGGGCCTGCGGGATGTCCTGCGGACTGACAGGGGCGGGTGTGCCAGAATTGACAGGGGTGTGCCAAGGGCCTGCGGAGGGCTGCATGGCATCCGTCAGGGCGTCCACGATCTCCGGATTGGGACGGACGCGGCCCTCCATGTGATTCCGGATCGTAGAGGACGGAATCCCGGTCTCGCGCTCCAGATCACGCCAGGATTTCCCACTTTTCCGCTTCATCCGCATCAGCTCATTTTCCTGCTGCACATCCTCGCTTCCTTTCCAAGCTGCCCTGCGGAAAACCCGCAGGGTGTGTCACGATTCCCGCACTTGACTGACAAGGTGTGTCAGGCTTACGATGAGGCCACCAAGCAAAAGGAGGCGGCGCCATGAAAGTGCGGATCACAAAACGATACAAAGTCAAAGTCCGAAAACGCCGGAGGAAGTTGCCAACCAAGAACGGGGGTTCAAGTTCGCTCTCTGCGGCGGGCGGCCAGAACCGGGACGACGGCGAGGAGCAGCCGAACCACATTCACCGCAAAAAGAATGTAGTATAAGATGCTCCAGAAGTCCTGCGGCTGGCGTATCATGAAGATCAGACCGGCAGGCCAGAGGATCAGGCTCAGCACGGAGGACACGACGGGAAGCACCATCATCGCAAGGAACAGCGCCGTGGAAACCAGCAGGGGGAGCGGGAGCACGACCAGGGGCGCGCAATCGACAATGATGTAAACCACGAGATACAGAACGAACCCAAAGATGCCGAGGGAGCCTTGCAGGAACTCTTTCAGCTTATTCACTTTGACTGCCTCCTTTTCGAAAATTCATGTGTACTGTCTGTATCATAGCACTTTGCACAATGAAATGAAAGAGGCGGCGGGGAAAATCGTAGGAACGACTAAAAAGAACTGCGGAGATTTGGGGGAAATGATGAAGGAACGCGCAATGCTGATGGAGGAAATCTGTCGAATGCTGTCGAAGCTGCCGCTCGGGACGCTGCGGCTCGTGTGCCTGATGCTGACGCGGGCGGCGTAAGGGGGCAGAAAAAAGAGGAGGACCGGGGTCACCGGTTCTCCTCTTTTTTGCCTTCCGGGCTGTCTCCGGCGGCCTCCTCCTCCACGAGGGAGCGGGCGAAGCGCTCGATGGCCTCCCAGGCGTCCTCATCCAGCATGGCGAGGGCGCTGACAAAGCGGCGCTTGAAGCCGCCCTCCTCCCGGAGCAGCAGCCTGCCCATGAAGCCGGCGATCTCCTCCTCCCGCGTCCTTGGCACGAGCATGGGCCCGATGCCCGTCCGCAGCCAGACCTCATTCACGCCGTACTCCCGGCAGATCAGGGCAAGCACCGCGTCCGTGGGATTGTTTCGCCCGGATTCGTATTGGGCGATAGTGTTTTGCTTTACGCCGATCTTCTCGGCAAAGGCGGCTTGCGTCAGCCCGAGGGACTTGCGCAGCTCTTTGATACGATCACGCACGCCTATCACCTCCGTTCTGAAATGAAAATATCACAAAGCAACGTGCTAGTCAATAGAAAAATCATAAAATCACAAAAAGGGGCTTGACAATATGGAAAACGTGATGTAATGTTATCACAGAACAACAAATAAAAATCGCAGAAGGATAAAATTCTGCAACGAAAACAATAGAGAGGGGGGATGGGGGTGAAAAAGACGGATCGGGTGCTGCTGGCGGCGGCGCTGGCGCTGGGGATCAGCGCGCTCCTCGGGGCGGCGCCGGGCGGATTCTACGCGGGGCGGTTCGAGCGGAGCGCGGAGTTCCTGCTGCTGTTCCTGAATCTGAACGAGCTTCTAAAAGAGTGAGAGGAGCAGGGCTTTCAGCTCCGGCTCGAACATTCCGAGAAAGTAGGCGGCGAGCCAGCCGAGGACGGAGATCGCAAGTGCGCCGCCGCGTCCGGGGCGAAAGCCGAGGGACCGGACGGCGGCGACCGGGAGACCGAGAAGCTGCTTTCCGGCGGAAAGCGGATTGAACGAGGACCAGAGCGCGAAGCGATGGCGGTTCCGGACCATCTGGAGATCGTCCAGGATGATCTTCGAGAACGAGAGAAGCTCAGCCGGGCTTTGGGAATAGGACAGAGCCGGGAACTTGACGAATTTCTCGATCAGCGGGTACTGCCGGAGCAGGGCGACGCGGCTGTCTGCCGTTGGGCGTCTGGTGTCCGCGGCGACGATGAAGTCCGTAAGCGTTTTTACGCAGGCGCGGGATTCCAGGCAGCGAACGCCGCTGCGGGCGATGCCGGAGACGTAGACGAGCGCGAAGACGATGAGAACGAGATGAAGCATGAGATCAGTCCTTTCTCGTGTGAGATGCTTCAAGGATAGCACAGAGAAGGGAACGGCACAAGGGGGTGAGGGCATGAGCGAGAAGGAACAGACGATCATCCGGAACTTTGAGAAGAGCATTCCGCTGCTGAGCGAGCAGGGGAAGGAGCGGCTCCTCGCGTTCAGCGAGGGCATGGCGCAGATGGCCGGGATGCAGAAGGCGGCGGAGAAGGAAGACAGGACGGCCTGACGGAAGGAGGGGCAGACATGGCAAAGCGGAGCAAGAATCCGCCGAAGGACGAGGAGATCCTCAGCTATGACAACGTGCCGCTGGAGACGGCGGCGAAGTACATCGGCTGGAGCAGCGTGACCGTGCGCTATGCGCTCCAGGAGGAGCGGGCACCCTTCGGCTGCGCAGCCCGGAACCCGAGCACGGGGACCTGGAGCTACAACATCAGCCCGGGGCTGCTTATGAAATACAAGCGCGGGGAGATGCCCGTGTGCAAGCTCAGGGACCTGACGGCGCTTGTGGCGGACATGGCGGACCGGCAGTTTGAGGAGCGGATGGCGCGGGTGCGCCGGACGCTGGAAGGGATGGGCTGAGATGGCCCGGGCGGTGCTGAAGACGGCGGACATCAGGTGCCCATTCTTCCGGGGCGGGACCACGGCGCCGGACCTGCGCATCCGCTGCGAGGGGCTTTACGGCGAGGGCTCCAGCATCGTGCAGGTCTTCCGGGAGCGGGCGGATTTCAACGCGCAGCTGCGCTTCTGCACCGCGCGAAGCTACGAGACCTGCGAGATCTACCGGGCCGTCATGAACGCGGCCTGGGGCGAGGAATGGGAGGAGATGCAGCAATGCAGATGCCGGACAAGGAAATGAGGACGCGGGACTACGGGGAATGGCTCTGCGAGGTCGGGAAAGCGCTCATCGCGGAGCTGCGGGGCGCGGAGCTCAGCTACCGGGACGCCATCCACGCGCTGGAGGCGGCGGCCCGGGCTCTGGAGTGCGAGGCCCTGAGCCGGGACATGGAGGCGCGCCATGGGTAAGCGGACGAAGGAGCCTCAGCTGGAGCGGTGGCGGCACGCCATGCTGTTCCGGGTCACCGTCTCCGGGGAGGAGCCGGTGCTCGTGCCGGCCTTTAATGAGCCGGACGCCGTGGAGCAGGCGGCGGAGGAGCTGGGGATGGACCCCTGGCTCTGCCGCAAGCTGGGGGCCGAGGTCACGGTGCCCCAGGCCCAGGAGCTGCTCCGGTACGCCCGGAACAAGCGGCGGACCCTCAGGATGCGGGTCGAGTGCGAGGGCTACGCGCCCCACGAGTGCCGGGCCTACTGCCGGATGGACGCCGTCATGGACGCGGCCAACGCATGGGGCGCGGACTATATGCAGATCAAGGACAAGGCCAGGGTCGGGGTATCGGCCCGGCTGCCGGAGTGAGATATGGACAAATTTGAGCAGAAATCCCTGTTTGACGACAACCCCGCATACAAGGACTTTACGGACAAATTCAAGACCAAGCTGACCACGGACGACTGCTACACGCCGCCGGAGGTCTACGACGCGGTGCGGGACTGGGTCTGTGCGGAGTACGGCATCGACCCCGCCGGGATTGTCCGCCCGTTTTACCCGGGCGGGGACTACGAGCGGCACGAGTACCCGGACGGCTGCACGGTGCTGGACAACCCGCCGTTCTCGATCTTAACAAAAATCTGCGAGTTTTACCTCCAGCACGGCATCCGGTTTTTTCTCTTTGCGCCGGGACTGACGGCCTTTTCCGGAAGAGCCATCGTCATGCGGACAACGCACATCGTCTGCGAGGCAAAGATCACCTACGCCAACGGCGCGATTGTAAGCACCGCCTTTGTGACAAACCTGGGCGGGGACGTCATCGCCAGGACGGCGCCGGAGCTGCGCAGGGCCATCGAGGACGCGCAGCAGCGCGCGAAGCAGACCAAGCAGATGCCGAAATACGAGTATCCGCCCCATGTCCTGACCGCTGCCATGCTGCAAAAGTACAGCAAGTACGGCATCGAGTTTGCGGTGACGGCCAAGGACTGCATGCCGATCAGCAAGCTGGACGCACAGGCAGGGGCCGGGAAAACGATCTTCGGCGGCGGGCTGCTCCTATCAGAAGGGGCCGCCGCAGAGAGGGCCGCCGCAGAGAGGGCCGCCGCAGAGAGGGCCGCCGC
>ERZ1034998.420-NODE-420-length-28128-cov-5.298721_pt1 | contig 28128 bp, 32 predicted proteins | sample MGYA00520621_ERZ1034998 | MGnify/ENA primary metagenome ERZ1034998 (study PRJEB33766, sample SAMN09781748) | gut metagenome | biome: gut microbiome | host: Homo sapiens | place: Madagascar | study: EMG produced TPA metagenomics assembly of the PRJNA485056 data set... | reverse complement strand
TATGCTCTGCCTCGTCGTCGCCTGCGGCGGCGTTGGCATCCTGCTGGGCGAAACGCTCACGCTGGTCGATCGGATCGTTAAGCTCGGAGTATGCGTTACACATCTCCCAGCCGTTGCAAAACAGCTCGAAGCGCTCTACCTTGGTCGGATCGGACGGCTTCTTCTTGGTCAGCGGAGAAATCTCGATCGGGTGATCCATAACGAAGGTCGGCTGAACAAGGTTGTGCTCCACATATTCCTCGAAGAAGAGGTTTAAGATGTCGCCCTTCTTGTGACGCTCCTCGTACTCGATGCCCTTTTCCTTTGCGAGAGCCTTAGCGGCTGCATCGTCCGGCACCTGTGCCGGATTGTCGAAATCGATGCCTGCATACTTCTTGACAGCCTCTGTCATGGTGATGCGCTCAAACGGCTTGCCAAAGTCGATCTCGATTCCGTTGTAGGTGATCACGGATGATCCGTTTACCTTTTCTGCAAGGTATTTGAACATGGATTCTGTCAGCTCCATCATACCGTAGTAATCGGTATATGCCTGATACAGCTCCATAAGGGTAAATTCCGGGTTGTGACGGGTGTCAACACCCTCGTTACGATATACTCGTCCGATCTCGAACACGCGCTCAAGACCGCCAACGATCAGTCGTTTTAAGTAAAGCTCAAGAGAAATACGAAGCTTCACATCTTCATTCAATGCGTTGTAATGTGTCTCAAAAGGTCTTGCTGCAGCACCGCCCGCGTTGGAAACAAGGGTAGGTGTCTCAACCTCGATGAAGTCTCTTCCTGCAAGGAAGTTACGGATCTCACGGACAATTTTGGAACGCTTGATGAATACGTTCTTGCTGTCCTCATTCATGATAAGGTCAACATATCTCTGACGGTAACGCGCATCGGTATCGGTCAGTCCGTGGAACTTCTCCGGAAGCACCTGAAGGCTCTTTGTGAGGAGTGTAAGCTCCTCTGCGTGAATAGAGATCTCACCCGTTTTTGTGCGGAACGCATATCCCTTTACGCCGAAAATATCACCGATGTCAGACTTTTTGAAATCTGCGTAGGCATCCTCGCCGATCGCATCGCGTGCGACGTACACCTGGATTTTGCCCTTTAAGTCCTGAATGTTGCAGAAAGAAGCCTTACCCATTACGCGCTTGAACATCATACGTCCGGCAATGCTTACCGTGATCGGGGATGCATCCATGATCGCGCGTCTCTCGTTGTAATCGTTGTTAAGCACTTCCTTTGCTGCTGCCTCATCAAGTCCCTCTACGTCCGGAGTGACGCGGCCTGCAAGAAGCGCATTCTCATGGTCGATATAGTTCTGCCTAACTTCATCTGAATGGTGTGTCACATCATACTTTGTGATCACAAATGGATCTTTGCCATTCTCCTGCAATGTCTGCAGCTTTTCACGGCGAACCTTCAAAAGCTGGTTTGCATCCTGCTGTCCGCCATTGTTCTGTGTATTCGTATTCTCTGCCAATTTTTCTTCCTCTTATTCTTCTACGGATCTCTGGATCTGAAGTACCTTGTAGGTAAGTTCTCCAGCCTGTGTCTCAACGGTAACGGTATCTCCGACCTTCTTTCCGATCAGCGCTTTTCCGACCGGTGACTCGTTGGAGATCTTGCCCTTTAAGCTGTTTGCCTCGGTAGAGCCGACAATCTTATACTCAAGCTCCTCATCGAACTCGCAGTCTAAGATCTTGATCTTGCAGCCGATGCTGATCTTCTCAAGGTCAACCTCTTCCTCAACAACAACCTCAGCGTTCTTTAAGATTTTCTCGATCTGCTCGATACGAGCCTCGATGTCACGCTGCTCATCCTTTGCTGCATCGTACTCTGCATTCTCGGAAAGATCGCCCTGCTCGCGGGCTTCCTTGATCTTCTGGGAAACCTCTTTACGTTTTACAACCTTTAATTCCTCTAATTCATCCTCAAGTTTTTTGAGACCTTCATAGGTCAAAATGTTTTTCTTATCCATGTTTTCTACCCTTCTCTTTATTTTTTAACATTTGCTTTGTTATGTCACTATATAATACGCCTAATTTAACTATGGTATTATAGCGGATCGTCAACCTACTGTCAAGTAGCGCTTTTTCGCGCTTCGGGCGACATCTGATCGTTCCTCTAAAATACCTCGCCGTCCACCCAGCGCGTCAGCAGCTCCTCAAGCGCGCCGTATGACTCGACTCCGTTGATCAGCTCACGTAGTCTCGCGGAGTTCGGATACCCCGCGGTATACCAGGCGGCGTGCTTCCGGATCTCGCGGATACCGATATATTCGCCCTTGTACGCTTCCATCATCTGTGCATGGCGCAGGATCATCGCTGCCACCTCGTCGATCGATGGCTTTGCAAGTGGCTGTCCCGTCTCGAAAAAGTGCAATACCTGTTTGAAGATCCACGGATTTCCCTGCGCGCCTCGCCCGATCATAAAGCCGTCGCATCCGGTCTGCTCCTGCATCGCGATCACATCCTCGGCACACAGCAGATCGCCGTTTCCGATCACCGGGATATGGACGCTTTCCTTGACCTTGCGGATGATCTCCCAGTCTGCCTTCCCGGAGTAAAACTGCTCGCGGGTGCGCCCGTGTACTGCGACTGCCGCCGCACCGGATTCCTGTGCTACCTTCGCCATTTCCACGGCATTGACATGGTTTTCATCGAAGCCCTTGCGGATCTTTACCGTGACCGGCTTTTGGATCGCACGGACGGTTTTTTCGATGATCTTTCCGGCAAGCAGCGGATTTTTCATCAGGGCGGAGCCCTCGCCGTTGTTTACGATCTTCGGAACGGGGCAGCCCATGTTGATATCTAAGATGTCGAACGGGCGCTCCTCGATCTGTTTTGCGACCTCCGCGATCACGTCCGGCTCGCTGCCAAACAGCTGCAAGGACACCGGCGGTTCCTTCGGATCGATCGTGAGAAGTGCCTGCGTATTGCGGTTTTTGTACATGATTGCTTTCGCGCTGACCATCTCCATACACAGCAGTCCCGCGCCCTGCTCCTTGCATAGTAAACGAAATGGCAGGTCGGTTACTCCTGCCATAGGTGCTAATATTAAGTTGTTGGGTAAGGTTACGCTTCCTATCGTAAGCGGTTTTACAGTTGTCTGTCCCATCTTTCACTTTCTATTTTATGGTGCGATTCTTTTTATATACGAGGAAAATTCCTTTTAGGGTAAGATTCGGATCATACACGTCCACATAGCTTGTCTCGTTTGCGATAATACGTCCCAGACCTCCGGTTACAACGACCTTCGCGTCCGGCCGTCCCATCTCTTCCTTCGCACGCTTGATGATATATTCGGTCTGACCGATCTGTCCGTACACAAGTCCGGACTGCATGCTGCTGATCGTGTCTTTTCCGAGCACGTTTTCCGGCTTCTTGATCTCGATCTCCGGCAGCTTTGCGGCGTCCTCCCACAATGCTTTCGCAGAGATACGGATGCCCGGTGCGGTCACTCCGCCCAAAAATGCACCGTTTTCGTCCACATAGTCGTATGTAGTTGCCGTTCCAAAGTCGATGACGATGACCGGCCCGCCGTACAGCTCATATCCGGCTACGGCATCCACGATACGGTCGGCACCAATCTGCTGCGGATTCGGGGTCACGATCCTGATTCCGGTCTTAACGCCTGCCTCCACGATGATCGGCTTGATGTTAAAATACTTGATCAATGCGCCCTCCAGCGAATGCATGACATTCGGCACAACGGAGCAGATGATCGCATCCTCCACGTCCTTCGGGCTTAAGCTGTTTTTCTCTAACAGGTTGCTGATGAGCATTCCGTATTCATCAGAGGTTCTTGGAATCTTGGTTGTGATGCGAAAAAACGCAACGATCTCTTCCTTTTCAAACACGCCACAGGTAATGTTGGTATTGCCCACATCGATTGTAAGTATCATCTTATTCCTCCTCAAATCCCGCTCCAAGGAAACGGACCTTATAATATGTCTCAAGCGCTTCGAGCAGATCGCGTTTTTCATTGCGGTACTGCTTGATCTTTAACACGCTTCCGATCTCATCATAGAAAAAGTCGCCCTCCTCATAAGAAGTCTCAAACTCAAGATCTCCGTCCTCGTTAAACACCAGCTCAAGCACACCGCCCACATCCTCGGTAAACATGACACAGAGGATCTGCAGCTCGTCCTTGATATACTCCGGCAGTTCATTAAAATTGCTGTTCAGATAATATTTCTGTTTGTATGCGTTTGCCGCGCAGAGCACGACCCTGTCCTCGTTATACATATCCGTATATTCCTCTCACGGAGACCTCGCCGCTCGACACCAGTTTTCTTGATTCCCAGGTGTCCACGATCAGTTCCCCTCTCTTTGTTATTCCGATTGCCTTGCCCTCGAACGGCTCTTTCGGATCAAGAATGCGCACCTGCTTCTGGATATTTACCAAAAGCGCATTGTAATCCTTCATCAGCCCTTCAAGATCCTCCGTCTGCAGGAAAATAGCATAGCCTGCCTCAAACCGCTCCAGAAAACGCGCGATCAGGTCAGCCCGGTGTATGCGCTTGCCGCTCTCTAAGAGAAGTGAGCTTGCCGTCTCCCGGATCTCCTCCGGAAAACTCTCGTTATGCACATTGATTCCGATTCCGATCACAATGTGGTTGATGTAGTCAAACTGGGCGCTCATTTCTGTCAAAATGCCGCAGACCTTTTTGCCGTTTATCACAATGTCGTTCGGCCATTTGATCTTTGCCTCTACACCTGTGACATCCGAGATCGCCTGCGCAGTCGCAAGTGCAGCCACAAGTGTGAGCATGGATGCGTTGTTCGGGTTGATGTCCGGCTTTAGCAAAAGCGTCATAAAAATCCCGATTCCCGCCGGGGAGTCCCAGCTTCTGCCACGTCTGCCGCGACCTGCGATCTGCCGGTCGGCAACTACGAGCGTTCCACTTGGATAGCCCTGCTCCGCAAGCTCTTTTGCCTTGGTGTTGGTCGAATCGATCTCGTCAAAGCAGAACAGCTCCTGCCCAGCCCATTCGGTATGGAGCAGGCTTTTAATCTCTGCCCCGTTCATGACATCCGGTGCAGACACAAGGTGATAACCTTTATTCGGAACCGCCTCGATCTCATAACCCATATCCTTTAATTGATTGATTGCTTTCCATATTGCAGTTCTCGATACGCCGAACTTATTACAAAGCTCCTGCCCGGAGACATAGCCATCGGATTCACGCAACATGGCAAGGATTTCCGCCTTCATAATGGTTCTCCTTTGCCCACTTTCTATTCGAGCGTCGCTTTCATGATTGCCTTGATTGAATGCATACGGTTCTCTGCCTCGTCAAAGACAACCGAACGCTCACTCTCAAACACTTCATCTGTCACCTCGAGCTCGGACAGGCCAAATTTCTCGTAAACCTGTCTGCCGATCGTGGTCTTAAGATCATGGAATGCCGGCAGGCAGTGCATAAAGATCGCGCTATCCTTCGCAAGGGCAAACGCCTCTTTGTTTACCTGATACGGCTTCAGATCGTTGATGCGCTCTGCCCATACCTCCTCAGGTTCGCCCATGGATACCCAGACATCGGTGTAGATAACATCTGCATCTTTTGTTGCCTCGGCAACATCTTCGGTCAGGGTAATAGATGCTCCGGTCTCCGCTGCGATCTTCCTGCAGTAGGAAATAAGCTCATCATTCGGGAAATACTTTTTGTTGGTACATGCCACAAAATCCATGCCAAGCTTTGCACAGGTTACCATCAGGGAATTGCCCATATTGTAGCGGGCATCACCCATATATACAAACTTAACGCCCTCGAGGTGTCCAAGCTTTTCGGTGATCGTAAGCATATCCGCGATCATCTGTGTCGGGTGGAACTCGTTGGTCAGACCGTTCCAGACCGGAACCCCTGCGTATTCTGCAAGCTCCTCCACGATCTCCTGTCCGTATCCGCGGTACTCAATTCCATCATACATACGTCCGAGCACACGCGCGGTATCCGCGATGCTCTCCTTCTTGCCTATCTGTGAGCCGCTCGGATCAAGATAGGTGACATGCATGCCGAGATCATGTGCTGCAACTTCAAAGGAACAGCGGGTCCGCGTGCTGGTCTTTTCAAAGATCAAAGCAATGTTTTTGCCCTTTAACGTATCATGAGCAATGCCCTGCTTCTTCTGCCTCTTCAATTCTCCCGCCAGCGTGATCAGATATCGGATCTCATCCGGCGTATAGTCCATCAATTTTAAAAAGCTGCGCCCTTTCAGTTCCATATTACTTCCTCCTCAATTCGGATCCTTTGCGTATTGCCGCCTGCGCTGGAAAAAGCACTTTGCGGCTTAGAATGAAGTCATTGTACTCCATTTACTGGAAGAAAACAAGAAAAAAGGGCTGTATCGCACAGCCCTTTATACATTTTCCGCTTTTGGGAATCATTTAATCGTAAAAAACATTGTCGCCGATAACAAGTCCTGATATTCCGCTATATACGGAATTGAAGTTTGTCAGTCCTCCGGTATTGTCATCGCCTGCCATCGCAGCCTTTGCAGCCTTGATCGCTTTCTTGCCCGGTCCCTTCTTAAGCCATTTTTCAAGCTTTCCGCTGGTTGCCGGCGGGAACTGTCCCTTCTGATGGATAACATCATAAATGGTATCCGGATAATGGCTGCTGTCCACGCGGTTCATAACGACCGCACCGACCGCAAGAAGCGCATCATAGCTCTGTCCGTTTGCCTCGCACTCAATGATTGCCGCAAGGAGTGTAACATCATCTACCTCTGAGGCAAGCTTGCATGCCTTTCTGGAAGAACCGGAAGAACTCTTTGCCGCTTTTTTTGCTGCTTCCGCTGCAGCAATCTCCTCAAGCGTCATGCCTTTTCCGGTCTTTAAGCCTACTTCTGCATAATCGGCACTCACATAGCAGGTTGCTCCGTTATAAGAAACTGCTACCCAGCCGTCAACTGCCTCTGCGCTTGTATCAACCGTGATCTTTTCGCCTTTGTCCAGCTTCTTTGCGACAGATCCGTCAAGGCTTGCTTCCTTGCGCACACGGAGTCCGTCGATCGTGCTGACTGCAACTGTTTCACAGGTTGCTTTTGCATAATTCAATGCGTCTGTGCCAAATACGCACATGTCGTTCTTGACATATCCTTCGAGGTTTCCGGAAGAAATCTTTGTCCAAGTCTCCCCGCGCTCGATAATGGTTGCACGGTCGCCCTTAGAAAGCTTACCAACGATATCCGCGTCCTCGGATGCAGACTCACGGACGTTCAATGCGTTCTTGACATCTGCCATAAGGTAGTTCGTCCACTCGATCTCCTCTGCGGTAAGCGCCTGTGGTCTTTCGTTTACAGTCTCCTGCATATATGCAACCGGCTCCTCGGAAAAAGCATCATCTGTGCTTTCTCCCGGCTGTGCTGCGGTATCGGTATTGTTGGAAGTTGTCTCTGCCTGTGCCGCATCGTCATCGGTTGCGGTGGTTGCATCACTGTCTTCGGCAGTATCTGTATCTCCGTTTGCTCCGGCGTTGTCTGCGTCGGCGTTGGCATTCTCTTCGGTGGCATCGGTACCTGCCTCTGCCTGTGCCGCGTCGGTGCCCTCAGTAGTGTCTGCTTCTGCCTCGCTGCTCTCGGTGGCTGTATCCACGACCGTATCCGTCATCATTGCTGCCACGCGCTCTGTCTCGCCGGCTTCGATCGTAACCATTGCGTCTAATTCTTCTGCTGTAAGAAGTTCAATGTTCTGAAATGTTCCTGCGACACCGGCGGTAATACTCTCGTTCAGGGAATCCGATGCAGAAGCATTACTTGCGGTAACTGCATCTTGCTTATCATCCGTATGCGCTGCTGTGATAGAAATCGCAATAACAAGTGCAAGCATCATTGCGCTTCCTGCCACAATCATTTTCTTATTCATAGAATCCTCCATACGTTATATGCAACATTTATTTTATATGTCATATCTTTAATATTATATTTCAAATGTTACATATTTATTACGTTTTATTACGCGCATATTCTAGCATAGGGTTATGGATTTGTCAAATCCTGCCTCGGATTTTCGTAAAAACGCTTAATTTTAGCGGCTTTTCGCGCTGTAAAGCAACTGCAAAAACAAATCAATTTTCATTGATTTTGCAGCCGTCTTTATTATGGGAAAAGTTCCTGCAATACCGCCGAGATGAGTTGATTCTGTTCCTCCGACTCCTCTTCCCTGTCATCCGAAGCCGCGCGTTTGACCCGCTGTGCCTGTCCGGCGGTATCCTTAGAGTCCGCATCGTCCTCCTCAAGTATTACACGCAGGTAGTCCTCCACCGATTTGACCACCGCGTCTATTTTCTTATTTGCTTTATTTATCTTATGTAATTGTGCCAACAGCAGAATAATCGCCACTGCCATTCCGACAATCAGCAGATCCTCTCTGCCGTTTTGCATCAGCTCACTGATCAGTTCTTCCATATTGTGCGCTCCTTTCCATTCATTTTGTTTCGCGGGATGATGATCCCCTGCCTTCTAATTATAAACGGATTGTCCGCTCCGCAAAAGTGGACAGCGCCCTCTTTTCGCCGCAAGTTTCGACACAATGCTACAAAGTCAGCTCCTCATTGGGTGTATCCCGGTTCGCCTTTTTGATACGTTGCTCTGCCTTGCGAAATTTGCGAAATCTTTGTTTCTTGACTTTTCATCTTTGGAGTATAATATAGAAGAGACCGATTGTTTTGAAGAAAGGATACTACTATGAAGAAGATTGTTATGACCGGAGGCGGAACGGCGGGTCATGTTACTCCAAACATCGCTCTGATGCCGGCGCTCAAGGCTGCCGGTTATGAAATTACATATATTGGTTCTTATCAGGGAATGGAAAAGGGGCTGATCGAAGCCCAGAACATTCCATATTATGGAATCTCATCCGGAAAGCTCCGGCGCTACTTTGACCTGAAGAATTTTACAGATCCTTTTAAGGTTCTCAAAGGCTTTGGGGAGGCGATACGTCTTATGCACAAGTTAAAGCCGGACATCGTTTTTTCCAAGGGCGGCTTCGTTTCCGTTCCGGTTGTACTCGCCGCAAAATATTGTCACGTTCCTGCGATCATCCACGAATCTGATATCACGCCCGGTCTTGCCAACAAAATTGCGATCCGCGGTGCGAAAAAGGTATGCTGCAATTTCCCGGAAACGATGAAATATCTGCCGGAGGGCAAAGCAGTTCTGACCGGATCGCCAATCCGTCAGGAGCTGTTCCACGGAAACGCTGCGGCTGCAAGAAAGCTTTGCCATATTTCTGACAACGGCAAGCCTGTGCTTCTGACCATTGGTGGCAGCAGCGGTTCAAAGGTAATCAACGATGCTGTCCGTCAGGTCCTCCCACAGCTTTTGGAACAGTTTAACGTCATCCATTTATGCGGAAAGGGCAATCTTGACACATCCCTCAATGATCGTGTGGGATATACACAGATGGAATATGCCAGCGAGGAGCTTCCGGATATTTTTGCTCTGGCAGACCTTGTAATCTCAAGAGCCGGTGCCAATTCCATTTGCGAGCTTTTGGCGCTGCATAAGCCAAATATCCTGATTCCGCTCTCTGCCGCTGCAAGCAGGGGCGACCAGATTTTAAATGCAAATTCCTTTAAAAAGCAGGGATTTTCCTATGTCCTTGAGGAAGAGAGCCTGACTGGAGACATTCTGTTGGACGCAGTGCGGGATGTATACGCGAATCGCGCTTCTTATCGCAAAGCAATGGAGGAAAGTGGACAGATGGATTCCATCGGAGCCATCGTAGATCTGATCAAAAAAGAAAGTAAATAATGCTTATTTGTCACTCGCCTATGTCAGCTTATGCCGGCATAGGCGCTCTTTATGAAATGATCTTTTAGAACTTCATAGCCTTGCAGATATCTGCAAATTCTTCACCTGAGAACTCTTTATGCCCCCAGCTTACATCTTCCGGTCTGTTATCCGCGTTGTATCTTGGAATCAGATGCACATGGAAGTGGAAAACCGTCTGTCCGGCTGTCTCCCCGTTGTTCTGTACAATATTATATCCATCACATCCTAAAACCGAAGTCTCATGCTTGATCACCTTCTGTGCAAGAAGCGCCGCTCTTGAAAGTACATCCGGATCGATCTCGTAAATATTCGCATAGTGCTGCTTCGGCAGGATCAGGGCATGGCCTTTCGTTGCCGGATCTGCATCTAGGATCACATTAAAATCCTCGTCCTCATAAATCGAATTTGTTGGGATGTCTCCGTTTGCCAGTTTGCAAAAAATACAATCGTCTTTTCTCATTCTATATGTTCTCCTTTAAATTTTATCATTGCCAATACATCTACATAATGCTACACTTTGTTTTGGAGGATAATTATGTTAAAAAATCAGGACTATGAGCTTCTATTGCATGAAATCAAAAACGCTGTATGCGTCATAAGCTGCTCATTGCAGCTCATCGAGCGAAGTCACCCTGAGGTTTTGGACTATGCCTTCTGGCAGGATACCTCTTCTGACCTGACCAGTCTTCGCACACTCTTAATCGATGTAGCCAATACGCAACTCTGCTCTCATCCAAAGAAGGAAATTGTCAACATCCCAGACTTTCTCCAGGAGGTTAAGTCCGCATGCCCTGCTGCCAGCACTTCCGGTCATCCACTCATCATCGACATTGAGGATGGACTGCTGGAAGGCTGCTTTGACCCTGCCCGCGTTCAAAGCGCTCTCCTTAAGCTGCTTGATAATGCCTTCGATGCTCTTTACGAGGACGGCGTTGTGCTTCTGCGTGCTTACTCGCAGGATAACGGCATTGTATTTCAGGTAAAAGATAATGGACACGGAATCGCCAAAGACGCACTTCCTCAGATATTCCAACCGTTTTTTAGTTCCAAGAGTGGGAAAAACGGGCTTGGACTTCCTCTCTCCAAAGCGATTGCGGAAGGTCACGGCGGCACGCTCTCCATTGAGTCTGAACTTGCCAAAGGTACCACGATTACGATTTTCCTGCCATCCAATTAGTTATGCCAATGGGAAGATCTGATCCAGCATCCGCAAGGTTTTAAAATTACCCTTTGCAGACATCTCACCGGTCATAAATGCTCGCTGGAAGGTCATCCGTCCATCCACAATGGAACGCATAACCTCCTCCGGAAGCTTCGCATACACATCGATATTTTCTTCCTGTCCATAATGGATCGTCAGTTCTTTATCTGTCACCGCAATATAAAGCGGTTTTGCCATTCCCTCAATCTGGAAAGAATAGCTTGCACGAAAATCCTCCTGCCCCATAAACCGAGATTGCAGATCCTCGATAAACGGAACTTCCTCTGATTTCTGCTCCTGTCCAAGCAGATCCTTGAACATGGAAGCCAGCTCCTCAATATCTTCCTTCTGTTTCTTGACGTAGCTGTCATCCGATACGTATTCCGACAGCTGCTCGCTCTCCTGCGGAGTAAGATTCAGCTGCTGCGTGCGCAAAACGCTCTGCTTGATCGCAAGATTACTTGTCGGCAGGCTCTTCATCTTCTGTGAGATCGTGCGATACAAGTTCTCTGCCTTTTTCTCTATGATGAGGTTATAATCCTTATTCATCTCAAATGCCACAAGATCATCCACATATCCGCAAAAGCCCGCGCACGGCAGACCGCCTAAGATCTCCCACGCATTCATCAGTGTAAGCTCGCCCTCGCGCTCGCCGTAGGTCGTTGACATAACGATCGGCTGCATATAGGTGGTGCTGATTTTTTCCTTGTCTCCATACAGCCAGCACGCATCCAGAAACTGCTGCATATATCCGCCGATCCCCAGCCACTCCACGGTTGTCGCAAGAATAATGCCCTCCGCTTCCTTAAAGGTCTGCGGAAGTGTCGCAATCTCGTTCTTGTGCTCGTAAATGTTGTAGCGCTTCACCTCCACGCGAAGCTCCCTGAGCACCTCTTCCATCTTATTTAAAACGTAAAGCGTCGGATCGTCCAGCAATCCTCTGCCGCCATAATAGATATTGATGTTCATCGCATTTTCTCCAAATCAGATTTTGTCTATAACTGTGCATTAACCCTATAATTTAAGTATATGGATATTCCGTATCCAAATCAATAGCTTTCGGTCTTGGACGGTATAAAATAATACTGAGGGCAAAACCGGTCACCAGCCCTCCAAGATGGCTCCAGTTGTCAACCCCTGCAGTGCTGATCCCATAGTACAGACACAGGGCGATCATAAACATCATTCCACGCGTCGTCAGCGACTCATACTTGCCCTTATGCCGGATTACAACCCACAAGAGACCGCCGATCACCGCAAAAATCGCACCGGATGCACCTGCCGAAACCGCATAATCGTTGCTGCGGCACATCTGCTCATAAGAGATAAAATTGCTGCCGATCGCCGCAACGAGATACAGCAGCAGATACTTTCCGTGTCCGAGTGCTTCCTCCAGAAAATGTCCCGCGCTTCCAAGCCCGATCATATTGTTAAACAGATGCTCGAAACCAAAGTGCATGAATGCAGCCGTAAAAAATCTCCAATATTCCCCATCCTCATAGATTGCCGGAGGGTAGGACGCTCCATGCCGGTACATAAACTCTGCATTCTGCGTATCTCCCATTATCTCAAGCACCACAAAAACGAGGATATTCGCTGCGATCAGCGTGATTGTTACCCAATTGGCGCAAAAGATCTCAAGGTATTTACTTTTTGTGTCCGGTACATTTTCAAAATTCTGATCCATAATATCGTATTATAGAGGCTTTCAGTCGGAAATGCAATGTTTCCGATGTCACACAAAACGATATTTTACATCCGCGAAACGAACGATGTCATTTGTTTTCAGCCGCGTTTCCTGCTTGTAGGACAGCGGTTCATCATTTACAAATGTGCCGTTTGTCGAATTGAGATCTTCTAAGTAGTATTCCTCCTCCCGGTACTCGATCCGCGCATGTATACGGCTTATGGTATCCTTTGCGATCTTTATGTCCGATTCCTCGCTCTGTCCCACCTGCACAGTCTTTTCCCCCAGACGGATGTTGTCAAAATGCTCGTAGCCCTCATAGAGCAGCAGCCCTTCCGGATGTTCTCTGTAATCCGTCAGGCAGATCGTCGGATGTATCTGCGCATGCACATTTACTGGTGCTGCCTCCTCCACGTCATCTTCCGGTCTTACAACAAGCCAGTCCTCCTTCGATTGATCCGCTTTCATCTTCTGTTTCCATTCGTCCCAGATCTTTAACATCCTAGAAAAAATCTGCTTGCATTTTGATGTGGTTACAGACTGCGCAGCCGGCTTTCCCCCCATTCTCTCTTCCTTGATTCCATTCGCCGGTTTCCACTGCTTCTTTATCTCATTCCTCGTTTCACTCGTTGGCTCACATCGTTTCTCCGTCTCATTCGTCAACATCCACTGTTTCTCCGTCTTGTTCAATGATTCCCGCAACATCATGCCCGACTCTCCGCTGTTTATAATATAACTGTCCGGCGTCATCGTTTGAGGTTCGCTTTCCTTCATATAAGTATTATGACTTTGTGGCTCAGATACCGCAAAAATCGCATCCCGGATGTCCTTGATACGATATCCTTCCTGAAGCGTCCGCTCATAGATCTCATACGCAAGCCGTACCGCCTGTGCATCCTTGTGATCAATCTTCGTAAGCAGATATTCCATCAAAGCACAAAATCCTTGCGCCACCTCGCCCTCCGCTCCCGGCAAAACCGTAAAAACGATTTCCTGCGTATGATTTACAATGTAGATAAGCTCCGGCTCTAATTGCAGGCAGGAGGTGTATATCAGATGCTGCTCCAATATTTCCATCTGTGCACACACACTGCATAAAATCAGTTTTAAAAAGGCTTCCCCCAGCGGCTTGATCCTGCAAAAGGTGTCCAGCGACTGCTTTCCGGATATGTCATACCAATACCACACGCCACCATCCACATAACACTTTTTCATGGAAAGCAGCCCCGAAAGCTTCTGCTTCTGTAACATCTGCTCATCGAAAGCTGCCACATTTTCAGCCTTTATCTTCATATAGCTGCCGGACAATGTCCGTTCAAAAAGTATCCGATCCTGTTCCATCTATCCGTCCCCCTACAAATTCATCTCTGTAAAATATCTCAACGATCCATGCGTCATCCTTATAATATCCGGGCACATCCTCTTTGCTCTCCTGATAGAAAAGCACCGCTGTCCGCATTGCGAAGGCAAATGTAAAAAGTAACAGCGGAATCGTAAACGCGGCCTCGATCGTATAGCTTCCTTTTAAAAAATTCATACATCTATCCCTCTTATACAAAGAACCCCCGCTAATAAAAACGGGACAAATGGTATCTCGAATCGGGCACTTTTTCGCAGGATAACATATAGAAACAGTGCGACAAGGCTCAGCCCTGTCATCGCCAGCCACACCGCTCCAAACAACTCCGAAGCGCTGATGCAGCAGCCGGTTGCCAACAGTACCCATGCATCCCCGAATCCAATCTGCTCTTTCGTCGCATAGACAAGCACTATGCAGATAATCCCGGGAATAAGTGCCAGCAAAAAATCCTTCCACGCAGCTCCCGCCGCAATGCGCAGTATACCTCCACATACCCCACACGCCACGGTCACGATCAAAGAAATCTCCTTCCGCCGCATATCCATAATGCTGTTTCCCATTAATCCCATGATCGCTATGATCCATCTTGCTAATTCTATCTGCATATTTCAGATCCCCTTATCTTCTATTCTTTTGCACACTTAGAGCACGGACGTTTATCCGTTACTTCCTCCCGTAGCAGGACGGTAATCGTCCGCTTTAATCCACTGCACTGCAAGCTGTTGTGAAAACAGTCTCCGTAGTCCGTGACATACCAGTGTTTACTGTCTGTATTTTTTGCCACGCACCGCTCACACTCGTAGTATTTATGTCCATTTTTATTCCGCAAACCCTCTATTTCAGTGGGTTTTATCTCCCGGATGCTAAGATCGAGATATGTACATTTTTTTGTCACATGATATACCGTTCCCGTCTCTGTAACATACACATATGCCTTTTCTTCCCCCGCAGAGCTGCTCCCGATCCACTTCCTGCATTTGATCTCCTGATGTACCGGGACTTCATGTATAAGGAAAAAGGGAATTGGAAGCGGAATACTATAATCAGCAGATAACGTATAATACTCCTCATTTTGGCTTGAACCAGATATTGCAAGCAGGGCATCGGCACCATTCAGGCATGTCGAGGCGGTTTCCGATTCTCTCAATTTTATCAGGAAAAGTCCTTCTGCCACCGACAGACCGGCCAGTTCTTTCCCGGAAGTATGCCCCATTGCCGCCGCCCGTCTGCCCGCGTAATTGAGTGCTGCATACACCTCTGTTTCCACCGCCAGCACCCGGAAAAAGCAAAGAATAAATGCCAGAAAAGCAGCGGTAAACGGAATGACGCACGCAGCTTCCAAGGTAAATGATCCTCTTTTTGATCTTCGGCAGATGCGTAGGGGTGTCTCTTTCGCGTATTGTTTGGACATTGTTTTGTTTGCGCTTTTGGGGAGAGATTTATAATTCATGCTATTTAAAGATGTATGAACACAAAGAGACACCCCTACACACCTGCCTTTCGATATGAAAATGATTGCTGCACGGGTATGGTAAACGCCCGCTTCTTATTTCGCGTGAGCTGTTCCATCCCCGTAAAAATGGTATGGGAGCTGTAATTCATCGCAATTTCCGCATCGATCACCAAGTGATCCATGCAAAAATCCTCAAATCCTTCCTTGCTGCGGATCACATGCTCCTGAATATTCATTGCACGGTAACTGACCTTCTGTGCCTGCATCATCAGTAAAAAACCAAGATAACGCTGGTAAGACAGCCCATTTTGACAGTTTGTGGCTGTTCCGAAGGAAGCGAAAACGCTTCCCAGATGCAATAGATCCGAAGTCCACTGTGCGCTGTTTTTAATAATTGCAATCTTGTCCCCGGACAGGAGCGCCCTTACATCCAGCACACTTTCCGCAAGCGCCCATGCCGCAAGCAATCCACATTTGACCGCATATATGATGCCGGGATTTGCTGTGACCCCCGCAAGCGATAGTGCAACCGAGTACGCCAATTCCTGTTTGGATGCGTCGGCTGCCAGGTACGCCAGATTCGCTGCTTCCCTCACGGCAAGCAGCCGCTGCACCGTCTCGCTTAAATTGCTCTGATCCTTCTCGTTTCCGCAAAGCAGATACTCCAGTTCATAGGCAAGCGTCCCGGCTGCCTCCCCGCTTGTATAGCAGGCAAAGTGATCCAAAAGATACTCCGTAAAAAGCAAGGTGTCCGTTGCATCGGTCTGGATTGGCTCCAGCCCGATTCCTGTGTATTTCTCCCTTTTTGACACGGCATCCGACCAGTCTTCTTTCATATTAGAAACAGCTTTTGCATCCTTAAGCACAAGCGAAAGTGTCCCCTGATGCCAAAGGTTCTTTATGATTTCCAGAGGATTTTCCGCCGGTTCGACCGCATGTTCCCCAGCCTCTGTTCCCGCCTTTTTCTCTGCTTTTTTCTCTGCCTTCTTGTCTGCTTTCGCCTTTTTTGCTGCTTCTTGTGCTTTCTTTCTCTCCTCTTCCGCCTTCTTCGCCTTTTCTTCCTCCAGCCGCCTGGCTTCCGCGATCGCATTGTCCGCTCCTGCAAGAGCTGTGTCATCGGGTTTGTCCGAAATGTCCATGCCGGAAAGCTGCTGATACTCGGCAGCCAGCTTCTCGATTGCCTGCTGCCCGATCGTATTGCGCATATAGTCCGAGATTGCTTTTATGTACGCCCTTCCGTCCTCATCGGTCAGCATACGGTATGCCACAAACTCTGCACATTTTGTGTCCATGCGCAAATGATTTGTCCCTCTCATAAATCCACTCTGACTTAAACTTTCCTTGGAAAGGTCTGCCGCATAATACTCCCATGACACGAAAGGCTCCTGTTCTCCGGTCATACCGTTATCCAGCGCCAATATCTGATATTTCTCCCAAAGCGGGCTGCAATAATTTGAAAAGACCGACTCCACTACTAAGGAAGTGTTCATCTGTGCCACCCGGCGGAGCTGCTGCTGATGTGCAGCCTCCAACAGCACAAACAGAAACGAAGCAACCAGCATTATACTTAGCGCCGCAAATACGGTCATACTTCCTCTTACATTCCCGGAATTATACCTTGCCTTTTTGTGTTCCATTTCTTTTTTAATTCCCGTCTTTCCGGTTTCCCGTCTCATCTCATCGATTTTGCATTCCGCCCGCTTTCCTTCTGTTCCACGCATCCTCATTGATAGATCTTCCCTGCCTGGTCCGTGACGGACTGGAAAATATCTGACACAAGTGATGTGAGTCTCTTCTTAAAAATCAGAACCAGCCCGATCAGAACCACCAAAATTAAGATCAGTTCTACTACTCCGATCCCGTCCTCTTCCATGATAAAATTCTTAAATCCAAACATAATTTTCTCCTTTTACATTTTAAATCCAGTTATTGCAGGAATCATTGTGATCGCCATCACGATTCCGAGCATCAGGATCATCGGCAGTAAAAGCTTCGTGGAGGCTTCCTCCCCCAGCTTCTTTGCAAACATCCTCCGCTCCGCAAATGCACGCTCCGATTCCTGTTCCAGCAGCATACAAAGTCCGCTGTTTCCCTTTTGTAAATTGTTGATCAGCAGCCGGACAAACCGGTGATAGGGTGCCATTTTGATCCGATCCGCAAATCTCTGGTATGCCATCTTCTCGCTTTCGCCATCGCAGATCTCTCTCCAGGTCTTTGCCATCTCCTCAAATGCCGGCATTTCGGCAGCTGTATTTTTATGCCTATTATTGAGATATTGCGTGGAAATTATATTCCAAGCCTGCTTGATTGTCATTCCTGCGCCCACAAGAACGTTAAATTTGCTCACCATCTCCGGGTAATCCAGCATCAGCTTTTTCTCATGCCTTTTTTGGGCATCCCGCTGTCTGCTCTTTTTCACAAGCGGGAAAAGAAAGACTAAGAACACCTCTAACAGGATGACTTTAAGGACGAGGTGCTGCTTTTTCTCGCTCCAGAGAAGATCCACCCCATCTATGCGGTCCGGCAGCGACAGGTACTCTGCGTCCTCCAGCGACTGCTGCTCCTCCACATACCTGTCGATCTGCTTTATCAATCGTTCTGCTCCTTCGAGCTCCCTCGGATATGCCTGAAACGAAAATCCATAGATTTCCTGCTCCGATCCGCAGCTAAGCTCCACCTCCGCCTTGATCAAGGTTCCGTCAAGACTTAGCTTGTCATCCAAAAATATGCCAGCATCGTCCAGACAGGTATAATCCGATAGATACCATTCTGCCTCAACTGCACCCTGCACATAGGTATCTGACATATTTACCTTTCCGCTGACATGATCGACGGTCTGCCCCTGCGCACAGAACGACTCGTCAATCTCACGCTTTGCCTGTACAAGCAGGTCTTTTGCCTCCTCTTCCGACAAAACCTGCTCTTCCACAGTAAGCGTATAGCCGTAATCCTCCAGTACGCCGTCCGCATCAACCACCAGATCAATCTCCCGGCTTCCGTCCCCATACATATTCCTTGGTATACTGCCTCCGTCTCCGATCTCATGGTCGCTGTATTCCATATAGAAAGCGCCTGCGATCAGCAGCACAAATACCACCAATATCTCCGCAATCTGTTTCTTTGTCATGCACTCCTCCTATACACGGATTGCCATAATGCGTGCCGATAAAGCGATCGCCGCCGCATAGACCAGCAAACATCCCGTCATAAATACGATTCCGAACGCATTGTGGTACAGCGTATCCAGATAGTCGCCCATCCCGATCCGCAGATATGCAAGAATGAACAGCGGGATAACGTTCATGACCTTCTGCTCCAATTCCCTTGAAGCAACGGCAACCGCAATCTCCCGGCATGTCTCCTGTCGCAGCCGGATATGCTCCGTGGTCGTCTCGATCATTTGCAGGAAATTGCCTCCACCTCTCTTTGCAAACGCGAACACCTCCGCAAAGCTCTCGATATCCTCGACACCGGATCTTGCACCGAAATCTGCCAGAAGCTTTTCCAGCGGGACACTCAGCGCAACGCTCCGGTTGATCTCTGACAGCTCCCGGTACATATCGCACTGCCCGCCGTGCAGCATCCGGATCTCCTTTTGCGCCTCCCGCCATGCGTTCTCCATGGAATAGCCTCCATACAGGGAAGCGCTCACCGCGCGCATCGCGTCCAGAAACTCCTCTGCAAGCCGTTCCTTCCGCTTCTCCTGCTGCTGCCGCATCTGTCTCTTTGCTAAGACCACAACAGCTGCCGGGAAGAGAAGCAGCGCCCATGGGCTATCATAGAACAGCCATGCCACGCATCCGGTGATTCCTGCCGCTTTTCCTATGACAACGGCGATGTCCCGCACAGACAATTTGTATTGCTGATAATTCAAATCTGCTCCTTTCCATCCAAAGAGCCATATCCGGCAGCCAGAAGCTTGTGGGTATCACTAAGTGGATTTTTCTTCTGCAGGCTGCCAAGGATCTTCCCATTCTCCATTCCGGTCTCCTCGAATACATACAGTGGATTAAGCAGGATCTCGCCATCCTCCAGTCCTGTCACCTCGGCAATCTCAAGGACTTTCCGGCTTTTGTCCCGGAGCCGTCCCAGATGGATGATGATATCCACACCGGAAACGATCTGTCTGCGGATTGCACCAAGCGGCAGCTCCATTCCCATAAGAACCATCATCTCCAGCCGCGACAATATATCCCTGCTGGAATTGGCGTGTCCGGTCGAAAGGCTTCCGTCATGCCCGGTGTTAAATGCCTGCAGCATATCGAATGCCTCTGCCCCGCGGCACTCCCCAACAATGATCCGGTCGGGGCGCATACGAAGCGCTGTGCGGATCAGGTCATGTATGGTGATCGGCGCAACGCCTTCCGTGTTGGAATTGCGCGTCTCCAGGCGAACCAGATTATCCACACCCTGTATCTGAAGCTCTGCGGAATCTTCAATTGTAATAATGCGTTCATCGGAGGGAATATACTGCGATAATGCATTTAGAAATGTTGTCTTCCCGGAACCTGTACCTCCGGAAATGATCATGCTGTAACGTGCCCTGACCAATATCTGTAATAGCTCTGCTGCATCCCTGCTGACCGCCCCCATTGCGATCAACTGCTGCATGGTAAGCGGATTCTTCGGAAACTTGCGGATGGTGAGCGCCGATCCGTCGATCGAGATCGGGGCGAGCACCATGTTGACACGTGATCCATCCGCAAGGCGCGAATCCACGATCGGAGCAGACAGATTGATGACGCGGTTGTGTCTGGCAACGATCTGCTGGAGGATATCGACCAGCCGCTCCTCCGAGGGAAACTGCCCCGCCCACCGGTGTATGCGTCCCCGCTTCTCATAGAATATCTGCTTAGGTCCATTGACCATGATCTCGGACACCTCCGGATCATCGACAAGCTCCTGTATGGCATCCAGCTTCCTAAGGGAATTAAACACCTGCTGCTCCAATCGTACCCGGTCCCGGATGGAAAGCATCCCATCCCTCGCAAATGCCATGCGTTCTTCCGTGATGATTGTCTCCAGCTCCTCATCATCAATCTCCCGCGACAGATCTAACCGTGCAAGCACCTTTTCACGGATGAGGAGCACATTCTTTTCAAATTCATCCACTTATGCACGCGCCCCTTCTGCCACAAACGGCTGCAGGAGCATCCGCCGGATCATATCGCCAAGCTCATTCCACTTCCACTGCTCCACGATCCGTTCACAGCTGGACGGCATCGTCATAAGTGGGATCTCCACTCTGGTCGTCCGCTCGGTAAGTGCCGCATACCCACGCCTGGAGACTTCTTCGTTAAATTCATACTCCCGCCACTGGCACAGCCCGCCGCTTCTCGACAGCAGATACACATTCTGGCAATGGTTTAGCACCTCAAAAAATCCGTGGAACCGTGAACCCATATTTAGCAGAATGACCGCATAATCCAGTTCTTCCCCGATCATCTGCAACAGGCGCAGATACTTTCCGCCGTCCGCCTCCGACAAACATTCCGTGTTTTCCGCCGGGTAGATATAATCGGCGTGATCCAGATGCCCGATACAGGAAAGCAGGCGGCTTTTGCTATACTTGCCGCTCTCCGCCATCGAGAGCACCTCCTCGATCCCGCCTCTCGGCACCTGCTGTAACAGGTGCATGATCCCGCTGTTTTCCTGAATATCGAGAATAAGCACACGGCTCTTTTCCCCAAGAACGGAGGCAAGCGTCACCAGAAACGGAAGCTGGTATTCGTTCTCTGCAAGCGAATAGATGGCAATACACCTTGTCTTAGGCACGATCTGCCCGCCGTCCGCAAGCAGCTTTACCTCGCTTCCGACCTCCTGCAATATGGCATCCACGATATTGTTTGCGCTCTGGAATTTCTCAACAAAGCGCACCCCATCCTCCATCCCCGGCTGCGTCTGTCCCTGCCGCATCTCATCAATCAGGCAGACAACCGGCTCCGTGCGCTCTTTTGCAAGCTGCTTTGCCTCCTCCGGACAGCCGGAGCACACGATAATGTCATACCGCCCGGCATCCTGCGCGATCTGCTGTGCGCTTGTAAAAAGATGCAGCTCAAACCGTTCCATTTCCTGCAAAAGCAGATGCCCGGACAGCCTGCTGCGGTAGTCAGCATCATTGATATAGAGCGCCAATCTGACTCTTTGCATAGCTTCTAATTACCTCCTCCTATAAACTTCCGCACGTTCCACCGATCAGCACCGCAAGCATCCCCAATAATATTGCAAGCGAAAAATGGATCACATGATCCTTCGTGTCTCCGGCCGGCAGATATTCCTGCCATTTACCTCCCATCAGTCCCCAAATATAGCTGCCGCCCTCCAAAAGCCCACGGTACAAAGTCCCGTTTCTAAGCATTTTTCCAAGGGATAGTACAGCCCCGATCACAAAGGAGATCACCATACACCAAACGATCTGTCTGAAATTCAAAAAACCACCGATCATGGAAAATAATTTGACATCACCCGCACCTATGGCGCGCATGCGATAAAAAAGATAAAGTACGATAACCGGAAAAGACATGTTCCTAAGAACGAGTATCATCTGCTGCACTCCGCCCTGAGCATAGCCGAATACAAGCGCAAGCATCATGCCTGCTGCGATCAGCCGGTTACTGATCCGATAACACAAAAAATCCAGCACTACTGCCGACATTACAAGAAGCAGCAGCACCAGCCTTGACACTTCCAAAGCGTCCAACTGCATCACCTCTTTTCGTGTTGTGAATCGAATTATAGCAACGGGACTTCTATTTTGTCCAGCTTTTTTTGCTCAAAAAAGTTTTTTCGGAAGATTGTACCAAAATTGAACCGGAAAATTTTGTATAGAATTACAAAATCTTGCTTATAATTAGCATAAGGGAAAGAAGAAAGCAGGTGAACTTATGAAACTTTTTAAGAGTACCCCTGTTACAGATGATGGCTACGCAGCCCTAAAGGACAATCTGATGCGGACCACGGACGAACTGCGCGTGGCATACGCAAATCTTGAGAACGTTGTTGAGCCTGACCTTATCGACTACTATATCTATCAGGCAAAGGCCGTCCAGATGCGCTACAAATTTTTGCTGGAATGCGTAAAAAAAATCGAGGGTGTCTGACACTCATGCCAGAAACCCCCGGTTACTATCCACGTTGGACAAATTTTCATTGAGCGAGGTGCGCCCGTATGTCATGCCGGCATAAACCTGCTGCGTATTGCGCATCAGCGGTTCGGAATCATCCGCCTTTGCCACCTCCTCAAAGCTTGTATACAATCGATGCATCACGAAGCCCGCTTCCTCAATGCCGTCCATCTTGTTCTCATAGACTGCGCGTGCCAGACAGTTCGTGCAATACATATAAAGACGATACAGATTTTTGGACAGGTCATAAGAAAAATTGAGTGCGTGTATCAGCTCGGCAAGCACATTTTGCGCTTTCCGCACCGCTTCCTTAAACGCCTCATGCTGCCCTGCACTGTATGCCTCCCGCGCGTCCTTTTCGTATGCGAAATAGATGTCATAGATGATCACGATCATCTCGCCGCGGTTGCACTGGCTGAGCCTGCGGGTAAAGTCAAGTTTCAATTCCTTTTGCATATCCTGCTCCTTACTGCAGAAGGGAAAGCACCGTCTGCGGAAGGTCGTTTGCCTGGGACAGTACCGATACGGATGCCTGCTCAAGCACGCTCGCCTGCGTATAGATCGTCATTTCCTCTGCCATATCGGTATCCAGCAGCGTTGAGTATGCGGAGGTCATATCCTCCGTCGTCTCTGCAAGACTGTTTGACGCATATTCCAGACGGTTCTGGAACGCACCGATGCGGGAACGTGTCTCATTGAGCGTTGCGATTGCCTCATCGAGTGTCACCATTGCACGTTCCGGTCCCTGATAAGTCGTAAGCTCGATGGTATCCAGATACAGGCTCTCTGCAGAAGTCTCCGGAATACGGATATCCATCGTCTGATATTCATTGGCACCGACCTGGATCGTCATGCTTCCGAGGTCTGTCACCTCAAGCTCTATCGTTCCGAGTCCGTCGGCGGAATCCGTTGCCGGGTTATAAGCGGAATTTACCAGAAAATCCATGGAAAATCCGTGTACATCTGTTACCGTGATCCGGTTTCCGTTTGCGGAAATGGTTGCTGTAGAAGAAAATCCGGCATCTGTTGCACTGTCGTTCGGGAATCCTGCCTGCGCATCTTTTCCATAGGTCTGGGCGATATAATTGCCATCATCATCGACTTTTGCCCCGTCCATCGCATCTACACCGAGCGCCTTTGCAAGCTCCGGCGATACACACAGGTCGATCTCCCCCTGACTGCCATAGAGCATGGAGGTAAGTGTAATGGAATCCGGTGTGGAGTTGTCCGTAAACTGGCAGCCTGCCACCTCAGCCGCATTGCGCAGCGTCTCGTAAAATGCCGCGCTTGACATATCGGCTGTTACCTCGATCGTGGTCTTGTTGATCGTGATCGTGCCTGCCACAAGGGCGGATGTATCGAGCGTGCATTCTGCCGCTTTTGCCACATCGGTTACGGATACACTGTAAAATCCGGTCGTTACCGTGTCGCTTACCATAATACGGCTTACGCTCTTGCTGTCTGCGTACACGCGCACATCGGAAGATCCGTCAAGAAGCGACTTTGTATTGTATTCGGTATCCGCGGAAATACGGTCTACTTCCTTGGTAAGCTGATCGATCTCATCCTGGATGATCTTGCGGTCGCTTGTCGAATTGGTTCCGTTTGCTGCCTGAACGGAAAGCTCACGCATTCTCTGTAAAATGTTCGATACCTCGTTTAGCGCGCCGTCCGCGATCTGCAAGGTCGATACGGCATTGGAGGTGTTGTCCTTTGCCTGACCGAGTGCATCGATCTGCGCCTTCATTTTATTCGAAATTGCCATACCTGCCGGATTGTCCCCCGCAGAGTTGATCTTTAATCCGCTGGACAGACGCTCCATGGATGCTGCTAAGGAGTTTTCATTGCGGAGCAGCTGTTTATTCGTGAGAACTGCTGACATATTCTGATTGATTTTCATAGCGGTTTTTTCCTTCCCAAAATCCTGTTATCCCGCATCCCTGCTTTCCGATCCGACAATCCTTGTCACCTATCTTTTATATCGTCCGAATTTTGCGATTCTTAACCGCAGCGCAAAGTATAATTTGCATTTCTGAGGGAACCGTATTATAATAGCCACGTTAAAGCAGATCTATTTAAAGGAGGACAATATCATGGCACAGGTTTCAAAGAGCACTATGATCGGTGAGTTACTCATGATCGACGAGAATGTTGCACCGATTCTTTTGAATATTGGTATGCACTGCCTTGGATGCCCATCTTCCCAGATGGAGACCATTGAGGAGGCTGCAATGGTACACGGTATCGATGCAGATGATCTTGTAGAAGAGATCAACACCTTCTTAGCACAGCAGGGCTAATCAATTTTCTCACTTTATATCCCTATAAAGGGAAAGCCGCCACACATTATCGTGTGACGGCTTTTTGCTTTTCCGTTATAACTGTGCAATCGTCTGTAACGCATTGCCCTTTACCAATAGCTTGCCGTGCTCCTCGAAAAAGGCGCCCACAGCCTCGGTATATGCCTTCTGGCTTGCATATTCGGAGATGATATTGCATACCTTATTGAACTCCTGCGGCGTATGCCCGCTGTTGTGGAGCATCAGGTAAAAACGGTTCTTCTGCACATTCTTGTACAGGTCGTTCTCGCCCATATAATAGCCATTTAAGACTCCGGACAACCGGATGATCTGTTCCATATCGGAAAACTCGTACATCCTCGTAAGGTCGACCGGTTCAGCCGGTATCGACGGCTGCTCCCCGCTCTCCTCTGCTGTCCCATCGCTTTCCTTTGCTTCCTCCGCTGCGGCATTCTGCTTTGCGCGCTCCTGACGGATTTTCTCAAAAAGATCGAGAATGTCGTCCGCGCCCTGCCTGACGGCGGTGTCGCCCATGCCTGCGTCCTCCATATCATAGAAGGCTTCGTCCGGCTCGGAAAAACTGGAGAAGCGCGTATCAAGCTCCTCCGGATATTCAACTTTGGTGATCAATAATATAATCGACTCCGCAGAGGTTGGTATTGCCTCGACCATGAGCGGAATATCATTCACTTCAAATCCAAAATCGTGGTTTGCCTGCTGTATCATGTCACGGAAAAGCAACCTTGCCTTCTCAGAACCGTATGCCAGCTCACTGAGCCGGATCTGACGATTCTGCAGATCCTCCTTGGTAAGTGTACAACGGATCTGGTTCTCATTTACTTTTTCAATTTTCATGCAATCACATCCTTTTCTGAAAATCTTCTGGTAAATTGTAAAACCTATTATAATCAAATGATTCTTCGATGTAAAGTTGTCAACACATTAAAAATTTCTAAATTAGTACTTGCCAAGTGTAATTTTTTATGCTATAAACATAGACACGAGATGCGCGACACACAAAGGAGCGTATGAACGACAATAACCAATCTATCTTGTCCGGCAAGTACGAGATTATCCGTACCTTGGGCAGTGGCTCTTACAGCACTGTTTATCTTGCCAGACACCATGTTCTTGAGTTGGAACAGGCGATCAAGGTCATCCCCAAGGCCACAGCCGATCAACTCTCTGTTTTAAGCGAGGCGAGACTTTTAAAGTCTATTCATCACCCCGGAATCCCAATGATTTATGATATTGAAGAGGATGACGATTCCTTCTATCTGATCGAAGAATACATTCGCGGTGATTCTTTGGACACGTTTCTGCTTAATCAACCAATTATTTCCGGAAACTTATTTTTTTCATTCAGCCGGCAGTTGTGCGAGATTTTTATCTATCTTCACACGTTTATGCCAATTCCGATTTTGTATCAGGATTTAAAGCCCGAACACATTATAGTATGTGGAGATCGGCTCAAATTAATCGATTTTGGTGTAACCGGCTACTCCGTTCATCCGGAAAAACGTATCAGACATTTCGGGAATGCACAGTTTTCCGCACCGGAGAACTTTTCAGGAGCAGATCTTTCAACTGCTGCAGACGTTTATTCCTTAGGTAAGCTTATGCAGCTTCTGAGCAAATATGTTGATCCGTCTCTCCCCCGGAACATTTCCAGAATTATCCAAAAATCCATTCATCCGGACCCGGCATTTCGATATGAAACGGTGGAAATGCTGTTGTCCGCGCTTGAAAAAGAGTTTTTAAACATTCGTTCGCAGCATCTCGTCTCAAACATTGCAGTAATCGGAAGTCATCCCGGCTGCGGCTGTACGCACATAGCAATCTCGCTAGTGTCCGCGCTCAATCTGCTTGCACAGAACTGTTTTTATATCGAGCGCAGCAGCACCGGCAGCCTTTATAAGCTTTCCCTTGCGTATCCCAATATACGGGAAAAAGATGGTTGCTTTTACTTACGTTGCTTTAAAGGATACCCAATGTATGGCGCAGGCATAACCATTTCCTACCCTTCGGGCGCGATACGCGTAACAGATTATGGCACAGCCTCTGCCGATCCGGCGATCGAGCAGGCTGACCTGATCCTGTTCGTGTGTGATGGTGCTCCCTGGCGGAGGAAGGATGTCATTGAACAAAACAATTTTTTGCATACACATAAGGATACCGTAAAAGTGATCGTAAACCACGGAGAGAAACGCGCTGCCAGCGCGCTGGCAAAAGCACTTGGGGTTTCCGTGTATCCATTTTTCCCAGATACGGATGCCTTTGGGATCACAAGAAAAAAGCGGGATTTCTTTCGCACACTGCTCGATCAGAAAGGACAACACACGCTATGCACAGCTATAAGAAGGCTTCGGCTTCTTCTGCATGGACGATAGGCATCTGCGGAACCGGACATGGAGCCGGAGCAACGCACGTTGCACTATCACTCTCTAATTATTTATGCAGTAAGCTCCGAAAAAAGACAGCTTATGTGGAAAGAAACGGAAGCGGTCAGATCCTTGCATTGACCGGTGACGCACCATGCAGCTCTTTTCGCTATATGGATATCACCTGTTATCCGCTTTTGCGGCATGAAGATCTGCCCCGCGTCCTACAAAGCCGTTTTGCCTATACGGTCATCGACCTCGGTGTTCTTACAGCCGAGAGCTGTTGGGACTTCTATCGTTGCGACATCAAGCTGGTCGTGGCAAGTGTCAGTCCGTGGAAGGTGCATCATTGGAAGGAATTGCAGGAAACGCTTCTATATAATATGAATACTTGTCAGGATCATGTGCTTTTACTGGGAAATTTAGGGATAAAAGAGACCGTAAAGCCACTTGGACAGCGTAACCGCATTCTCTCCCTTGCTGTACCGTACCTGCCAAATCCGTTTCGTTTGACCACAGCAGATTGTACCTTTTTTAAAGAAATGCTGGCAAAAACCGGAGTTAATATACCATGAACCGTTGTGCCGGCAAAGAGGATGCAACATGAAAAATGAATCTTTCATGCAGCTTTTTATTGAACTTGCCCCACGTGAGCTGTGGGGAGCCATGTTATTACTGCCGCAAAGCGAAGCTGCTTTGGCGGTATGCGAAGGTGAGGTGATGCGTCTATCCGATAACGGAGCAATTTAGATTTTTTAGTGTTAATCCTGCCTTTACAGGCAGAAGGTAAAATAATTTAATCACAAAATTTAAAAAAGATTTCTTATTTTTTTCGGAGAAGGATTAGTG
>ERZ1034998.418-NODE-418-length-28323-cov-81.542097_pt1 | contig 28323 bp, 29 predicted proteins | sample MGYA00520621_ERZ1034998 | MGnify/ENA primary metagenome ERZ1034998 (study PRJEB33766, sample SAMN09781748) | gut metagenome | biome: gut microbiome | host: Homo sapiens | place: Madagascar | study: EMG produced TPA metagenomics assembly of the PRJNA485056 data... | reverse complement strand
ATCTTACAATTCTGTAAGACTTCTGCTCGTTTTTTGAAAGTGAAATGAAAGATTGTCCTGATACAATTTGGATGTAGGTTGAAAAATGACCAAATATATAAACAGGCAAAGAAAGCGTGCTGAAAAGGTACGCTTTACAGAATTGAAAAGGAGGCAACACATGAGTGTGATATTAGAAACCAAGCAGCTTTGTAAGTTTTATGGCGCAGGTGAGAATCAGGTCAAAGCGGTCAATCAGGTGGACATTCAGATTGAGCAGGGAGAATTTGTCGCAATTGTTGGAAAGTCAGGTTCCGGTAAAAGTACATTACTTCATATGCTTGGAGGGCTTGACACCCCGACAAAAGGCAGTGTTACTTTAGCAGGGAAAGATTTATACAGGATGAAGGAAGATGCCCTTGCTGTTTTCCGCAGAAGAAAAATCGGATTTGTTTTTCAGGCATTTAATCTGGTTTCATCTGTTAATGTCTGGGAAAATATTGTACTGCCACTGGGGCTGGATGGAAGAAAAGTGGATGAAGCGTATGTAAATGATATTATTGCAACTCTGGGGATTGAAAACCGGATTTATAATCTGCCAAATCAGTTATCCGGAGGACAGCAGCAGAGAGTAGCAATTGCAAGAGCACTGGTGAATCGTCCGGAAATTATATTTGCAGATGAGCCGACAGGAAATCTTGATTCTAAGACCAGTGATGAGGTAATCGCTCTGCTTAAGATGACAGCAAAAAAATATGGACAGACAATTGTAATGATTACCCATGATGACGAAATTGCACAGGTCGCTGACCGTATTCTGGTGATTGAGGATGGACAGGTGGTGGATTTCAGATGAAGACAATAAGCAGGATTGCATATAGCAATGACAAAAGGAACAGGACAAGAAGTATACTGATTATGATGGCAATCTGTCTGACCACGATGCTGCTTGTTATCATCAGTACTGTGGGAAATGGGGTAATTCATTTACAGAAAAGTCAGGCGGCAGGATCATATGGAAGCAATTATGGTCTGTTTGTTTCAGCAGACGGATCGCAGTTAAAAGAAGTAAACCGCCGTGCGGAAATAGATGCTACAGGCACTATGTGCACCGAAGGTATCATAAAAGGCAACGAAAACGGTGGTTTTGTCTGCATGGATGAGACTGCAAGAAAAATGCTTCCCTATAATAAGGAATATGAGTTAAAGGAAGGAAAGTATCCGGGGGGAACGCAGGAAATTGCCGCAGGAAGAGCATTTTTTCGTGCAATGGGATATGATGATGTAAAGGTCGGAGATACGGTTACACTGGATTACCGCGCAGGGATGCAGTCAGAATATAAGCCGGAAGAATTTGTTGTCAGCGGAATCCTATATGATCGGGATGAGTATACCATCGAGGCATCTTATGTTGCTTTCGGGTCACAGGAGTTTTATGATGAGCACGTCGCAGAGAATGACAGACAGTATAATATTTATTTTACTTTAAATGATTCTGCAAATGTATCTATGAATAATATTGATTCGGTTATAAAGCAGATTGCAGCAGCTTGTGGGATCGAAGAAAAAAACGTTATAGTCAATGATCTCTATTTGCAATGGGTCTTGCAGCCGAGTTATGAAACGATTGCGGTATGCGGGGTTTTGATTCTTGCAATTGTACTTTTCTCTGTTGTGGTCATTTATAATATTTTTCAGGTCGGTATTGCCAACAAGATACAGGAGTATGGAAAAATCAAGGCTCTGGGAGCGACAAAAAAGCAGATGAAACAACTGATCTTCAGAGAGGGCATTTTTTTGACATTTTTTTCAATACCAGTTGGATTGCTTTTTGGCTTTCTGATTGCAAAATGCGGTTTTAACTGGCTGGTAGAACAGGGGAACCTTGTATCAACCCGAACTGGCTCTATGGGAGTTCAAAATCAGCAGGTGCCTCTGTTTTCCCTGCCTGTTATGCTTCTCTGTATTTTCGTATCATTTCTTACCGTTGCTTTGGCACTGCGTAAACCAATGAAAATTGTTTCACGGATTTCACCTATCGAAGCAACACGGTATTTAGAAAATGCAGAAACACAAAAAAAAGGAAAACGAAATGGCAGAAAAAATGTCACCGTGTTTTCTATGGCAATGGCAAATGTAACGGGTAATCCCAAAAGAACTATTGGTACTATCCTCACAATGGGTTTTTCTTGCGTATTGTTTGTGATTATCTCTAATTATGTGGGAAATATTGACACGGAGCATGAAGCACGTCTTTCCGTTAATCATGGACAATTTGAACTGCAGCTTGACTATTCTGCTGAGTATGATGAAAGATATCCGGAGAATAATCTGGATACGATTCTGACGGATGATCCATTGAATGATTCGCTGATTGAAGAAATCAAAAGCATTCCGGGAGTGACAGATGTCATGACGAGAGAGATTGTCTCTGTAAATCTGAACGGAACAAGATTTCCGGCTGATATTGTGAGTAAAAATGATTTTGATTTTATGCGCCAAGACGGGGATATTGGCTCTATGGACTATGATCAGGCGGTAAAGAATGGTGAAATTTTCTTTGGTTGGTCGATGTGGATGGAACAAGATGGATATGCTCCGGGTGAATCCATTGCATTTGACTTTGAGAATGGAAGTGGAACCTATACCTATCAGGGAAAGATTGCAGGATCTTTTGTAAGTGCGGACACTTATCTTGTCATTCCGGAAGGTGTATACCGTTCCATGAATCCGAGAGGAACAGCCTATGGCTATCTGTGGGTGGACTGTGATAAAAAAGATGTGGCATCTGTAGAACAAAGTCTGAATACTTTGATTTCTAATACTTCGCATATAAAAATGGATACTTATCATGCGCAGTTACAATCTGCCGAATTTGCAAGCAGCATGATGAAGCTTGGCTGTTATCTGTTTATGGCTATTGTAGGACTCATCGGGTTTATGAATATGGCGAATACCATGATCATGAATATTACGACAAAAAAGCAGGAATATGGTGTATTACAGGCTGTGGGTATGACAAATAAACAATTAAATTTATGCCTGCAGTTACAGGGACTGATTTTTACGGTTGGCACCATATGCGTAGCTTTGATCATTGGTCTGCCGCTTGGCTATGCACTTTTTTCCTATGCAAAACATAATGGAATATTTGGAATGAATATCTATCATGTTCCAATCGTACCAATTTTTATTATGATTTTTTTGGTCGGTCTGTTGCAGATTGTACTTTCCTGCGTTTTAAGCAGTAATCTGAAAAAGGAAACGCTGGTTGAAAGAATAAGGTATCAGGGATAGCAAGGCAGGAATTAGAGCAGATATGTGGAAATATTCCATGTGTCTGCTTTTTTCATGCCCTAAAGATAACAACAAGTATCAGCGAAGCTTGCGTCAGATGGAAGGGTACCATTTCCAGTCAAAGGCAGCTCGCCGCTATCATGAACTGAAACGAATGAATGAACTGCAGGAGCAGTATCTTTATCTGGTAAATCATAAAATCGAATCAGCGGATGAAATGCTTGAACGACATGAACAAATAGGAGAAAAAATAGCAGATATCAGTGCCGAACAGAAAATGATTTATGCAGAAAACAGAAAGATTGGAAGACTTTCAGAGGACGAGGCAGAATCAATTAAGAAGGAAAATAAAGAAAGACTTGAGGCACTAAAGAACAGGAAAAAAGAGCTTAACCACGAGTTAAAGCTTGCGGACAGCATTATAACAGAATCCCAACTTCGGAGAACTGCTTTCCGGTAAATTATCACCGCTACAGGGCATTGTTATACAAATGTGGCATTTTTATAATAATGACATGTGTAATTGTGTAACAATGTAATGGTATGAGGGGAGTAGATGAAAATGAATGAGCACTTAAAAGCATTTGTGAGACACCTGACAGAGAAAGAAAAATCGAAATCAACAATCGAAAGCTACACCAGATATGTCAGCGGATTTCTGAAATACATGGATGGAAATGAGATAACAAAGGAGCTGGTCATACAGTACAGGGAACACTTGGAGAGTAGGAACCTTGTACACACTACGATTAATCTGATGCTTGTTTCCATCAACTGTTATTTGGAATATGTGCAAAAACCGGAATGCCGGGTGAAACTACTGAAAATCCAGAAGAGAAACTATGTGGATGCAAGGATGACGGAAGCAGAATATGAGCAGCTGTTATCTTATGCACATACCCATAGGGAAACGAAATATTATCTGATTATGAGTACCCTCGGTACAACTGGTATTCGGATACAGGAACTTTCCATGTTTACTGTGGAAGCGTTATCAAAAAATAATGGAAATATCGAGATACGAAACAAAAATAAGACCAGAACCGTACCAATTCCAACGCATTTGAAAAAAGAACTTCTAAGCTATGCAAGAGAGAATAATATCACGATAGGTGCAATCTTTCTTGGCAGTCGTGGTACTCCGATTACAAGAGAAGCAGTCTGGAAAAAGCTAAAGAAGATAGCAGAGGAAGCAGGCGTTGATTCAGATAAAATATATCCACATGCATTCCGGCACTTCTTCGCTTTCTCATACATAAAAGAATATCACAATGTATGCACACTGGCAGATATCCTCGGTCATTCAAGAGTGGAGACAACCAGAATCTATCTGCAGCAGACATTGGATGACACCAGAAATCAGATAGGCAGCATGTATGCGTTACACAACCGGCATGTCAGAGAACTGCAAAAAAAGAGCAGGGCATCATAATTCCATACCATCAAAAAACTCATTAATTGAAACATTGAAAATCTGTGCAAGGGCAAGAAGTTCAGATACCTTGATATTGTAAAGACCGCATTCAAGTTGTGCATAGGAACCTCTTGAAATCTCAACGCCCAGAAGCTGCATTTTTGCTACAGTTTCTTCCTGGGTTAATTTATGGGAATTGCGTATTTTACGGATGTTTGCACCTATATTGTATTTGTCCTTATCTTGGCGGATTTTCAAAATAACACCCCATTCCTGTTAGCTATACATAGCAATTTGGAATTATTCTAATGGCAAATCTGCATTATGCTGCTAGCTATATCGAGCAAAGAGCACATTTTTGAAAAATCTTTCAGTATAAATTTAAAAATCACATCTATCACAAGAAATATATACAGAAAAAACAATTAAAAACAGTCAAATTATTACAGCAATAGTCATAATCTGCTGGAAAAGGTTCACACAATACAATATTGTGTGGAATCTGTCAATAGAAAAAATCAAAAAGATTTGTCCTAAAAATCAAGAAATATTGATAAAAAGTAAATCAGTCAACGCAAAACCATACACAGAATTTTTAGCAAGCGGAAAATACCGTAAAATCGCAGAATTATAGGAAAAGTCTGGTTCACACAATATTGTATTATGTTTACAGAAATTAATTTCTAATGTAACTGTAGGCAGAAACTTAAGAATTGGAGGTATTGTATATGAGTATTTTACTAGACAGAGTAGATGAAGAAAGAATTAAATTAGATCTAACTGGAGCAGGTTTTGGACTTAGTCAAGCATGGAATAAGATGCTTGAAAAAGTAAAGAAGGCTAACAGCAATGGGATAGGTAATGAATATTTTATTGTTGATCTTATTGTAGCATGTGATAATGGTGGACTTACAAGTTATAAATATAAAGCAGAGATAAGTGTAGTAGTAAGAAAAGAGGATTTATATATAGTCGGATTAGAATTGGCTAAAGGAGAGTATCGTGAATTTCCAAATGTGGAATATAGCCAATACTATCATTTACACTTCAATAATGTGGATGAAAAAAGAAGAAAACTTATGTTAACTGTTCAAACAATAGGTGATGGTATTGCTCAGATTGAAAATGATATTTCGAATCCTGCACAGAAGATTGATGATATGTATTTTAGAAAAAAGAATAGCTGTATTACAATCACAAACATTGCTTTTATCATTTCAGAAGCTGCCAGATTCGAGTTCGTAAGAGATACAGTAAAGCGAATTTATGGTTACTTAAGTAATGACGAAATCACACAGATATATTTAAATCCAAAGTCATCAGGGCGCTGGTATAACTATCGTCCATATTATAGAGATTTACTAGATCATTACAGTAAGATTGCGATAGCTTCGAATAAGGGGGAAAAGAATTTACATAATGAAATGCTGACAGTCGATGAATGCAGGGAATACTATTCTGATACTGTAAAATTCCCAGATGATTATCCAAATTTGGAGGATCTTAGAAAAATCGGATTAATTGAACGAAAATAATAAAGGAGGACCACATTATGGCAGAAGAAACCAAAGAATTTGCGGAAGTAAAGGTAACGGATCAGTCTGTTATGCAGGCACTTTTAGAGGCAGACTTTATGATTCTTGGCACTAAGCTTGTAGCAGAGTATTACAAGAATGGAGAGCAGAATTATTTCCTTCTGATGCCTACAGACGAGGCAGATGCAAGAAGCATTACGGTAGAAGAAATGCTCAATGACATAAAGATACTTGTGGGAGATACCTTAGACACGACAGAACTTATCAACTGTATGAATAGTATTGGAATAAATGTTGATAAAATCAAGGTATCTTTGAAGATGGCATATTTCTATATGATTTCAGATGGAAAGGATAAAAACAATAACAATACAGAGTATGCCTTCCATCTTGAAATTGATACATCGGAAGTGCTTCCAGCTAGCTTCAAGCTTTTTGATATCAATAAGATTGGTTTTGCAATCTGGAATACAGAAAGACCGAAGATTATATCACAGATGAATCTTTATAAGCCAGAAGATCTGCTTGCATAGCAGCTAATACAAGGATAAGTGTTGCAGGAGGTGGTTTTATGGCTGAACAGGGCATGAATTGCATATTAGAGGTAAAGGGAACATTGTGCGGCATCAAAACCACCATGTGCGGCGGTTATGCCAACGACGGATTCCTGTTGTCATCGAATTTTATTATAGATAGGGAAGGATTGTGTGCACTTGTAAAAACGCTTGGAAGCGTATGCGAGGATGCGGTAGAGCCTTTTGTGGAGATGTTGGGAGACTTCAGTACAGAAGTGAAACTGAATTATTCGGATGAGCAGACACTAGTTGTCATCAATTCCGATTCTCTTAAATTCGTCGGATATGATGGAGAAGGAAAATTAGTAGTATTTAATATCGCTCCGGCAGAAATGATAGCAGGGAAAAACAACAGTCTGGCGCAGATTGTGAAAAAAGCTGTGTATTATTTCGGGATAAAAGACTTCACATTTCTATACAGGAGCAATAACATTACATCCAATAATCTGTACAAGGCTTTTGGATATCTTCCGCAGATACCATATGTTATAAAGGATTCCGTAGTAATATGTGGCAGATTTGATTTTAGTAGTGTCTCCAAAAGCATGTTTACGAAGGCAATGACGGAGCTATTTGGAATAAATCAGATGGGAGTCTATCTGGGGGCAGGAAGTTCAAATGTCAGTTGTGCACTTGTAGTACCAGATATGGAAAACTCCATATTAAAATGCAGGAACATTATTTTATATGCACAGTTTGGTAGTAAAGGTGTCCGTTTTTCTATGGAGGGTTCTATAGCGCTGTCTTGTTTTTCGGGAATGGAGTTCTATGTGAAATGTGAATTGTCCATGACAAGTGTTTCCATATCTGCATGCTCTATGCCGACTAATACATATACTATTCCGAAGACACCTCTAACTATATGTAACAGCGGATTGCAAATTGGCTTCGATGAAAAAGGACTTAATTTTGCGATTATGACTCAGATAAACATAAGGAGTCTTATGTGGTATGGCGCACTCCGCATGTCATATCAGGGAACAACAGTAATGCTTGATATGCTGAGCATGGCGATGAGTGAGGTATCACTTGCAGCACTTGCAGAGAATCTGATTGGTCTGCCTCGTGATAAAGTATCTGCACTTGATATAATCGCAGTCCGTACATTCAATCTGAATACTTCACAGGCTGATACCAAAATTGACTTCAAAAACAAGACGGATAACCAGATTATTGAACTTATCAATACAGCATTAAAGGGCATGAAAAAGGAATTTCTGTTATCACCGGATTCCGCCAGCATCACGAGAATGCCAAATAATAAAGCCTGTGATGTTCTGAATGAACTCACTATGTTCCATTATTGGATTAACGAGAATGGGGAACTGTCATTTCCTCCACAGGCATATTACTCATCCAGCCATATCTGCATAGGGAAATACAACTTTGAAAAAGGTATCTTCTTCTGTGGAAAAATGGATTTATTTGGATTTGGCATAAAGGTGATGTTCTCCGCACTCTATGGGAATGGATTCATGGGATTTGCTCAGATTGATGAGATAAATACGAAATTCATTAAAATATCAGGCTCAAGGTCAAGCAGACAGATGAAAAATCCGGTGCTTGGAAATTCGACAAACAGTACATTATCCCTGCTTGTAAATGATTTTTCGACAGATAAGGTGATAAAGAATCCGGCGATAGTGTATGTCAGTGTCAGCCGAAACAGCTGCGAGTTCTATATTGATGCTCATTATGAGCTGTGTTCGTTCTTTTCGTTTGATACGCTTATGTACTATATCAATAAACATATACACATTGCAACAACCATTTCATATTTTAACATGATATCGGCAAGCATATATCTGGATGCGGCATACGCAAAATTTTCATCTGCGAACTTTGAATTTTCCATATCACTTGACTGTATGGGATTTCACAGGAAAGTAGTGAATCTGACAAAAGCAATAGATGACGCAGTTGCAGCATATAATAGGAAAATCAATGACGCAAAGCGGCAGATAAGCGATGCCTCTAACAAAGTCCGGACATTGCAGAATGATATCAACTCTTATCACAATAAGATAGAGGACTGCAAGCGTACCATCAGGAATACCAGCAGATGGAAACGCTGGTGGGTGGCAATCAGAGAAGGCATTAAAATAGCAGCATTTGAAACTGCAATACTTACCCTGAAAGCAGCGATGACGGTAGCAGAAGGAGCACTGGGGATAGCAAACAAGGTTCTTGAACTTAGTGGAAAACTTGGAACAAATCTGCTTAATGCAGTAAATTCAGTTATCAGAGGGGCGTTGGATGCGTTCTATATTAACAGTGCAATGCTTCATATTCTGGTAAATGGCAATACCCGAATGGTTGAGGGTGCGATTGATATGAAGGTACTTGGCAAGGATATCAATGTTTCATGCAGCTGCAATCTTGATACGCTTGCGAAAAAGCCGATAGAGTTTTTAGAAAACTGTATTCTCGATCAGATTAAATCCATCATAGACAGTTTGAAAAAAGGTGAGTATGAGTATGTGGCTATTGATGAGCCTCTTACCTACAGATACATTGAAGAGCCGGAAGAACTGCTTACGATATCGGAACTTGCTAATCTGGGTGCAACACGAATGGACAGTTATCAGGATATGTTAAAAGAACTGTCCGAGGTGTACATAGATGAAATGAAAGATACTTCCCCGGATTTTGAGGACTGCGATACACAGATAAAGGAAACAGCGACGCAGCTTTCCTATATCATGGAGAGTGCAGCGGCAAATACATGTCTAGACGGTATGGATGAACTGTCTGCCCGCTTACAGGAAGGGCTTGAAAACAATGAATTCAGTGATGAGGATGCAAAAGAAGTAAAAGCCTGTATAGAAACATACATGGAAGAGTTAAGACCTGCAAACAGCATAATTACTGAAGCAGCAGCACAGGTACAGATGCAGACAGAGCAGATGGATACGGAATATAAGTATACACGACTTCGCAGGGTAAGAGAAGATAATGAGGATTCCACAGGTGTTGACACCTTGGAGTCCAAAGATTATGACAAGCTGTACAATGAAATGGAATCAGTTATAACAAAATACTTCCCACCGGGTTCAGGAAAAGGACTCTTTAATTTCACAGACGAGCCAATGTTTTATGAGATGCTCAACGAAGCCAGAGACGAAGCAGGATGTGCAGTAATACCGACTGAAGTGGAGAAAGAAAACAATACACTATCCCTTGACGGATATCGCATGCTGAAAAAATCGGTATATATTCCAAGACTTGATTAAACTTCCAATTGCCATAACCTGCAAAATACGATAAAATATTAGCAAATCCGTAAGACACAAGGAGTAACAGTTATCATGCGTTCTATCGGAGCTTTGATCAGATGCCATTTGCCTTTACGGATATTGAGATGATATTCAATGAGGAGAGGCATGCAGTGGACTGGATCTTCCGCTATGGCAATGAGAAGCTGGCAGGAGTGGAATGTGTACCTTTAACAGGGCTGATAGGGAATACCTTCGGAAGTATCTTCTCCAATATGGACGATAAATGGCTGTGCACTTACGAATGGGCAACGCAGTATGGAGAACGTCTTGAGATTATGGCTTACAGTCCGGAGATAGATACCGAACTTAAGATTATCTGTTTCCCGACATTTTCGGGACACTGCGGATGTATGTTATTCCCGTTGGATGAGATACACTGTGTACAAAAACAAGATGAGCTGTCGGAGATATGGAAGAATTACCTGTTAAAGCAGGAATAAATGCTGTGACGAATTACATAAAGAGACTTAAAAAATGTCGTTTCATCACAATAAGTGGTGAGATGGCATTTTTTATGAGAAATTTTATGTGAAAATTGAACAAATTGCCGCATGAACCTTGAATAAAATGGGGGGAAATGGTAAAATATTTCCTAGTATATATGATAGAGAATCTTTTATCAATGACATATAAGATAGACGCAGATGATAGGATACACGAACTGCCATACGGCTACGAGCCAAAAGCAGTTTAATCCACAGATATAAGAAAGGAGGCAGTCTATGAGAAAAAAGATAAGCCGGATAAAAAGAGGTCTGGCAGTAATGCTATCTGTCTGCATGGTATTCGGTGTGGCACCGATTCAGGCAGGAGCAGAGGAAAATGATTCAGAAATTGCAGTGCAGGCAAATGATAGTGCTGGAAAGACTGAACAGCAATCCACGGAAGAGGAAGAGTGTAAGCACGAGGGTATTGAAATAACTTTCAACAGCAACGGTTTCGGAAACTGCCCGAAATGCAATGCAACCGTATATCAGCCTGCTGTTGAAACAACTGACAAATATGACATTGACGATGACAGCACGAAAGACACCGTTTACGAAATCAGCAATGCAGGTCAGCTGTACTGGTTTGCAGGACTTGTAAACGGTACTCTTGATGGAGTTGAACAAAACACATTAGCCAATGCAATTCTGACAGCCAACATCACAGTAAATGAAAATCTTCTTGATTCCTTACAATACGATACAGAGGGCAACGTTTCCAACGGAAGTGATTTTATAACCTGGACACCGATTGCAGATTGGATGGGAAATCGTACAACACAGTATTCAGGAACGTTTGACGGAAATAATAAAACCGTAAGTGGTTTGTACTTTAATGGTGATTCAACATGTATTGGATTATTCGGAAGTTCAGAATCCGATGGCAACATAAAAAATGTTGGAGTCGTTGATTCCTATTTCAAAGGGAATGATCATGTGGGCGGTGTGTGCGGAAACAATGCTGGCACAATCACAAACTGTTATAATGCAGGGAATCTTACCGCTATTGAGTCATCTGCTACTATAGGCGGTATATGTGGATATAATAATGGTGGCACAGTCACAAACTGTTATAACACAGGAACTGTTACCGCTACCGGCTCAGTAGCTTCTGTAGGTGGTGTGTGTGGCTGTAGTATTGCACCAATTTCAAACTGTTATAACATAGGAACCGTTACTGCTACTAGCTCAGGTGCTGATATAAGCGGTATATGTGGATACTATTTTGGGCCAGTCAAAAATTGCTATTACCTCGCAGACACAGAAGATGAAAATGGCGGCAAAACCACCGCACAATTTGCAAGCGGTGAAGTTGCGTATCTCCTGTCACAGGGTTGCACTGTTGTAGTAGACAAGAGTGATGTAACTTACGATGGCTCCATCTGGGGTCAGAAACTTGGCGAAAATGGTGATACATATCCTGTTCTGAAAAAGGCAGGGGATGCCATGAATACAGTATATCGGAATGAAACATATCCAGGTTGTGAAGGTAATCCTGGTGATCCGGTCTATTCGTATTCAAATACACAGAAAGCTCCGGTTTATGCTGAGCACACCGATGAAGATTTAGATGGCAAATGCGATATTTGTAAGCTGGATTTTAAAACATTTAATCAGCTTGGAAAGCTAATTACCAAAGTTAAGCAGAATTTAATTGATGGAAAGTACGCAGATGTGCAGTACACAACGGCATCCATTGATAACTTACGAACGGCTCTTGTGGCTGCAGGTGCTATTACAGAGGCTTCTTCTGATACAGATGTTGCAACAGCCTTTGATAAGCTGCTTGCAGCATCTACAGTAGGTACAGATGGACTGATAAAGGCGGACCACAATATTGTCATATCATTTGCGGATGCGGGTGTTCAAAGAGGCATAGCATCAGGAAATGGATGGTATGCAAACGGCGATACCGTTACCCTTAAAGTAACACCAAGTGTAGGATACAGCTTCAGCAAATGGACAACGGATACAGCAGGCAATACATCTGTAGGAACAGAGAGTACATATACCTTTACCTTAGGTGCTGACAGTCCGGATAAATATTATGCATGGCTTGATGAAATAAAATATACAGTGACATGTGAAAGCACAGAAGGTGGAACCTGCACAACAAGCACATCAGACGGAAAGTATGTATATGGACAGACTGCAACAGTGACAGCAACAGCGAGTGATGGCTATGAATTTGTAGGCTGGAATGATATTTATGGAACAACGGTAAGTACGGATGCGAATTATAGCTTTACGGTAATTGGTGATGCGACATTGACACCGGAATTTGTCAAGGTTAAGACAGATGAAGGAGCAGATATAGCTTATGTGACAGTAAGCTTCTACCATCAGTCAGGAAAGCTTTTGGACAGCCAGAAGCTTGTTTTAGGCGAAGGAAAGATTACCACTACAGTAAATGTACCGACAAAGGTAGGCTTTGACTTCCTTGGATGGTCTGCAAAGGCAAGCGGTGCAACAGCAGAAGATGTAGTTGATTTTGAAACTGCAACCTTTAGTGAGAATACCAGTCTTTATCCGGTATTTAAGGCACAGGCTATTACTTATACATTGACAGTAGTAGGTTTACAGACAGAGCAAAAGGCTCCACAGTCTAGTGTTACGGTTACTGCAGATCCGATTGAAGGTAAACATTTTGTTGGCTGGAAGGATGCAAATGGCAATATCGTAAGTTATGATAGCACATATACTTTCATCATCACCGGAGACACCACGCTCACGGCATGTTATGAGCAGGCAGATAGTGTGATAGTGAAAGAGCCGACGATAATCATAGGTGAGCCAACCTACGAGGATATTACCGGTGGATATAAGATGTCATTTTATTTCAACTATACGGTTCCAGAGGACTGTAAGCTGGTAGATATTGGTATTATCAGAAAAAAGGGTGATTATGAGGCAGATGGAATTACCCTTGAAACAGTTGGCATATCACAATATTCTGTGTTATCTAAGTTGGGTAGCGAAGGACAGTTCTATTATACAAAATCAAATTATTATGGAACTGGACATACGGTTACGGGCTATATGATATATGAGAAGAATGGAATCAGATATACAGTATATAGTGATTCAATATATGGTGTAAAGAATAACTAGTTTAAGTGAAAGGAAGGATAAAGAAATGAAAGAAGTTTATGAAGTGGCAGAAATGGAAATTATTGAATTTGAAACAGAAGATGTGATTACTTCCAGTGGAGGTGGTCAGATTGGTGGCGGTGATGAAGGTTTCGGAGACTAAGAATGCCATTATACTGGAGGCGGCGGTGCAAACCGCCGCTTTTTCCAAATTATAAAGAAATTATGTAATTATTCAGAATAGATATATGCGGAACCGCGGATATCGTATGAAACAGTACATATCAATGGCAGTCATTATCAGCCAGTACAGAGGAGATTGATTGTGAAGATAAAAAACATGATTTTAACAGTAGTATGCATTTGCTTTCTTTGCTTGTTTGGAAGTATGCGGGTATATGCGGCAGAATACTATGGAGATTTTCAATACGAAGATAATGGAGAAAACGCATCAATTTATGCGTATAATGGAAGCAACAAAGAGGTTACCATTCCTGCATATATCAATGGCAAGGCAGTAACAGAAATCAAGGATTATGCATTTTTATTATGCAATTCGGTAGAGAAGATAATCGTACCATCTACAGTTACAACGATTCATACAAATGCATTTTCCGGTGCAGGAAATCTAAAGAGTGTGGTACTTGCTTCCGCAGATACCAAAATTGAGGATTCCAATGAGAATACGGATAATAAAGATACAGATGAAAACGGAAACAATAATAGTCAAAGCAACAACATAGGGGATTCGACCAGTTCAAAGGATAATAAGACCGATACAAAGAATACAGGAAGTAACAGTACCTCAACAGCTAATGTCACACCACAGTATAAAGTGACTGTAGATTCCTCTGTAGATACAGCCGCAGAGGAAAAGAAACTTGCCGAGCAGTACAGGACAGAAAACAAGACAGATGACGGCACTGCGGTACAAAATAGTGATACAGAAAAGCAGAGTAATGGAACAGAAATTGCGGGAATTGATGAAGGCTTAGATGCCGACGAAACTGCCATCAACTCGAATGCAGATACAGCCTCTGAAAAATCACAAAGTATGCCGGTATGGGGAATTATATTGCTAGTAGTTGTAGCAGCGATTGCAGTGGCAGGAACGGTTTTATTTATCCGGAAGAAAAAGAAAGAGAATTAGAATTTGAATGGAATCAGAGGTCATATATGGAGAGCTTTACAATCCGACTTGCAGGGCAGTATTTTGAAATCTGCCCTGTCTGTGATTATATCAGAGAATATTGCAAAGATTATATAGTGGCAGATGATGCAGTGCATGGAATCGGAGATAGTGCAACTGTGCGTGAGACAGGGGAGGTGACAGGAAGTACCACAAATGGTGCAATAGAGACACCATCCCATTTTCACATTGCCACCACGCAGTCCGATATCGACTTTGAGCGTGAGAAATCCGCCAGAGAAGATATCAAAGAGGGCATTCCCATCAGGCATTTTTCCGATGCATACTTAGAGACACTTGCGGTCTATCGCAAGATTGCAGACTACCTCTTATCCTGCGATACCCTGCTTTTTCATGGCTCGGTCATTGCTGTAGATGGCGAAGGCTATCTTTTTACAGCGAAAAGCGGTACCGGCAAGTCCACCCATACACGCCTATGGAGAGAATATTTTGGGGAGCGTGCTGTCATGGTAAATGATGACAAGCCGCTTCTTCATATCACAGACTCCGGCATGACCGCTTATGGCACACCATGGGATGGCAAGCACAGACTAAGTATGAATACCGCAGTACCGCTAAAGGGCATCTGCATATTGACAAGAGACACCACTAACCATATCGATCTGGCAGAGTCACATGCAGTATATCCGCTGATTGTCCAGCAGACGAACCGCAGCCTTACAGCAGACGGAATGAAGCAGACACTATCTCTCATAGACCGTATGCTTAATGTTGTGCCGGTCTACCAGCTTGGCTGCAACATGGATATCGAGGCGGCGAGGGTGGCTTATGAAGGAATGAACAGACTTATGAAACAGGAGGAATCATAGATGAGATTAAAAGATACATTTATCACACACGATAGCGATGGAGAGCAGGTACTAATTGATGTAACCAGTTCATTTGCCGGACTTGTCAGAAGCAACAAGACAGCGGCATTTATTGTGGAATGCCTGAAAACAGATACTACCGTAGAGCAGATTGTTGATGCCATGTATGAAAAGTACGATGCTCCGAAAGAGGTACTGCAAAAGGATGTGGAGTCGATTGTGGAGAAGCTGCGTGGCATTGGAGCATTGGAGGAATCGTGAAGACATCTTATGAGGAATATCTACGGAAATATCATACTCTCACATACAAAAATGTAGGAGTGAGTATGCTGCCGCTGTTAAAGCAGGGACGGGATTCTTTTACGGTGCGTGAGGTGAAACAGGGCGAAAGCTGTAAGTTATGGGATGTCGTGTTGTATAAAAGAGGCACAGACCAGTATGTGCTTCACAGAATTATCAAGATATATGATGATTCCTATGATATCCTTGGTGATAACTGCATCGGGATAGAGCGTGGAATCCCTAAAACAGATGTTCTTGGTGTGATGACAGACTTCATCCACAAAGGAAAGCAGTATAAGACCGGTGACATAGGATACCGATTGTATGTGTGGCTGTGGTGCAGACCATATAAGCTGCGGATATGTTTGAAGAAAATCAGGATGAGATTACAATCTGTTTTGAGAAAAAAGAGAGAAAATGAATCGAAGTTGGTGTGATTATTTATGAGAAAGACGAATAAATCCGCCATGCACTTTATCAACGAGGTTGCAGGCAAAGGCAGATTATATATCATATTTCTACTGCTGGTGCAGATGGTACTTGGCATCAGCAGTGTTTTTTATGCCTTATTACTGCGTGGATTGATTGATGGTGCAGTGGCACATGACAGCTCCAAAATGATTACCTATTGTATTCTCTTTGCGGCACTTGTGGCAGGGCAGATTGCACTCCGGGCAGTTCTTAGGTTCTTAGAAGAATACGCTAAGGCAACCTATGAGAATGAATTCAAAAGTAGGCTGTTTGCAGGACTTCTTACACACAATTACGGAGCGGTCACCGCAACCCATTCCGGTGAGTGGATGAACCGCCTGACTTCGGATACCGTTGTAGTGTCAGAGGGACTTGCCACGATTGTTCCTGGCGTAGCGGGAATGATAACGAAGATGGCAGGAGCACTTGTGATAATCCTTATTATGGAGCCAAGATTTGCCTATATCCTTGTGCCGGGAGGAGTGCTTCTGGTGCTGCTTAGCTACATTTTCAGAAAGCAGCTTAAGAAGCTGCACAAGCAGATGCAGGAAAAGGATGGACTTGTCCGTATCTTTTTGCAGGAGCATCTTGGAAGCTTGATGATTGTAAAAGCCTTTGGCAAAGAAAAGGATAGTCTTACTGAGGCTGAAAGCCATATGAGCGAGCACAAGAAAGCCCGTATGCGAAAGAATCATTTCTCCAATGTGTGCAATATCGGTTTTGGGGCAGTTATGAACGGAGCCTATGTGTTCGGAGCTGTCTATGGGGCATTCGGTATCTACAATGGCACTATGACATACGGAACTTTTATGGCGATGCTGCAGCTTATCAGTCAGATACAGAATCCGTTTGCCAATATCACAGGCTATCTGCCGAAGTATTTTGCAATGCTTGCCAGTGCTGAGAGGCTGATGGAGATTGAGGCGTATAAAAAGGACGAGGTGCGTGCCGGGGATGAAGTATATAATGTGGATAACAGTACCTTCGGCTTGTCCCATGTGGATTTTACATACCTTCCTCCGGTCATTACCGAAGGAGATGCGATTATGCCAATCGTATTAAAGGATTACAGCCTTATGATACGAAAGGGTGAGTTTGTGGCATTTACCGGTCCGAGTGGCTGTGGAAAGAGTACTGTGTTAAAGCTTATGATGGGCTTGTATACAGTAGATGCCGGAGAAGTGTATGGCTGTGACCGTTTAATGTTTGCCTATGTGCCACAGGGCAACCAGCTTATGAGCGGAAGTATAAGGGATATTATTACATTTTCAGATAAGGATAAGACGGGTGATGAAGTCGGTATTTACAGAGCATTGCATATTGCCTGTGCGGATGGATTTATAGCAGAGCTTGAGCATGGGATTGATACACTTCTTGGCGAGCGTGGTATGGGACTTTCTGAGGGACAGATGCAGAGGCTTGCGATTGCAAGGGCGATTTATTCTGACAGACCGGTGCTGCTTCTCGATGAAGCCACCAGTGCACTGGATGCCGGAACGGAAGAAGCGGTGCTTGAAAATCTCCGCAGTATGACAGATAAGACAGTGATCATTGTAACTCACCGTCCGGCTGCACTTAAGCTGTGTGACAGGCAGGTAGTATTCCAAGAAGAAAAATAAAGAAGAATCAGATAGAAAAGGTGATGGCATGCAGAGATTACAGGGCACAGAGCAGACTATAGCACAGAAGAATGCAAAACATAACATACATAAACAAGACCTACATACGGATAGTAGTTCCATAGACAGGATTGCGTATGACATGCTATACCTTGCTTCGATTGGAATAAATATTTCGACAAAGAGCAAGCCGGATGAGAAATGTCTGGAGCATTACCGTACAAATGAAGAGGACATGAAAGCACTTTTTTGTATGAGTGCAAGACATTTTATAGATGCACTTGTGGGAACAACCTTAAAGCAGGCGGGAGCTGCCTTGCCGAAATACTGGGAAGAACGCATAGTAAAGGCAGTTCGCAAGGTGCTGCTCTTTGATGTAGAGCGAAAAAAGCTGTGTGCATGGATGGACAGCGAGCATATCTGGTATTTGCCTTTAAAGGGAATTATTTTAAAGGACTTTTATCCGTCCGTCGGAATGCGGCAGATGTCGGACAATGATATCCTGTTTGATGCGGACGCATGGGAGAGGTTGGAGAAGCATATGATTTCTGAGGGCTACGAGGCAGAGGCCGTAGGCAAGGGTAACCATGATGTCTATCAGAAGCCGCCCGTCTATAACTTTGAGCTGCATCGCTCGCTCTATGGCAAGGGACATGATGAGAGCTGGGTGGAGTATTATGGTGATATCAAGGAGCGTCTGATTTTGGATCAGCCGGAGGGAATGTGTGATACAGTTTATAGTGCAAGTGAAAACGCTACAGCTAATCAGACCGATAGAATGAATGGCAGGAATAGCAGCTACGGCTATCATATGAGTGACGAGGATTTCTACATATACATCACAAGCCACGCTTATAAGCATTACAGCGGCAGTGGTACCGGCATGCGTACCTTACTGGATTTCTATGCTTATCTGAATGCAAAGGAAGATACACTCGATTTTGATTACATCCGGACAGAGTGCAAAAAGCTTGGGATTGATGATTTCGAGCAGCACAACCGTATATTATGCAGGAAAGTATTTGCACCACATCAGACATATAATCAGGCTTCCTTTGAGCAGTCGTTATCGGCAGATGAGTTTGATATGCTTCAATACTATCTTTCATCCGGTGTGTACGGAACCTTTGAACGGATGGTTGCAAACCGTATGAAGAAGCAGAAAAACGCAGATGGAAAAAGTAAGCTGTCAAAGCTTAGTTACTATCGGCACAGAGTATTTCCGGGAATGGAGCTGTATGAGAATTATCCTCTGCTGGTAAAACATAAATGGCTGATACCTGCGTATTGGCTTTACCGGATTGTGAGGATGCTTTTTAGCAGGAAACGCAGGGGTTATATGCTTCGTGAAGTGAAGGCAGTTAAGAAAGTGGCGGCACAGCCACTAAAGACATATACCATCGAAGGCAAAATTGGTAAAATATAACAAAAACGTTACGCAGATTTTGTAACGGGTTACACGCTTAACCTTTGTAAAATATACATTTCTGTTGTACCATATAATCAGAAGATAAGAAAAAATGGAGATTGAAATGGCACAGAACAGGGTTAGGATTGCAGATGTTGCAGATGCGTTAGGCCTTAGTACAGCAACTGTCTCAAAGGTGATTCACGGCAAAACAGAAAAGATCTCGGATGAGACGGTAAAACGTGTCCAGCAGGAGCTTGAACGCTCAGGATATATCCCCAATATGGCAGGCATTCTGCTTGCCAGAAATAATTCAAGAATCATTGGTGTGGTGGTGAATGACAATGAAAAGTATGAAGGCCGGGTTTTAGAGGATGGATTTGTGATGTCATCGCTTAATGCTCTTTCTCATGAGGTAAATGAAAAAGGCTATTTTCTGATGATAAAAACGACATCCGACATCAGTGAGATTCCGGTGTTTGCATCTATGTGGAATATGGATGGGCTGATTCTTATGGGATTTTGTGAAGCCGATTATGAGAAGCTGAGAAACCAGATGCGGATATCGTTTGTTGTGTATGACGGTTATTTTGAAAAATGCTCCAAGGTTGTCAATCTGGTCATCAATCATTATGATGGCGGTTATCAGGCAGGGAAATATTTAAAGGAGCTGGGACATAAAAAAGCATTGTGCATAGCGGATAATTTCATCTGCATGGATAAAGAGCGCATTGAGGGCTTTAGCAAAGCCTTTGGATTGCAGGAAACATTAAGATGGGAAATACCAAAGACAGAAAAGGAAAGAATGTGCTTTTATGAGGATAAATATAGAGAGCTGATAAAGAGCAATGTTACCGCTGTTTTTGCAGTCTCGGATTTTTATGCACTTGAATTTATGAGGTTTTTACAGGGAAAAGGCATACAGATTCCAAAGGATATCCAGATAATAGGTTTTGATGACAACCTGGCAAGCAGGGAAAGTAATCCTGCGCTTACAACGATTCATCAGGGGGCGCCTCTTAGGGCCAAAACTGCAATCAAGTGCCTTGAGGCAATGCGCGATGGTGCGGAATGTGAGACAGAAATCGTGTTGCCGGTTGAGTTAATAAAAAGAGAAAGTACGAGAAAATTATAATGTCAAAGTTTATGAAATCATTGTGTAAAATTGCAATTCCGGTCACCTTGCAAAGCATGCTGCAGGCATCCTTTTCAATTGTAGACCAGATTATGATAGGACAGCTGGGAGAGACCAATATATCGGCAGTTGGACTATGTGGAAATTTTTCTCTCATTTTTTCAGTGGTAATCGGTGCAGTGAGCACGGTTGCGGGTATACTGATCGCGCAGTTTATTGGTGCGGAGGATACAAAGGAGGCATGGTGCAGCTTTGATGTGAGTCTCATTTGTGGAATTATGATATCAGCCTTGTTCCTGTTTGCAGCAGGAGTTTTTCCGTCGTGGATTCTTGGTCTGTACACAAAGGATGTGAGTATTGTAAATACCGGTGAGGTATATTTCAGGATTGTAGCGTTTTCCTATATTCCAATGGCAGTCAGTAACATTTTATCCTCATGGCTACGCTGTAAGGAGCATGCCACGATACCGTTTTGGGCAAGCTTTGGGGCAGTTGCAGTAAACACAGGCCTTAATTATCTGCTGATATTCGGAAAATTCGGACTGCCATGTATGGGAATAAAGGGAGCTGCGGTTGCAACACTTATTTCGCAGTTGTTTAACCTCGTATTTATTGTTATAGGATTTATTTTATGCATCAGAAAGGATGGAGATAAACCGGTATGGTCATTGCATTTCAGTAAAATTACTATCAAGGATTATCTGGTCATGATTATGCCGATTCTCATCAGTGAGTTTTTGTGGAGCCTAGGACAGAATGTGGAGTCTGCTGTCTATGGTCATCTGGGCACATCAAACCTGGCGGCGTACACACTTACCTGCCCGATACAGGGACTTATCGTAGGAGCACTTAGCGGATTGTCAGCGGCTGCAGGTGTGATGGTCGGCAAGAGGCTTGGCAGGAAAGAATACGATGAGGCTTACACAGAATCGAAGAAAATCATGTATGCAGGCTTAGCCGGAGCGGTAGCCGTGTCGACATTGCTCATTCTTCTGGCAGAAGTATATACCGGACTGTATCGTGTAGATGGTAGCGTAAAAGAGCTTGGAAAGATACTGCTTATTGTGTTTGCCCTGTATGCATCAATCAAGGTGGAAAATATGATACTTGGCGGTGGAATTATAAGAAGCGGCGGTAATACCAAAATCATTATGGTGATTGATATTGTTGGCACATGGTGCATCGGAATCCCACTGTGTCTGCTTGCAGCGTATGTGTTTAAGTGGGGAATTGTAGGTGTGTACACGCTGCTTACCACGGAAGAAATATTCAGGCTGATTGTATCACTTGTTATTTTTAAGAGGCGCAAGTGGATGATTAGTTTATCATAGAGATTTTTTATTACCTTAAATAACTTATCAAGATTTTTATTTTGCTTTTTTGCAAGCTTCAGATCTTTTCTGTGTGGGAGATCGGAAACTCTTTTGGGATCGTGGGATTGATATTCGAAACAAAAATTCAATACTGCCGTAAAAAAAATACGGATAGACTTGAACTTTTTTACAGATAATCATATAATAAAGAAAAAGAAATGGAAGGTGATTATCATGTTAAAGAAATTTAGTGTCGAAAATTTCAAAGGATTTAATGATAAAATCACATTTGATATAGGAACACCCAGTAATTACAGCTTTAATTCTGAAATAATAGAGAATGGCTGCATAACGAAGGGAATTATATATGGTATCAACAGTTGTGGAAAGTCGAATCTTGGTTTGGCTATCTTTGATATCATTACTCATCTGACTGAAAAGCAAAAACTCCTGGGAAGCTATGATTTTTATCTGAATATGAGTGGAAGGAAATCTTTTGCGGAGTTTGAGTACACATTCGTGTTCGATGGACATGAAGTTGTATATAAGTACAGTAAAATGGATGTGAATTCCTTAAAGAGTGAAAGTTTGTCCATTGATGGAAAAGAAGTCATTTTCTTTGACTTCCTGACAAGAGATGGATTTACTTTGCTTGAGGGATCAGATACTTTGAATGCATCAATAAGAAATGAAAGCCCGATCTCGAGAGTGAAATATGTAAATAGTAATTCAATTCTTTCAGATAATGTTCAGAATCAGGTATTTAAGAAGTTTATTGATTTTGTCGAGAGGATGCTTTTATTTTATTCACTTGATAGCCGTGGATATGAAGGTTTTATGAACGGATCAGAGAGCATTGCAGAAGGAATTGTTAATAGTGGCAAAGTTAAGGATTTCCAAGAATTTTTAAAAGAAAATGATATCGATTATGAATTATATGGATGCGAGGTCGATGGAAGAAAGGCTATATATTGTCATTTCGACAATAAAGATGCTGACTTCTTCAAGATTGCTTCAACAGGAACCAGATCCCTTGCATTATTCTATTACTGGTATATCCGTATGGAAAAAGCATCATTTGTATTCATTGATGAGTTTGATGCATTTTACCATTATGAATTATCAGAGTCAGTTCAGAAGAGACTTAGAAGAATTAGCGATGTGCAGGTATTTACAACTACACACAACACAGACCTTATGAGCAATGATTTACTCAGACCAGATTGCTATTTCCTCCTTGAGAATAATAGCATAAATGCAATTTCAGAGCTGACAGAAAAGGAGCTTCGTCAGGCTCATAATCTTCAGAAAATGTATAAGGCAGGTGCGTTTAATGGCAGATAAGGACTATAAGGCATTTATAGTTGAAGGAGAAGCCAGAGAACCACAGGTTATTGATAATATTTCAAAAGTGTTCTTTAAGTATGGAAATTTAAAAATTATTACGCTTCCGGCCGGAGAAAATATCTATATGCTTTGGAAGAAACTCAAGGCGGATGATTTCGACACAGATATTATTGAGGTCTTAAGGGAAAGTAATAAGAAAATCAGAGAACAATTGGAAGGATTATCAAGAGATGATTTTTCGGAGGTGTTTCTTTTCTTTGATTATGATGTACATCAGACAAATTTGGGAAAGGCAGATGACGGTGATGTGATAAACCAGATGCTTGAAAGCTTTGATAATGAAACTGAGAATGGAAAGTTATATATCAGTTATCCGATGGTTGAAGCATTGCGAGATTTTGAAGCAGATAAATGCGGAAATGGAGATAATTGCTTTGTAGAAATTAGTGATCTTGCTGAATATAAGAATATATCTTCGAGAAATTCACTGAATCCACATTTTAGAGATTACAATATAGATGTATGGAAAGAAATCGTTAATGTTTTTTCAATGAGAATATCATGCCTGTTAGGAAATGCGGAAGTTATTTCTTATGAACAGTATTTAGATGAAGCAAATCCACATGATATCTTTATGTGTGAACAGGCTTTAGCAGGCAATAATAAAGTGTTTATTATCAGTGCTTTCCCGGAATTTCTTGTGGATTATTTTGGAATGAAACTTTGGAGAACATGTGTGAAGCATGCAAAGAATCAATTGGATATTTGTAATTGTAAATAAAGCAGGTGAATGATAATTATGAGCAAATATGATCCTTTATGGAAGTGGATCAATAAAAACAAGCTAGACGAATTTTTGGTGATGACAGGCATAGAGTATGGCAACAGCAGGTTGCTTTTCAGAACATGAATTTATCTGTATGATATGGTTATGGAGGTGACGACGATGGAGACAAAAAATATTATTTTGAAACTTCGTACTGAAAAAGGAATGTCACAGGACGAGCTGGCAGATAAAATTATGGTAACAAGGCAGGCAGTATCACGTTGGGAAAATGGAGATACCATTCCCAAGACGGATACACTTAAGCTATTATCGAAAGAATTTGATGTCTCGATCAATACGCTTTTGGGAGAAAACAGAAAGCTGATTTGCAAGTGAATAGGGAGGTATATGGATGAAAGATGTGTTTCTTGTATATGACAAGAGCTGTTTTTATGAAATCGTGATACTTAATTATTTTATGAGCTTTTCAAACTGCGACATGGTTTTCTGTTCATTGGACGGAAAGCCTGTTCGCACTATGGAAGGTTTTTCCGTCAATGTTGATATGCCTTTAGAAGCACTTGAAAAAGATCAAATCAGAAGTTTTATCCTTCCGGGCGGAAACATTGCTGAAATTGACACTCCAGAGGTGAAGTCGTATCTGCAAGCCTTAATGAAACGAGAGATTTTGATTGCCGGGATTTGTGCAGGAGTCGATGTGCTGGATCACGCTGGAATTTTGTGCGATGTGAAATCAATCCATTCCTCAGATGAAGATTGGGTAACAGATAAAAATGTGATAACTGCACGAGCAAATGCATATGTCGATTTCGCAGTTGAAGTTGCGAAGAAGCTGGATCTGTTCGCCAGTGAAGATGATCTTCAGGAAACAATCAACTTCTGGAAACATTATCAAAGAGTGCAGTAGTACGGAGGTGGCAGTGGAATATCTAAGGCAAATTACAGAAGATAATTTTATGGAAGCATTTAATTTGAAACTTGCAAACGGACAGGAACGCTTTGTTTCCCATCCAATTCGAAGCCTTGCACAGGCTTATGTTTACAGGAATCAATGTCAGCCGTTTGGAATCTATAATGATGATACTATGATTGGTTATGTCATGGTGATTTATGATTATGATATTCCGGAATACGATATATGGCATATGATGACTGATGAATCTAATCAGGGACAGGGGTATGGAAGTAAGTTTGAGTTGTCAAATGGGACTATATGTATGTACTGTGAATGATTAAGAGGATATAAAAATTTCTGCTTGTCAGAGTGATCGTGGTATACTGCGGTCTGCAATCGCTGTATTGTGGAAGGACAGAGGACTGTTTGCCATGTTGGATGCAATGTTTGCTGAAACTGCAGGCAGTGTACCTTTGTTGCTGTGTGTGGTGCTTTGTGGTTTTGCGTCAATGAATTTCATGACAGCACCTTTTATATCCCTGGAGGGTAAAAGTCTATGGCTTCTCCAATCACTTCCTATAGATATCTGGAAAATTGATGATTCCGGCTTGACTTAATTTAACATCTCAAATATAATAATTGCATACATCAGAAAACGTTCACTCTTCACCGGATGAGTGGTTAAAGCGTCTGGGAGCAAATCGTAGGTGCAGTAATTTACACTGTAAGATTTGTTTCCGGGCGCTTATTTATTTTGGAGGATAGATGCAATATGAATAAGAAAAAAGAATTATTGGTACAGATTATGTGGGAGCTTGCGGGAAGCATCTTTTATGCAATAGGTATATATAACTTCGCCCTGCAGGCAGAGTTTCCTATGACAGGTTTTTCGGGTATTTCGATTATTTTATACCGGCTGTTTAATATTTCCATTGGTTTATCAACGGTCCTGCTTAATATTCCGGTTGCGATACTATGCTGCAAATTATTGGGCAGGAAATTTTTTGTCAGCTCAATACGATGCATGCTTTTGTCTTCTTTTATTGTTGACTTTGTTGCGCCGTTATTTCCGGTGTATCAGGGCGACAGACTGCTTGCAGCATTGTGCACAGGTGTATTTTGCGGAATTGGCTATGCCATGATTTATACAAGAAATTCTTCAACAGGAGGAGCTGATTTTATCATCATGGCTGTAAAAGCATTGCGGCCTCATTTATCGATGGGCAATATCTCTTTTCTTACTGATGTCGGAATTATTCTGGTGGGAGGATTTTTGTTTAGGGATATTGACGGAATGATTTACGGCATGATAGTGAATATATTGTCTGCGGTTGTCATTGATAAAATGATATACGGTATGAATTCAGGCAAAGTAGCCTTTATCGTCACAAAGAACGGAAAGAGAATATGTGATGTGATTGATGAATGCAGTCAGCGTGGAAGCACTATTCTTAAGGCGCAGGGAGGATATAAGCAGGACGATATTCAGGTGGTAATGTGTGCATGCAACAGTAAGGAAATGTACCAGGTGCGTAAATCCGTAAAAGATGCAGACCCGGACTCTTTTATTGTGGTTGTTGAGTCGCATGAGGTGCACGGAGAGGGCTTTAAAATGACAAATATTGGAGAAGCGGAGAACTGAAACATACCTGAAACAAATATAGTGTGAAGATTGTATTTTAGCCTGAAAAAAGCTATACTAATATAGTGATGTAGCGGTTTTATGGTTGAAATTATATATTTGGGAGGTAATTACATGTTAGAAAACTGGATTAAACCACAAATTCCGGAGGAGGAAGAGCTGGATGAGCGCTTGCATGCAGCGCGCTCTAAGCTGTCTGTTCTTCAGATGCAGATTAAGGAGCATGGACTGCCTGTGCTTGTACTGTTTGAGGGCTGGGGCACTGCAGGAAAGGGCAGCGTGCTCGGTAAGGTAATCAAGAATATTGATCCGCGTTTTTTCAAGGTCGCAACCATGGACGAGCCGACAGAGGAGGAAAAGCGCAAGCCTTTTTTATATAGGTATTTTGTAAAGATTCCGGCAAACGGGAAGCTTGAGTTTCTTGATTCGGGCTGGATGGATGAGGTAGTAAAGGATGTACTGCACGACAAGATAGGAGAGAAGGAGTACAAGAAGAAAATTGAAAGCGTGAAGCGCTTCGAGCGACAGCTGACTGACAATGGTTATCTTGTTATGAAATTTTTCTTCCAAATCAGCCGGAAGGAACAAAAAAAGCGTATTGAGGTATTAAAGGAGAATAAGGATACCAGATGGCGTGTCAGTGGAGATGAAGACTGGCAGAATAAGCATTATGACAAGTGTATGCATGTGTTTGACAGATATCTGAATGATACAAATTCGCCTGCAGATCCTTGGTATATAGTTGATGCAAAGAATAGAAAATGGGCTGAGCTTCAGGTGCTGGAGACGCTGGTTAGTGGAATAGAGACAGCACTTAAAAACAGTAATCTTGCTGTGCCGCTGTTACAGAATGTGTTTGCGCTTGAGAAGATTCCAAAGCTTTCTGAGATATCACTTGATAAGGAACTATCTGAGGAAGAATACAAAAAGGAGCTCAAAAATCTGCAGTCTAAGCTTAGCGAGCTGCATAACAGGCTATACAGGCGAAAGATTCCTGTTGTCATAGCATATGAGGGCTGGGATGCAGCAGGAAAGGGCGGAAATATAAAGAGAATCACAGAGGCGCTGGATCCGAGAGGCTTTGAGGTGCATCCGATTGCAAGTCCGCTGCCAAACGAGAAAGCCAGACACTATCTGTGGAGATTTTGGAATCGTCTTCCTAAGACCGGGCATATAGCTATTTTTGACAGGACATGGTATGGCAGGGTTATGGTAGAAAGACTAGAGGGCTTTTGCAGCGAGAATGAATGGCAGCGTGCCTACAATGAGATCAATGAATTTGAAAAGGAGCTGTCAGACTGGGGAGCTGTCATCATAAAGTTCTGGGTGCAGATTGATAAGGATACACAGCTGGCTAGATTTGAGGAACGCCAGAATACTCCGGAAAAGCAATGGAAGATTACCGATGAGGACTGGAGAAACAGAGAAAAATGGGATCTGTATGAGACTGCTGTAAATGAGATGCTAAAGAAAACCAATACCACTTACGCACCATGGCATGTGCTTGAGTCTAACGACAAGAAATATGCGAGAGTCAAGGCTCTTAAGATTGTGATTGATGCGATTGAAGCTGCTTTGGATAATAAAACAGATAAAAAGTAAAAACAGATGTATATAAACAGAGATATGTAAAAAAGAAGCCGGAATAAATCCGGCTTCTTTTAAAGTGTTGATAAATTAATTTGGGTACAAAAAAATGCGCCTCCAGGGGCTCGAACCCTGCACACCCTGATTAAGAGTCAGGTGCTCTAC
>ERZ1034998.413-NODE-413-length-28449-cov-47.913820_pt1 | contig 28449 bp, 25 predicted proteins | sample MGYA00520621_ERZ1034998 | MGnify/ENA primary metagenome ERZ1034998 (study PRJEB33766, sample SAMN09781748) | gut metagenome | biome: gut microbiome | host: Homo sapiens | place: Madagascar | study: EMG produced TPA metagenomics assembly of the PRJNA485056 data... | reverse complement strand
ATTTAATTATTCAAAGATTAATAATTTTGGAGAAAAGTCAGCAAAAGGTGATTATATACTTTTGTTAAACAATGATACTGAGGTTATAAATGATGACTGGATGGAAGAACTCATGATGTATGGTCAGAGAGATGATGTTGCTGTTGTAGGTGCAAAGCTTTATTATGGTGATGATACCATCCAGCATGCCGGCATAGTTATCGGACTCGGTGCAGACCGTGCAGCAGGACATACCCACTACGGAGTAGACAGGGAAAATGTAGGTTACATGGGAAGACTATATTATGCACAGGATGTTTCGGCAGTTACGGGTGCATGTATGCTCGTTAAGAAGAGTATATATGAAGATCTTGGCGGACTTGATGAGAAATTTACGGTTGCATTTAATGACGTTGATTTCTGTCTGAAGGCAAGAGAAAAGGGATACTTAAATGTGTTTACACCATATTGTGAATTGTATCATTATGAATCAAAATCAAGAGGATTTGAAGATACAAGAGCCAAAAAGAAACGCTTCCAGCAGGAAGTAGGGCTGTTTAGGAGCAGATGGCATAAGGTTATAGAGGATGGAGATCCATATTACAATCCTAATTTTTCACTGGATCGTTCAGATTTCTATATACCGGATTAATATTTGCGTCTTTGAAAGGTACGCTGGAAAGTGTGGTTGAGATATGATTAAGCAGGAGATAATCAGGGGATATTCTTTCTTTAAGAAAAAAGGATTAAAGAGTACAATAACAAAAGCAAAGAGACATATTAAGGAGCAGGCTGCATATAAGATGTGGCCTGCTTTAAGTGAAGAAAGACGGGAAAAGCAGAGAAACAGAAAATTTGCTTACAGGCCGTTAATAAGTATTATTGTTCCTCTTTATAATACTCCGGTAGATTTTCTGGAAGAACTGGTGGATTCAGTGATTGCACAGACATATTCAAACTGGGAGCTGTGTCTTGCTGACGGTACTGCCAAAGAGACAGAGATAACCCGCAAAGTCAGAAAATATATGGAGAATGAGGACAGAATTAAGTACAAAATCCTTGATGAAAATGAGGGAATATCAGGCAATACCAACAAGGCAATGGAGATGGCAGCAGGCGATTATATTGCTCTTGCCGACCATGATGATATACTGTCACCGTCCGCATTATATGAGATAGTGAGAGCTATAAATAAAAATTCTCATACTGATGTTCTGTATACGGATGAGGATAAAGTTGACACTGACGGAAAAGGTTATTATATGCCACATTTTAAGCCGGATTATAACGAAGAATACTTTCTTGCAAACAATTATATATGCCACTTTTTCGTGGTGAAGAGAGACATTGCACTGTCTACAGGCGGATTTGACAGCGAATATGACGGAGCACAGGACTATGACTTTATATGGAAATGTATAGAGAGAGCAGAGCATGTTCATCATGTGCCTAAGGTACTGTATCATTGGAGATGTCATATGAATTCCACAGCAGGTAGACCGGAGAGTAAACTATATGCATACGAAAATGGTGCAAAGGTGTTGCGGGCGCATTATAAAAGATGCGGTATTGATGCGGATGTGGAGATGTATCCTGAATCATACGGATATTATAAGACTACTTACAGACTGACATCAAAGCCGGAAGTGACTGTGTTGACCATAGGCGGAAGCGGGGATGCAGGCAGCCGTATAAAGTATCAGTGCAGCAGAATACATGTGGATGATTATAATATAGATAAGATAAATGATGCGATATTAAAACAGAATAACAGGTATGTTCTTCTGGCTGACGGCAATGCAAAGATTGATGCAAATCATATAAAAACATTGCTGTCGTATGTTTTAAGAGACAATACTGCCGTGGCAGGCGGAAGAATATATGATAATCACGGAAAATTGTTGTTTGGCGGATTTACACTGGGAATAAGAGGAAGCTTTGGCTACGCATTTCAGGGAGCGGGTAAGAGTGACAGAGGATATTATCTAAGAATAGCGGTTCCGCAGCAGACAATGGCGGTGTGCGGATGCTTTATGATGATTGATACAGAATATTTCAGTAAAGTCGGTGGATTTGATAATGAGATGGACTTTGCGACAGCGGTTGCGGATTATTGCCTGAAAGTCAGAACAACAACTGACAAAATAAGCGTATATGTGCCGGATGCAACTATTAAGACTAAAAGGTCCAAAGAATATTATGCGGATATGATGAGCCTGCAAAAATTCAAGGCAAAGTGGAGCAACATTATTCAAAAGGGAGATCCTTTTTATAATAAAAACCTTACACTTAATTTTGCAGATTATTCATTGCGAAAAAAGGGGGTAAAATATTGAAGGCATCGATAGTAATACCTAACTATAATGGTGAAAAGTTCATGGAAACATGTCTTGAATCATTAAAGAAACAGACGGAAAAATCCTTTGAGATTATTATAGTAGATAACGCGTCTGCAGATAAAAGCATAGACATTGCAGAAAAAATGTTTGAAGATTATCCTGAAAAAATATTAAAGATAATAAAACTTGACAAAAATTATGGATTCAGCAGGGCAGTAAATGAGGGTATAAAAGCCTCAAATGCCCCATATGTTATTTTATTAAACAACGATACAGAGACAGACAAAAATTTTGTACATGAAATGTTAAAGGGAATAAGAAAATCGAAAAAAATATTTTCATGTGCCTCTAAAATGATACAGTTTAATGACAGAAAAAAGATTGACAGTGCAGGAGATTACTATACTCTTATAGGGTGTACATATACTTATGGATATGGTGATGATCCGGATAAATACAATCAGGAGAAAGAAATATTTTCATCCTGTGCGGGGGCAGCGATATATAGAAAAAAATTATTTGATAAAATAGGATACTTCGATGAAAAACATTTTGCATATCTTGAGGATGTGGATATAGGCTACAGAGCAAGAATATACGGATATAAAAACGTATTTTTGCCTGATGCAGTAGTATATCATGTCGGAAGCGGTTCAAGCGGAAGCAGATATAATGAATTTAAAGTAAGACTTGCAGCCAGAAATAATGTGTATCTTAATTATAAGAATATGCCATTATTTCAGCTCATAATAAACTATCCGTTTATATTGGTGGGTAAATTGTTAAAATTTGCATTTATGTGCAGGAAAGGATTGGGTAATACTTATATAAAGGGTGTAATTGAGGGCTACAGAGGGATAAGTCAATGTAAAAAGGTGGAATTTAAGTGGAAAAATGTTAATAACTACCTTAAAATTGAGGCTGAGTTGTGTATAAATTTATTAAAAAAGCTGGGTGATTAAATTTGATTAAAGATAGCTACAGGTATTTTATCAGACTTCAGATTATTATAGACGGCCTGATTGTCAGCTTGTCGTATGCCACAGCGTGGTATATAAAGTTCAGGTCAGGTATATTTTCAAATGGGGGCAGTGCACTGACAATTCAGACATATTTCAGGTCGCTGTATATTATTGTACCAATGTATCTGATTTTGTACCGTGTATTTAATCTGTACAGTTCAAAACGTACACATAGCATGAGATATATAATGACTAACATTTTAAAGGCAAATGTTATCGGGCTGTTAGCATATCTTACGGTCTTGTATATGTTAAGACAGCAGCATTTTTCAAGAACCATGCTGTTTATATTTTTTGGATTAAATGTTATCAGTGAAACATTTATCAGGCTGTGTGAGAGAAAGGGACTGGTACTGCTTAGAAAAAAAGGATTTAACATAAAGAAGATACTTCTAGTGGGCTGCAGTCATGCTGCAGAAGGATATATAGACAGAATAAAGTCAAATCCTCAATGGGGATATCAGATTATGGGAATACTTGATGACAATGTAAAGAAGGGAACGGTATATAAAAATATTTCCGTTATTGGGAGAATAAGTGATCTTGATAATATTCTCGATGAAAATGAACTTGATGAGCTTGCAGTCACACTCGGACTGTCAGAGTATTCAAGAATAAGTGAGATTGTCGGGAGATGTGAAAAATCGGGTATTCACACACAGTTTATTCCGGATTACAATCATGTTATTCCGACAACATCATATACAGAGGATATACAGGGACTTCCGGTTATCAACATAAGATATGTTCCGTTAAATAATGAAGTCAATGCGATGTTTAAGAGAATTCTTGACTTTGTGGGGGCGGCAGTCGGTATTATAGTATTGTCCCCTGTTATGGCAATTATAGCCATAGCGGTGAAATTGACATCAAAAGGACCTCTCATATACAGTCAGGAGAGAATAGGAAGACATAACAGACCTTTTATGATGTACAAATTCAGAACCATGAGGGTTCAGCCCGAGGATGAAGAGAAGAAGTGCTGGACAAAGAAAGGTGATCCGAGAGTGACACCAGTTGGAAAAATATTGAGGTGTACCAGTCTTGATGAACTTCCACAGTTGTTTAACATTATCAGCGGAAATATGAGCCTGGTAGGACCGAGGCCGGAGAGACCGTTTTTTGTAGATAAATTCAAGGAAGAAATTCCGGGCTATATGGTGAAACATCAGGTAAGACCCGGACTTACGGGATGGGCACAGATAAACGGATACAGAGGCGATACATCCATAGATAAAAGAATAGAATATGATTTATATTATATAGAACACTGGACGTTTGGTTTTGACATTAAGATAATGTTCATGACCATATTTAAAGGCTTTATTAATAAAAATGCTTATTAATATAAGCGGAAAGGACACGAATGAAAGGTAATAAGAAAAAGGGAAGAAAAAAGAAATTAAAGATAACCCTGCTTGTCATAGAGGCGGTTGTTATCATACTGGCACTAGCTGTCGGGGGCTTTGGGGTATATTATACAGTATCGGGTGATGCAAAGAAGATAGAGATACGAAATAATCTTATAAAGGAACTGTCAGGATGTTCGTTAGTAAGAAATGTACTCTTAAAATCTGAGCGAAGTGATTATGACAAGAATGTAAAAGATAAAGACTATGATGAAGACAATGTTGAGATTAACAAGGAAGTAAGACGTAAACTTACAGGTTATACAAATATTGCATTATTTGGTCTGGATTCAAGAAATGATGAATTTGAGAGTGATACCCACAGTGACTCCATAATCGTAGTAAGTATCAACAATGAGACAGGCGACGTAAAGATGGTGTCTGTTTACAGAGATACTATGATGAAGATGAGAAACAGAAAGGGTGAATCTGTTTACTCAAAGGCAAACAGGGCATTTTTCTATGACGGTGCTGAAGGAACAGTATCAATGCTTAATAATAACCTTGATCTTAACATAACAGATTATGTTGTAGTTAATTTCTCCGGACTCACGGAGATTATAGATGCACTTGGCGGTGTGGATGTAAACATAACGGATAAAGAGCAGTTTTATATAAATGGATATCTGGTGGAGACAAGAGAAGTAACAGGAATGGATGCACCGGATATAGAAAAAAGTGGAAATGTTCATTTAAGCGGACTTCAGGCGACAGCCTACTGCCGTATCAGATATACATCATTCTTTGATGAAGAGGGAAATGAATACAGGGATGATATGGGAAGAACGGCAAGACAGAGGTATGTGTTAAAGAAACTCGTTGAGAAGGCTAAGGCAGCAGGAAGCGACCAGCTCATAAAGATTGCAAAAATGATATTAAACAGCAATACGGAAGAGGAGACATTTATAAAGACAAGTATGGATTTTGACGAGATAATGGATCTCATACCGTTTGCGATGGATTTCACACTGACAGATACTACGGGATTTCCGTTTACCATTGCCATGCCGAAAATAGATGGAGAGAGTATGGTGGTAGCCGAAGGACTTGAATACAACGTTCAGAAATTACATGAATATTTATTTAATAAGAAAAATTATGTTGTATCCGGTGGCGTGACAAAGATAAGTCAGTATATTGAAGACTATACGGGAATAGAAGAAGTTAAACTTCCTGAGGACAGGGATAATGCGGGTGAGACCGAGAGTACTCCATAGTTACAAATTTATTCACAGGCAGAACACAAAATATACACAATTCATTGGTAAACTTGTTTTAAATTAATGAATGAGAAATACGTTATGCCAGGAGGTAAGCATATGTCAGATGAATTTGAAAACAGGACTAATACTGATGAACAAAATCAGTCTGTAGATTCAGAGAATACAGAAATAAAGGAAGAAGTTATAAAGGAGCAGGAAACACAGCAGGAAACTCCACAGCAGGAAGCTCCACAGGAAGAGACATATAAGTCTGAGAGCAGAGAGGACGGCACATATGGATATACGAAAGATACGCTGCCGCACAGGGAGAATGATTTCAGACAGTCAGAGGACTACAACGGTTATAGCAATAATAACGGTTATACAAACAGTAATTATTCCTCAGAGTCATATAGCGAAGCACAGACTACACAGCAGAGTGGAGCAGGATATGACAAAAGAGCTGCCAAGGCAGCAAAAAAACAGGAAAAAATAAAGCGGGCAGCGGCTAAAAAGGCTGAGAAAAAACAGAGACAGGCCATGAGAAAACAGCAGGGTCCGGGATTCTTTGTAAGAGCTATAAGACTTATAGTAATGGCAGTGATATTTGGAGCCATAGCAGGTGGAACCATGATAGGAATGGGCTATGGATACCGTTATTTTAATGACAACTCAGACAAACAGATTTCAAAGACTGATACGACTGCAAGTATTAATACTATTGAAAAGCAGACAGAGGAATCAGACAGTGACAGGAAATCTTCTGATACAACAAAAGAAAATGCCGATACAACGAAAAGTTCAGGCATAACGATAACAGATGTATCTGATATTGTTGATGAGGTAATGCCAAGTGTTGTTGCGATAACAAGTACTGAGATTATCAAATCGGCAGGAAACGATTTGTGGAGTTATTTCTATGGAAACGGTTCAGGCGGAAATGACCAGTATGAGACTCAGGGAGCCGGTTCGGGAATTATCGTAGGTGAGAATGATAAGGAGCTTCTGATAGTGACTAATCAGCATGTTGTAGCTGATGCTGACAGCCTTTCAGTTCAGTTTTATAATGAAAAGTCAGTTGAGGCAACTGTAAGAGGTGAAAATGAGAAACAGGATATAGCAGTATTATCCATTCCATTATCAGACATAGATTCAGATACAATTTCAGCTATAAAGATAGCTACACTCGGTGATTCAGATAAGGTCAAGGTTGGAGAAGGTTCAATAGCCATCGGAAATGCATTGGGATACGGACAGTCAGTTACAACCGGTGTAATAAGTGCATTAAACAGAACCATTACTGTGGATAATTATGACAGAACGGTTCTTCAGACTGATGCAGCGATAAATCCGGGTAATAGCGGAGGCGCACTGCTCAATATGAAGGGTGAAGTAATAGGTATAAACTGTGCAAAGAGTACACAGAACTATTCAGAAGGAATGGGTTATACCATACCGATTTCATTAGTTAAGGATCTCATCGATGACATGATGACAAAAGAAGTTAAGCAGAAGGTCAGTGATAATGAAAAAGGATATCTTAACATATACGGAAAGGATGTTACATCAGATTTGTCACAGATGTATGACATTCCGGAAGGTGTATATATTATGGATGTAATAAAAGATGGTGCAGCCGAGAAAGCAGGATTATCAAAATATGATGTTATTACTGCAGTGGAAGGTGAATCGATATCCTCAATGGAAGAGCTTCAGGAACAGCTTGGATATTACAAAAAAGGTGAGAAGGTAAAACTCACAATTGAGACATTAGAAAAGAATGAATACGTCGAGAAAGAAGTGGAAATCGAACTTGGCGATGAGATGGAATAAAGCGTAAATATATGGGCAGCTGTCGTATTATTATAGTACGACAGCTACTTGTTTTTTTTGCAAAAATAAAGTATCATTTATAGTATGAATTGCAATGAAAGGAAAACGATATGGAAGAGAAATTTAATATTGTTGTGGGACAGAGTGGCGGACCTACAACTGTTATAAATGCCAGCCTTTATGGAGTAATCAGAGCAGCATTTGAGAATAGTGATAAAATTGGCAAAGTATATGGAATGATAAATGGTATAGAAGGTTTCATAAATGGAAAATTTATGGATATAAGGGAAGAGATGAGTGATGATGAGATTGAACTTTTGAAATCCACACCTTCATCATACCTTGGTTCGTGCAGATATAAACTTCCTGATTCTATGGAAGATGCCATGTACAGACAGATATTTGAGAAATTTTCAAAGATGAATATAAAATATTTTATATATATCGGTGGAAATGATTCTATGGATACTGTGAGCAAGCTGGCTGTATACGCAAGATGCACAAACAGTGATGTGAAGATTATCGGTGTTCCAAAGACCATAGATAATGACCTGGTTCTTACAGACCATTCACCGGGATTTGGAAGTGCGGCAAAATATGTGGCAACTACTGTAAGGGATATAGTTATGGATGCATCAGTATATGATACCCAGTCAGTTACCATTATAGAGCTTATGGGACGACATGCAGGCTGGATAACTGCATCAAGTATTCTGGCAAGAAAATATGAGGGTGACAATCCGTATCTTATATATCTTCCGGAGGTTGCGTTTGATGTCGAAGCATTTGTAAATAAAGTATCAGAGCTTCTGGAACACAAGAAAAATATAGTAGTATGTGTATCTGAAGGTATAAAGGACAAAGACGGAACATTTATATGCGAATATTCCGGATGTGCAGGTGTGGATACATTCGGACATAAGATGCTTACAGGATGCGGAAAATATCTTGAGAATGTTATTAAAGAACATCTCGGTGTTAAAGTACGTTCAGTAGAATTAAATGTCAATCAGAGATGTAAGGCAGCACTGGCTTCAAGGGTAGATGTTGAGGAGGCGGTTCTTGCCGGAAGATATGGTGTAAACGCACTTCTTGAAGGACACACAGGTTCTATGGTATCATTTGAGCGTAAAGTAGGAGATGAATATGGTATAGAATGCAGGCTGGTTGACTGTGAACAGGTATGCAATCAGGAGAAAGTTGTACCGAGGGAGTGGATTAATGAAGAAGGAACGGATGTACTTCAGGGATTTGTGGATTATGCAAAACCACTCATTGTAGGAGAAAGTGAACAGGTGGTAAAGGACGGACTGCCTGTATATGTGTATAGAAAGGAAAAAAAGGTATAAATAATGGCAGATGAAAGAGACAATATTCAGGATGATGACAGCGAATATGAAAAAATATGTTATGTATGCAGAAGACCTGAAAGCAAAACAGGAAAACAGGTAAGCATGCCCGGAAACATAAACATTTGTCCTGACTGTATGCAGAAAACATTTGACATGCTGGACAGCAGCGGACTGACCGGAATGGACATTCCAAGTGGTGCATTTATGAATAATATAAGCGGTAGCGATGATTCTGATAAGGATGATAAGTCATCAGATGATAAAAAGAATTCAAATTATGGTAAAATGCCGAATATAGGATTTGTAAACCTTGCAGATTTGCAGGCACAGATGCCAAAGAGACAGAAAATCAAGAAAAAGAAAAATAAAGAGCATGTTATAGACATAAAGAAGATACCGGCACCTCATAAAATAAAGGCAAGTCTTGATGAATATATTATAGGTCAGGAGCATGCTAAAAAAGTAGTATCTGTTGCGGTATACAATCATTATAAGAGAGTATCACTCGGAGAAAATCCGGATGTAAATATAGAGAAATCAAATATGCTCATGATTGGACCGACAGGATGCGGAAAGACATATCTGGTTCAGACACTTGCAAAGCTTCTTGATGTTCCGCTTGCCATAGCTGACGCAACATCTCTTACGGAGGCAGGCTATATTGGCGATGATATAGAGAGTGTCGTATCAAAACTTCTTGCGGCAGCGGATAACGACGTGGAGAGAGCTGAAACAGGAATAATATTTATAGATGAGATAGATAAACTGGCAAGAAAAAAGAATGCAAACAGCCGTGATGTCAGCGGAGAAAGCGTTCAGCAGGGACTTTTAAAGCTTCTTGAGGGAAGTGAAGTTGAAGTGCCGGTTGGTGCAAACAGCAAAAATGCCATGGTCCCTCTTGCGACAGTAAATACGAGTAATATATTATTTATATGTGGTGGGGCATTTCCGGATATTGAGGACGTTATAAAAGAGAGACTTAATAAGCAGTCATCCATTGGATTTATGGCTGATTTAAAAGATAAATATGATAATGTCAATGACATTTTAAAACAGGTAACCATAGATGATTTGAAAAATTTTGGTATGATTCCGGAATTTCTCGGACGACTTCCGATAGTGTTCACTCTGGACGGACTTACAAAAGAAATGCTTGTTGAGGTATTATCTGAACCTAAGAATGCTATTCTTAAACAGTATAAGAAACTTCTGGAGATGGATGAGGTTGACTTGGAATTCACAGATGACGCACTTGAGGCAATTGCTGAGAAGGCACTGGAGAAAAAGACGGGAGCCAGAGCGTTGAGAGCCATTATAGAAGAGTTTATGCTTGATATAATGTATGAGATACCTAAGGATGACAATATAGGAAAGGTCACAATTACCAAAGATTATATTGAGAATAATGGTGGTCCGGTGATAGAGATGCGCGGCACACCTATGCTTGAGAAAAAATCGGATTAAACTGAATAACCGTACGAAAAATATGCCTTATAGTATATTTTCACACCATCCCTCATAAAATTAGATTAACTGGTTTTATGGGGGATTTTTTATGTCTGATTCATCACATTGCAGGGAAATAATCATGTCGGAGGATTATGCCGATTTTATAACTGAATATACAAGTACAACAGAGGAGTTTGAGGAGGAAAACAAGGATTACTGCCCTCAGATAGTGGGATACAGGTATGCACTGGTGTATGTGAGGACAGACAGGATTCTGCCTATAAATCCGCAGGTATATTCATATAGGTCTGTTCCGAAACTGTATGGTGAGATGGATACACAGGCTGTAGAAAGCACCGGTTCGATGAGACTGCAAAATCTTACGGGACTTAATCTTGACGGAAGCGGTGTTATAATCGGGGTGATAGATTCCGGAATAGATTATATGAACGAGGCATTCAGATATTCAAGTGGAGACAGCAGGATAGTTTCTATATGGGATCAGAGTGACAATTCAGGAAATACGCCTGAAGATTTTGATTATGGGACGGAATACAGTCAGAGCGATATTAATGAAGCAATAAGGAGTGATAATCCGTATGATATAGTGAAGTCCAGAGATGTAACGGGACACGGAACCTTTATGGCGGGGGTGGCAGCAGGAAGTGAAAATGTGCAGCAGGATTTTATCGGTGCCGCACCGGAGGCGAAGATTGTAGTTGTAAAGCTTAAGCAGGCAAAAAAATATCTGAGGGATTATTATTTTATAGATGAAAATGCTGTGGCATATCAGGAAAATGATATAATGGCAGGAATAAGATATGTGGAGCGGGCAGGTGTAAAATACAGAATGCCTGTGGTTATGTGTCTTGGAATCGGAAGCAGTCAGGGAGCACATTCAGGTGAATCGTATCTTGAGACTCTTATAAATGAGCTTGCCGGAAGAGTGGGGATATGTGTGGTGGCACCTACGGGGAATGAGGGCAATGCAAGACATCATTATCAGGGAAGAATATCATCGGCAGAGTATGTAAATGTGGAAATGAGAGCTGACAGAAGCTTTACGGCAGAATTGTGGGGAAAGTCTCCGGATTTATTTTCAGTATCAATTATTTCTCCTACAGGTGAGGTGGTACCGAGAATACCCGCGAAAATAGGACAGAGTGATATACTCTCATTTATATTTGAAAATACTAAGGTATATGTGGATTATAGAATAGTTGAGCAGCGGACGGGAGCGCAGCTTATACTCATGAGATTTGAAAATCCATCTGTTGGAATATGGAGAATACAGGTGTATGGAGATAACATAACAGTCGGATCTTTTCATATATGGCTTCCGATAACTGAATTTGTGGGAAATGGGACATATTTTCTAAGTCCTGAGCCGGATGTGACCCTTACTGCACCGTCCTCATCACTTAAATGTATCACTACAGGGGGATATAATTCTAGAAATAATACATTTTATATAGATTCAGGCCGTGGATTTAACAGAGATGGAGCAATAAAACCGGATATTACGTCACCATGTGTAAATGTATTTGGTCCGGTACCGGGAGGCGGATATCAGAACCGTACCGGAACCAGTGTGGCGGCAGCCCTTACTGCCGGAGCGTCTGCACAGTTATTACAGTGGGGATTTATAAATAGAAATGATATGAATATGAATTCTCAGGATATAAAAAACTACTTAATAAGAGGCGCAGACAGGAGCAGGGATATAGTGTATCCTAGTGAGCAGTGGGGCTGGGGAACATTAAATGTATATGATGCCCTTGATATACTCAGATAAGGGTTAGCGCTGAGCGGTATCTGAGCGGAGAATAGGGTGACCGTGTTCAAACAGTCTGTCATTTATTTCTTCTATATTAAATATTTTGTTATTTATGCAAATGGCAATGATGGCATCACGGCTGTCCTTTGGATAAAGGCTTCTGTGACCGAATATTTCAAGGGTACGCCGTGTGTGTTTAAAATCCATGTCTGCCGCAAGGCACAGCAATATTACATTATCTCTTGAAGGGTTTGTTTTCTTGCCGTTTAACAAATCGTATATGTATGATTTTGAAATGTAGCCCTGACATTTTTTAACTATATCGGATGACTTAATATTGTGGCTGTAAAGATAGCCGGAGAAAAATTCTCCGATGGATACGCTATGTCCGTGCTCATCGATAAAATCATCCAGTTCTTCAATATCCGTGTTGTTTAAAATGTTTAATAAACCTGTTGTTGATTCTTCCATTATAATGTCCTTTCGCAGTTGATTAATGATTCATGTGTCGTTAAATGTATAAACGTGTTATAATCATTATACATGATTTAGGTGATATATGAAAGGGAGCATATAAGAAAATGACAATTGAGGAAGAATACGAACTATCCTGTTATGAAGAAATAGGAATTTTAAAAGAAGGAAAAAAGGCATGGCTTGTGCGTCATGTTGAAAATGGGAACCTGTTTGTTAAGAAAAAGATTAAAAAGTATAATAAAGAACTTATATTCAGGTTAAAGGAACTGGATATACATGATATTCCTAAGATATATCTGTGTGTTGAAGATGAGGATGAATTGACTGTTATAGAGGAGTACATACATGGTGACACTTTGTATGATATCCAGAAGCGGGACGGATTATTTGACTGCGAAAATGCAGTAAAAATTATCGGTTCACTGTGTGATATACTTACGAAACTGCACAGCCTTAACCCGCCTGTTATTCACAGGGATATAAAACCGACAAATGTTATGGTAAGTAATGACGGTATAGTGAAACTCATAGATTTTGATGCAGCAAAAGAGAATACGAAAGGTGAGAAAAATGATACATATCTCATGGGAACAAGGGAATATGCAGCTCCTGAGCAGTATGGTTTCAGACAGTCAGATGCAAGGACAGATATATATGCTATAGGTGTGATGTTAAATGTGATGCTGACAGGATGTGTTCCTAAAGAAAATCTGTATTCCGGTAAAGTGCAAAAAGTCATTAAAAAATGTACAATGATGGAACCGGATGAAAGGTATAAATCTGTGGAAGAGTTAAAATATGCACTTGAACTGGTGGTGCAAAATAGGGAATATAAAAATGACGGATATACTCCGGTGGGATACAGAACCGGAAAGTTGTGGAAGGGTATAGCTGCAACTGCCGGATATGCATTTATTATGTGGATTGGTCTTACAATCAAGTTTAATAATAAGGACGGAACTCCATTTACAAGGGCTGCCACCGCTTATTCAAGAGTCTGTGTGATTGCAATGATGCTTGGTACGGTTATGTTTATTGGGAACTATAGAGGTATACGGTACAGACTTCCGGGAATGAACAAAAATCCGCTGATACACTGGCTGTTGTGTGCCGTATATGTAATGGCATACTGGTTTATGATACTTGTAGTATTGGCAATAATGCAGATGGTTTTTGGGACATAGAGAAGACATGAAGTGAAAATTTAAGACCGATTATCTGTTAATAACTATCTGTGAGTAAACTGTCCGCTGTATAGCGGACGGAAAAGACAACTTAATTTGCTATAATTTTCCTATACTGATTCGGGCGTCAAAGGGTGCTACGCACCAGCCGGACACAATATGTGGTATTGCAAGCAAGCTTGCAAATACATATATATGTGTCTGCCAGTCCCCGCAGGGGAATTTTGACACCTGAATCCTATATTAAAAATACAGGGCATGGCTTCTGTAGAATGGAGGAATATTATGAGCGAAAAGAAACGCGGTGGAAAATTCAAATGGATAGTTATCGTCATTGTAGTATTGGTGATTATAGCAGCAGTAGGCGGCAGTTCAGATGATGATGACAAAAAGGTAAAAAAAGTGGGAGAGGCAGGAAACACCACACAGTCCGGTGACAATAATTCATCAGGCAGTAAAGAGGATGGCACTGAAGCAGACACAGAACCTGCCAATGAATTTTATGCGGGTGATATAGTAGAGACAGATAATTTGAGGATAACATTTGTATCAGCAGAAGATTATGTATCAGATAATCAGTTCATACAGCCGGCAGATGGAAAGAAGTTTGTAAAGGCAGATTTTGAATTTGAAAATATAAGTGATAAAGATGTACTTGTATCTTCATATGACTTTGACTGTTATGCAGACGGCTATGATATGCAGATGTCATATATAGAAGATGAATCATTGGATGCTACATTATCACCGGGAAAGAAAACAAAGGGAAGTGTAGTATTTGAAGTATCTGTGGATGCAGCAGAAGTATTAATTCAGTATGAAACAGATTACTGGTCGGAGGACAAAATAGACTTCTACGTATCAAAACCACAGTAGAATTATTTATAGAGAACTTAAAATCTAAAAATTTGTATTTTTATGCACAGTGAAAAAAACATCCATTTCATTGCAGAAAAAAAGCATAAATGATATAATATATCAAAAATAAAGCGTTCTAAGCAAAAGAAATCAATCTGATGTAAAGACATAAAAATGCAAATAAAAACTATTTAACAAGATAACTTTGTGCCTTATGTCGTTACATAAGGCATTTTTTGTTGCATTTATTGGAAAGGAGGCCCACATGGCAATTACTTTAAATGACACACCATCATCTGACAGAACCCACATCGTATTTATCGGCAAAATGAACAGTGGAAAATCCGCACTGATAAATGCACTGACAGGTCAGGAAATATCCATTGTATCAGATGTGAGTGGAACAACAACAGATGCGGTAAAAAAGCCGATGGAAATACATGGCATAGGCCCATGTGTTCTGATAGATACAGCCGGAGTTGATGACAGCGGCGAATTGGGACAAAAAAGAGTAGAGAAGACGAAAAAGGCGGCTGAACATGCGGACATTGCAGTAGTGGTTGTGACAGATGATAATCTGGAAGAGGAAAAAAGATGGTATGATTATTTTGAACATATGAATACGCCTGTTGTCACGGTTATAAGTAAATGTGATGAAATCGCAGATGCAGATGAACTGAAAGTGAAAATTGAAAAAATTACAGGGAAAGAGCCTGTTGTTACATCCGCAATGAAAAAGTCAGGAATTGATGAACTGCGAAAAAGACTGATACAATGTCTGGATAAGGGCGAAGAGAAAAGGTATATTACAGGCAGCATTGCAGGTGCAGGGGATGTTGTTATGCTTATTATGCCGCAGGATATACAGGCACCGGAGGGAAGACTTATATTACCACAGGTGCAGACCATAAGGGAACTGTTAGATAAGAAATGTATAGTTGTGAGTGCCACAACAGATAAGATGCAGGAGGCACTTAAGGCACTGGCAGAACCTCCGAAGCTTATCATAACGGACTCTCAGGTGTATAAGGAAGTTTATGATATGAAACCGGAAGAGAGTATTCTCACATCATTTTCCACATTGTTTGCAGCATATAAGGGAGATATAGGATATTATGTAAACAGTGCAGAAAATATAGCAAAGCTTACCGAACAGTCAAAAGTTCTTATAGCAGAATGTTGCACTCATGCACCGCTTAAGGAAGATATAGGAAGGGAGAAACTTCCGAAATTACTTAGAAAACGTGTGGGTGAGGGACTTCAGGTAGACATAGTAAGCGGAAATGATTTTCCTGAAAACCTTAAAAATTATGACCTGATAATACAGTGTGGAGCCTGCATGTTCAACAGGAAATATGTTATGTCAAGGATAGACAGGGCAAAAAGTCAGAATGTACCTATGACAAATTATGGAATAGCGATAGCATGGATGAAAGGAATACTTGATAAAATATGGATACAAGATTAGCAGTAATGGCAATAGTTGTGGAAAATCCCGACAGCGTGACAGAATTAAACGAGCTGCTTCATAATTTCAGTGACTATATTATAGGAAGAATGGGGATACCACACCAGAAAAGAAATTGTTCACTTATAAGTGTTGCAATAGATGCACCGGCGGATGTTATAAATAATCTGTCAGGAAAAATAGGAAAAATTAATGGAGTTACATCTAAAGTTGCCTATTCAAAAGTATAAAAAAGGAGAAAAGAATGTATAACGTAATGTCACCAAAGGCAGAAGAGTTCATTAGTGATGAGGAAATCAGGGAATGTCTTGAATATGCCGAAAAAAACAAAAATAACAGAGAGTTAATTGATGAGATTTTAGAGAAAGCAAGAAAGATGAAGGGTATATCCCATAAAGAGGCGATAGTTCTTCTTGATTGTGAACTTGAGGATAAGAATCAGGAAATATTTAAACTTGCTGAGGATATTAAGAAAGAATTTTATGGAAACAGAATAGTTATGTTTGCACCATTATATCTTTCAAACTATTGTGTAAACGGATGTGAATATTGTCCTTATCATGCAAAAAATAAACATATTGCCCGTAAGAAGCTTACGCAGGAAGAGATTGTAAAAGAGGTTACGGCACTTCAGGATATGGGGCACAAGCGTCTGGCACTTGAGGCAGGCGAGGATCCTGTGAACAATCCGATAGAATATATACTTGAATGTATAAACACAATATACAGTATCAAACATAAGAATGGTGCGATAAGACGTGTAAATGTCAATATTGCAGCTACAACGGTTGAAAATTATACAAAGCTTAAGGATGCAGGAATCGGTACTTACATTTTATTTCAGGAGACATATAATAAGGAATCTTATGAAAAGCTTCATCCGACAGGACCAAAGCACAATTATGCATATCACACGGAAGCCATGGACCGTGCCATGGAAGGCGGCATAGATGATGTAGGTCTTGGTGTGTTATTCGGTCTTAATAATTACAGATATGATTTTACGGGAATAATCATGCATGCAGAACATCTTGAGGCATATAAAGGAGTGGGACCTCATACTATAAGCGTTCCGAGAGTGAGAAGAGCAGATGACATTGACCCTGATGTATTTGATAATGGAATATCTGATGATACATTTGCAAAGATTGTTGCATGTATAAGAATCGCAGTTCCGTATACGGGTATGATTGTTTCTACAAGAGAGAGTCAGAAATGCAGGGAAAGAGTGCTTCATCTCGGTATATCACAGATTAGCGGTGGTTCAAAAACAAGTGTAGGCGGATATTTTGAAGATGAACCGGAAGAGGAAAATTCAGCACAGTTTGACGTGAGCGATACGAGAACGCTCGATGAAGTAGTTAAATGGCTTATGGATATGGGATATGTGCCAAGCTTTTGTACAGCATGTTATCGTGCAGGACGTACGGGTGACAGGTTTATGGAACTGTTAAAGAGTAAGCAGATAGTAAACTGCTGCCATCCGAATGCACTTATGACATTAAAAGAGTATCTTGAGGATTATGCAAGTCCTGAGACTAAAGCGGTTGGTGAAAAGCTTATAGCAGATGAGCTTAAAACTATTCCAAATGAGAAGGTAAGGGAGAAGGCTTCTGAATATATTGAAAATATTCATGAAGGACAGAGAGATTTCAGATTCTAGAAAGATAAGAGGTGTGATTTGGCAAAAAAATATTATGCGGTAAGAAAAGGAAAAACAGCAGGAATTTATATGAACTGGGATGATTGCAAGGCACAGGTACAGGGATTTTCAGGTGCCGAGTATAAAAGCTTTCCGACTATTACGGAAGCGGAAGCATATATGGGTGGTGCCGTGAAAAATTCCATACAGGTGGAAAATGAAGGTGGACTTCCCGTCACGGATAAATTAAATGCTGTTGCATACGTTGACGGAAGCTACAATATAGCTACAAAGGAATTTTCATATGGTGTTGTAATGTTTCATGATGGAAAAGAGCTGCATTTTTCACAGAAGGTAGATGACAGGGAACTTGCTGAAATGAGAAATGTGGCAGGAGAGATAAAAGGTTCTGAATGTGCAATGCGGTATGCAGTGGAAAATGGCTGTGAAACACTGGTTATATATCACGACTATGAGGGAATATCAAAGTGGTGTACAGGTGCATGGAAGGCTAATAAACCAGGAACCATTGCGTACAAAAAGTACTATGAAGAAGTAAGTTCAAAGCTCAAAGTCGAATTTATAAAAGTCAAGGGACATTCCGGCGACAGGTTCAATGATGTAGCGGATGAACTTGCCAAAAAAGCTATATTTTAGAGTGCTTGCATGTGAGGCAAAATAATGGTAAAATCTATATATTATATTATATACGGCTATTTTGCCGCATCGGAATGGAGGAAGAAATGAACGCATTAATAAATGCCCTCGGTCTGACATTCAGCCAGCAGGGACTCAAATATGCAGTGGCAGGAGACAATCAGGAAGCGATAGTCATCATGCAGAAGATGAAAGAAGCACCGGTTACATTGAAGATTCTCTTTGTTGTTGCAGAAGATAACAAATCAATGTCGATAAAATTCTACAATCTGTATCATGTAGAGAGAGTTACGGAAAAATTAATACTCAAGGTAAACGAGTTAAACAAAATTTACAGATGGGTAAAGCTTACTATAGAAGACACAGATGTAGTTATGAGCATGGACCATATGGTAAATGAGACCAATATCGGAAGACTTGCGATAGAACTTGCTCTCATCGGAGTACAGATGGGTGACCTTATGTACAAAGAGATAGATGCTATGTACGAGAAGAAATAGAAATAATATAAAGAAAGCCATACAGAATATATGGAATGTAACATGCCCGTATATGTCTGTAATGGCTTTTTTAATAGGATTCAGGTGTCAAAAGCCCCTACGGGGACTAGCCAACACAAGTATGTGTATTTGCAAGCTAGCTTGCAATATCACATATTGTGCTTGGCTGGTGCGCAGCACCCTTTTGATACCTGAATCTTAATAGGCAGAGAGAAAATTAACTTTTAAGCTGTCTGCCTTCGTGGTTTATATTATATGTATCCTTGTATATAAGTTTTGATATAGGTACAAATTCATAGCCTTTTTCTTTTAATCCGGTTATCAGTCCGTCCAGTGCTTCAGCGGTGAATTTAGCTCCGTTATGGCATAATATTATAGAGCCGTTGCCAAGATGCTTGTGATTAAGGACTGTGTTTTGAATATTTTCAACTCCGTAATTTTTCCAATCGAGACTGTCTACATCCCATTGAATAGGAAAATATCCGTTTTCCCTTGCAACGTTTACCACTTTATTGTCATAATCTCCATAAGGTGGTCTGAACAGACACATATCTACCCCTGTCAGATCTTTGACCTTCTGGTGGACTTTCATCAGTTCATCTTTACATTCGGCTTCTGAAAGTTCAGTCATATGCTTGTGATTTTCGCTATGATTGCCCAAATCGTGTCCGGCAGCGGCTATCGCTTTGACATCATCAGGATATGATTCTACCCATCCGCCGGTCATAAAAAAGGTTACATGTACGTCATGCTTTTTCAAAATTTCTAATATTTTAGAAGTATCTTCATTGCCCCATGCTGCATCAAAACTGAGGGAAATCTGTTTTTTATCAGTTTCTACGCAGTAAATGGGAAGAAGTTTGTCGGAGGTCTGGCTTGATACAAATGCCGCATTTGGAATATAGAGACTCATACAAAATAGGATTGCTATGGCACTGAGCCATAAGATAGATTGCTTGATACGCATAAGTCACCTCATGCAAATAAATTCTTATATATATTATATTAGTGGGGAGTGGGAAATATAATAAAATTCTGTAAGGAACAGACATAAAAAATGAGCTGTGCACTAATTTGGTGCGACAGCTCATTCTGCATGTTAAATCAAAATACGTTATTCATTATTATCATCATTATGCTTACGTGTTGTTTCATCTGTAGGAGCCTCTGTAGTAGGAGCTTCCGTAGTGGTTTCCTGCTGAGTTGTTGTCTCAGTGGTAGGAGCTTCTGTAGTAGGAGCCGGTGTGGTAGTCTCCGGTGCAACTGTTTCCTGGGTAGTCTCTACAGGTGCCTGGGTTGTAGTTTCAGGTGCAGCAGTAGTTGTATATTCCTGGGTATGACGATAAGTTTCTTCATCATCATCGTCATTTTTCTTTTTGCTGTTTTTAGATGTTTCACGTACTGCTGTGGCAGTTTCTATAGGTTCGGTTTCTACTACGTTATCTGCAACGGTAATGTTTGCCGATACGGAAACTGTTTTTCCGAGTAAATCCGTAACAGTATATGTTACTGTATATATTCCCGGTTTACTCAGGTCATAGTTACCTGTAAGTCCGACACTCTTTGTAATGTCATTTCCACATGTATCTACTGCCGTGATATATTTAAGCAGATTCATTGATGAACCGGTTTTTAATGTAAGATCGTAGGCATTTGAGATAATAGGTCCGCATGATAACCATGGGTTTTCCGGATCAGGGTCAGTAGGATCCCATCCTGAATATTCACTGTCTTCAGGTATTTTTATGGATTCAGGCTTTCCGAGTGGTCCCGGATTGCTCTCATCATCATATATAACTACAGTAGTTCCCGGAGGGCAGTTATCATATATCCATTTCGTATCACGGACAGTCATTCTGATACATCCGAGAGATGCCGGCTGACCGAGTTTGTTGTATTCCTCAACCTCAAGTCGGCTCTTATCCTGTTTAAAACAAGGCACTGAGTGGAACATTATCTCGCCTTCTATACGGTATGCGTACTGGGAGTAAGTGCCATCGACCATAAGTCTCCAGTCATATTTTTCAGATGTTTTAAACGTTCCGAGAGGAGTACTTTCCTTATCTTTTGCAGTAGAACATACAATAGCTTTAATAGGAACAGTATAGTGACCATCTGCATCCTTAGTGTAAACAGTTACACAGTTTGCGGCACGGTTTACCTTTATAAGGTAAGGACTGTCACTTTCGCTAAGAGAATAATCATAATCATCCGGTGAATTTTTGTCATCGTCTGATGAATGTTTCTTAGTATTTTCAGCAGTCTGTTCTGTGATTTTTTCTGTTTTATTTTTAGAACCTTTTCCGGCTGATAAAATTCCGTATCCTATAACCGAAGCAGCACCGACAATCAGAACAACAAGAACCAGTATAATTATGGGTGCAATCCGTCTTTTTCTTCTTTTCTTCATTATATTTGTCCTTTCTCTATATCTGTGCGCGACACAATATCGCATAATCCTTTTCATTTTACAATGGTGCGGACATAAATACAAGCTTATATTTGCAAAAAATTTATAAATAAAACAGTTGATAAATGTGAAAGTAATTGATATACTTTTAGATATGACAACGGCGTCTTCTCAGTAGTAGAAGTATGCCGTTTTTTCAATTATTTATAATTAAGATTCAGTTGTCAAAAGCCCCTGCGGGGCTAGCCGACACAAATATGTATTATAGTGTGCACAGAAAAATGTGAATGTGCGGGAATGGAGGATGTATGAAGTATACAAAGCAACAGATAATTGATATGGTACAGGAAGAGGATGTTGAATTTATCAGACTTCAGTTTACCGATATATTTGGAACATTAAAAAATATAGCAATTACCTCAAGTCAGCTTGAGAAGGCACTTGATAACAAATGTATGTTTGATGGTTCTTCTATAGAAGGATTTGTCAGAATAGAAGAGTCTGATATGTATCTGTATCCTGACCTTGACACATTTGAAATATTTCCATGGAGACCACAGCAGGGAAAGGTTGCCAGACTTATATGTGATGTATATAAACCAAACGGCCAGCCGTTTGAAGGAGATCCGAGATATGTTCTTAAGAAAGTGCTCAATGAAGCAGAGCAGATGGGATATGGATTTTCAGTAGGACCTGAGTGTGAATTTTTCTTATTCCATACAGATGATTACGGTAATCCTACTACGGAGACTCATGAAAAGGCCGGATACTTTGACCTTGCACCGGTAGATCTTGGAGAAAACTGCAGAAGGGATATGGTACTTAATCTTGAAAGTATGGGATTCGAGATAGAAACATCCCATCATGAAGTTGCACCGGCACAGCATGAGATAGATTTTAAATATGCGGATGCACTTAAGACTGCTGACAACATTATGACATTTAAACTCACAGTCAAATCAATTGCAAAAAGACATGGCCTGTATGCAACATTTATGCCAAAGCCAAAACATGGTGTAAGTGGTTCGGGAATGCATATCAATATGTCTATGACAAAGGATGGCATTAATATATTTGCCGATGAAAATGATAAGGTCGGACTCAGCAGTGAGGCATATCATTTTATTGCAGGAATTATGGAGCACAGCAAGGGTATTACATTTATTACAAATCCGCTTGTTAATTCATATAAGAGATTTGTTCCGGGATATGAGGCACCTATATATATTGCATGGTCTGCAACCAACAGAAGTCCTCTTATCAGAATACCGGCAGCAGGCGGGGACGGAACAAGAGTAGAGCTTAGAAGCCCTGATCCTTCTGCAAATCCATATCTTACGTTGGCAGTGTGTCTTGCAGCGGGACTGGATGGAATAAAGAGAAAAGCAGAGCCTATGGAGAGCGTGGACAGAAATATATTTGAGATGACTGCAGAGGAAAAGGAAGCAGCAGGAATAGAAAGTCTTCCACAGAGTCTTGATGAAGCTATAAATGAATTTCTGAAGGATAAATTTGTGCAGGATATTCTTGGTGAACACATATCAGAAAAACTGGTAGAGGCTAAAAAGAGAGAATGGCAGGAATATCGAGAAAAAGTTACTAATTGGGAACTTGAGGAATATCTTCATAAGTATTAAAATTAAAATGGTTAGAATACACTGACTGGAGGCGGAATCATTTGATAAACATAGTGGTAGTGTTTCCAAAACCGGAGGATGGTAAGGCGATAAAAAATCTTCTGGTGAGAAATGGATATGATGTTACCTCTGTTTGTACATCTGGCGCACAGGCAATGAATTTTGTGGATGAAATCGACTATGGTGTTATTATCTGCGGCTATAAATTTAATGATATGCTGTATTCTCAATTATACGAATGTTTACCAAAGAGTGTGGAAATGTTATTGATTGCCTCAAGGATGAAACTACAGGAATGCACTGAAAGCGATATACTGTCGATTGAAATGCCATTTAAGGTTAATGATTTAATAAATTCAGTAGAGCTGCTGATAAATTCTGTTTCAGCAAAACGACGCAAAATGAAAAGCCAGCCCAAAAAGAGAAATCTTAAAGAGCAGGCATATATTGATGAAGCAAAAAAATTGTTGATGGAGCGAAACAATATGTCTGAAGAGGAAGCACACAGATATATTCAGAAACACAGTATGGACAGTGGAACAAATATGGTGGAAACAGCACAGATGGTATTACAGGTTATGCGTTAATAATCGGAGGCACAGTTTCCGAAAAATCATAAATAAATAATGGAGGAATTGCAAAATGTTTAAAATTAATGACAATTATTTAAAATTACCGGGAAGTTATCTTTTCTCTACAATAGGAAAAAAGGTAAGAGAGTATAAGGCAGCCAATCCGGATAGAAATGTTATCAGTCTCGGTATAGGTGATGTTACACTTCCACTTGCACCTACGGTTATAGAAGCCATGCATGGTGCAGTAGATGAGATGGCAAGTTCAGATACATTTAAGGGATACGCTCCTGATCTCGGTTATGAATTTTTGAGACAGGCTATTGTGGATAATGATTATAAGGCAAGAGGTGTTGATATCGCCATTGATGAAATATTTGTAAGTGATGGTGCAAAGAGTGATTCAGGAAATATAGGTGATATATTTTCTGTGGATAACAAGATTGCGGTTTGTGATCCTGTATATCCGGTGTATGTTGACACAAATGCCATGGCAGGAAGAACCGGAGATTATATAGAAGCAGAGCAGAAATGGAGTAATGTTATATACATGCCGTGTACTGCAGCTACAAATTTTGCACCTGAGATTCCAAAAGAAACTCCTGATATTATATATCTGTGTTTCCCGAACAATCCTACAGGTTCAACAATTACAAAGGATGAACTTCAGAAATGGGTTGACTACGCATTGAAAGTAGGAGCAGTTATCATATATGATGCTGCATATGAAGCATATATTTCAGAGGATGATGTACCACACAGCATATATGAATGTGAAGGTGCAAAGGCATGTGCAATAGAGATAAGAAGTTATTCAAAGAATGCAGGATTTACAGGAACACGACTTGGTTACACTGTAGTGCCTAAGGAACTTAAATCCGGTGAGACTACTCTTAACAGCCTTTGGGCAAGACGTCATGGTACTAAATTTAACGGTGCTCCGTATATTATCCAGAAGGCGGGAGCTGCCATTTACACTGAGGAAGGTAAAAAGCAGACAAAAGAGATGGTTGGATATTATATGCAGAATGCAAAATATATAAGAGATGAGCTTGCAGCAGCAGGATATACCGTATCCGGCGGTGTAAATGCTCCGTATATCTGGTTAAAGACTCCTGATAATATGACATCATGGCAGTTCTTTGATAACCTCCTTGAAAATGCCAACGTTGTAGGTACTCCGGGTTCAGGTTTCGGTCCTAGCGGAGAGGGATATTTCAGACTCACTGCATTCGGAAGTCACGAAAATACAAAAGAAGCTATTGAAAGAATTAAAAGATTATAGTTTAATATGTATAGAAGGGCGTATTAATGTGAAAAGTAAAAAGGCGCATTATACGCCCCTTTTATATGAGTGGCATGAAAAAAAGTGCCTCCGGAATGGAGAACGAAATGAGATATAATGTGAGAAAAGTGATGGCATTGACGCTGGCGGTCTGTATAAGTACAGGGGCAGCAGGGTGTGGCAGTTCAAAAAAGAAGGATAAAGATACTGAAAATATATTTGTTATAGGGCAGCTTGCATCGGAGACAGGTCAGTATTCCCAGATGGGAAACAGCGTATATGGCGGTGCACTGATGGCTGTAAATGAGATAAATGATGACGGCGGTGTTACAGTCGGAAATAAAACATACAAACTTAAACTTATTGAAATTGATGATGAAAGCAATGCGGAAATTGCAAAGAGCGGTTATTCAAGATTGAAAGATAAAGATATAAATGCATTTATAGCTCCGGCAGCAGATGAACTGTGTCAGGAAATAGAAGAAAAGACAAACGAAGATAATATTTTCACAATTATACCGTCTTCGACATCGGATAATACAGGAACATTTGATAATACATTTAAAATATGTCTCTCTAACAGTCAGGAAGGAATAGAGGCTGCGGAGCATGGATTTTATAATATGAATTCAAGAAAAGGCGCAGTATTATATTCGGAAAATGAAGTTGAAAAAGCAGAAGCATTTATAGATGAATTTTATAATTGTGGCGGAAATATAGTAGCCAGAGAGGTGTATTCTGATGACCTTCAAAGTCTTGAGGCTAATATAAACAGCATAAAGGCATCGGGGGCAGAAGTGGTATATATTCCGGCAGATTTTGAGACGGCATCAAATATTATTCAGATTATGGATGCTGATAAAATGGGGATATCCGTCATAGGAAGTTCACAGTGGGAAGGTATAACACCGGGAACATATACCGGACTTAACAGAATAGAGTACCTTAACCCATATGGGGATAAGAGGACTGAATATGAGAATACATATGAGGTTACATATGGAAGAATGTCTGACCTGTACAGTGCGCAGGGGTATGATGCGGTGTATGTTATAAGGGCAGCTATGGAAGAGGCAGAAAATATTGATTCCGATTTGCAGATATGTGCAATGGACGATATAAATTTAGACGGTGCTACAGGAGAAAATATTTCATTTACAGATGAGGGGTACAGCAAGAGAACAGTAGAGTTTAAATCGATTCAGATTGGAGGTATAAATGAATAATTATGTTATAACCATAGGACGTGGATATGGAAGTGGCGGAAGAACCATAGGAAAAATGTTAGCTGACAAGCTTGGAATAAATTATTATGATAAAGAGATAATGAGACTTGCCTCAAAGGAAAGCGGAATAAATCAGCAGTTTTTTGCAATGGCAGATGAGAAACTGAAGCAGACAAATATTTTTAAGGTTTCACAGAACGTATACAGAGGTGAGACATTTTCCGATGGTGACCAGATTTCAAATACAGAGTTATTTAATTATCAGGCAAGGGTTTTAAGGGAACTTGCCACAAGAGAGTCATTTGTGATAATGGGAAGATGTGCAGACTTTGTTTTGAAGGACTACAAAAACGTAACAAAAGTATTTGTTCATGCATCTATTGATAAATGTGTAAAAAATGTAAGCAGTATGTCAAGCATGACAGAAGAAGAACTTAAGAAGTTTATTATGCAGACAGATTATAAGCGCTCGCAATATTACAGATTCCACACAGGCAGGGAATGGAGTGATGCAAGAAATTATGATATATGTCTTAATACGGATGGAATGACACTTGATAACTGTGTGGAAACCATTAATAATTACAGGAAAATGAAAGGTACACTTTAAAAATGAAATCGAAAGAGGAAATACTTAGAAATTCCGCAGTTGTGTGTGCACTTGCATTATTGTGCTGTGCATTGTGGGGGAGTGCGTTTCCGTGTATAAAGATAGGATACAAGTTGGTAGGAATCAGCGGGCAGAACAGTGGCAACGGTTCAGGGATAATGTATGCAGGATTAAGATTTATTTTAGCCGGAATTATGGTAATAATAGTCGGAAGTGTGCAGCAGAAGAAAATAATGGTTCCCAAAACATTTTCAACTGTTAAGAGGATATTTATACTCAGTTTATTTCAGACGATACTTCAATACATATTTTTCTATATCGGACTTTCAAATACATCCGGAGCAAAGGCATCGATTATAGAGGGTGCAAATGTGTTTGTGGCTATACTGGTATCTGTATTTATGTTCCGGCAGGAGAAACTGACGTTCAAAAAGTCGATAGGATGTCTGGTAGGATTTGCCGGAGTAGTTATGGCAAATGTATGTGGCAGTGGAGGTATGGATTTTTCATTTAAGTTTACAGGTGAAGGATATATACTTATTTCTACATTTGCATATGGTATCTCAGCGGCACTTATGAAAGAGTATTCGAAAGAGGATGATACGGTTAAATTAAGCGGATACCAGTTTCTGTGTGGTGGAATCATATTGACTATATCGGGATGGCTTATGTCGGGAAGATTTTCTATAAATGGTGCAGGCGCAGTGACGATGCTTTTGTATCTGGCATTTGTATCGGCAGCAGCATATACAATATGGGGAATTCTTCTTAAATATAATCCGCTATCTAAGGTTGCGGTTTTTGGTTTTATGAACCCGGTTTTTGGCGTTATACTGAGCATGCTGCTCTTGAGTGAGGACAGCGTGCCTGTAATAGTAAGCGTTATGGCACTGTTACTTGTAAGTTGCGGAATTGTAATCGTTAATGGACGCGGCAAAAAAGGTGTTGACTAGGAAAAAGCACATATGTAAAATATGTAGATAAGATGAGCTTATACATATTAAGATAAGAATGGAGGCAAAAATGAAGAAAAGTAACGATCTGGCTATATTTTTAGTTGGGGTTATCATGTTGGCAGCAGGTTTATACTGGTTTTGCAGTAGCGTGACGGTAAGCACAGGATTTTATGCATTTTCATATGGCGGAATGAGAATAGGCGGTCTTGTCGTGGTTCCGCTTCTGGCAGGTATCTGCTGGGTGTTTGCAAAACCGGATTCAATATTTGCAAAGGCACTTATAGTCATAGGTGTAGTTATCATTATAGCATCTATTATAATGGGAACACATCTGACACTTCCGAGCATGTCACTTTATCAGTGGCTAATAATGCTTGTGTGTATATTTGGCGGATTTACACTGGTGATGAGAGTGCTTTTAAAGAAGTAACAGCCGCTATCTGACAGCTATGAGATTGTGATATTGCTTGACAAAGCAGGAATGATAGTGTAAAATAACCATTGTTTGCGGGGGCAGACAATGGTTTTATGCCCAGTTAGCTCAGTTGGTAGAGCAGAGGACTGAAAATCCTCGTGTCTCTGGTTCGATTCCGGAACTGGGCATT
>ERZ1034998.400-NODE-400-length-28761-cov-65.292761_pt1 | contig 28761 bp, 29 predicted proteins | sample MGYA00520621_ERZ1034998 | MGnify/ENA primary metagenome ERZ1034998 (study PRJEB33766, sample SAMN09781748) | gut metagenome | biome: gut microbiome | host: Homo sapiens | place: Madagascar | study: EMG produced TPA metagenomics assembly of the PRJNA485056 data... | reverse complement strand
TTTTTTGACCATATTTATTGTTTTATATGTTACTTCTCTATTAGTTCTGCAAACTTGAATTTATCTATTAACTCTCTTAACTTTCCCCTATTTTCAAGGCTTCCCGCCATTGAAAATTCTATATATGTATCCTTTTCCCTTGTTTTTGCCCTTATGGGATAATTACAAGGGAAAATTCATTATTCAGTTGTTTAATCGTTGCCTGCCACTTTATCAAGAAGTCTTGCGGAAGTCCGCTTTGCTTCCCTTGTAGCATGGGCGTAGACATTCATGGTGGTACTCACGTCTGAGTGTCCTAACAGTTCCTGCACATCCTTAGGCTGAGCCCCGTTGGATAAGAGGTTTGTCGTGTAGGTATGCCTCAGTGTGTGGAAATGGAAACCTTCAAGCTCCGGTACTTTTCTTCCTGCTGTCCGGCAGGCTGTTTCTATGGTTGCCGGAAGTTCCAGACAACCATCCTCCCTTAAGCATACAAAGAAGATTTCGGTGTAATCTTCCGGCACATTCTCTGTCATTCCCAAATGATAATACTCGTAATGCACCCGATTCTTTTCCATTACTTCTCTGTAAAAATTCCGCTGGTAGAGTTCCCCATACTGAAAACGGTTTTTGTGCTGTTCCTTTTTTGCATTCCTCAAAATATCTGCGAGGGTATCGCCAAAGTCAACAACCCTGATCTTTTTCCACTTTGTCGGACCGATTTCGTGCTTATGGGTAGCACCATTGTAGCGGATGCTCCTGCGTACAGTGAGATACTGTTCTTCAAGGTTGATATCCTGCCATGTCAGACCTGCTACCTCTCCAAGTCTGAGACCTGTAAAGTATGCTATCTGAACCGGAAGAATCGCATCCCCACTTCGTTTTCCAAGCTGTTCAATCAGTTTCCGGTACATTTCAAAGGAAAGCGGTTTAACCTTGTCTCTGTCTGTGGCTGTTTCATCCGCAAACAAATCCGTTTCTTCCTTTTTATGCCTCATCACCACATACTGCATTGGATTGAAGGTAATAAACTGTTTCGGAAATACCGCAAACCGGAATGACTGTTGCAATACTGCTGAAAATGACCTTACATAATCAATGGAATATCCTTTTGATATAAAATCTCCCACAGTGCCTCCAAATGAGAGCAAATCCATAAACTCCTGCAGGTGTACCGAAGTCACCGTTTTCAGTTTCCTTTTGCTGATAGGGTGTTGTTTGATTCTCCCAATTGTCTGAAGATAATTGCCAACCGTTCCATTACTCAATGTGCCTGTCTTTAATTCTTCCTCAGCCCACAGGTCAAGCAACTCTCCGAGTGTGATGTTTTCAGCCTTTGCAACAAACCGCTTGGCTTCATAATCCTCCATTGCCTGCCTCAACAGCTTTTCCGTCTCGCTTTTGTTTTCCGTACCTGCAAATTCCTTCTGCACCAGATTACCGCTTGCATCTTCCACATAGAAGCGGTAGTACCATTTCTTGCCTTTCTTTCTTACAGAACCTTTTGCCATAATCGTTACTCCTTTCGATATCGACAATCGGAACTGATGAAATGCTTTCTGCGTGTAAGTATATCATAACTCCGGTTGTCTAATCTATACCGGTTCGGAGTCTTTCTCTGAAAGAAGATTTGCAAGCCTTACGGCTGCCGTTTCGGGATTCTTGGAATAGAGCCTTACAATGTCGCCCATGTCGTTCAGTGCGTTTACCGTATGGGTGATTTCCCTAAGGAACATAATCTCATTATATTCCTGATTGGATTCAAACCCCATTACTTTTGCAATTGTGGCATCTTCCGTATTCCCTTTAAAATTCTTACAGGCATATTGAAAGGAATCAACGAATAATTCGTATTCCTTCAACATCAGCAGCAGTAAATCTTTGGAAAAATCCGCTTCGTCTGCCTTCATATCATAAGGCAGTTTGGAGAGAATGGAAGTCATGGTATCACGAATCTGTAATTCCCTTTTATCCGTAACATCACTTGTCATTTCTTCCGTCTCGCCCTTCAGCCACTCCACTGATACATGAAGTGCTTCCGACAGACCATCCAGAACAAGCTTCTTGGTGTTGTCAATCGTTCCTGCCTCATACCGCTGTATGGTGGAAGCGGTAACTCCCATCTTTTCTGCTATATAAGGCTGGTTGACACCTAATTCCAGTCTGCGTTGTTTTGCCCTGCTACCGATTAACTTGCGTAATTCTTTATCTTTCATTCTGATACGCCTCCTTTTTCGGTATGGCTAAAGTATAACACAGTAAAAGTAGCATTGCAATATGCAAGTTAATAATTACTTTTAAAATTTCGTAACGCTTGACAAGAAGATATAAAAGTTATATAGTAGGCATAGTTACAAAATTGCATTATGCAATTCAAGAGGAGGTGTTTTAATGACAGAAGTGAAGATTGCACTGTCCATTGAGGAAGCTGCCGACTATACGGGTATCGGCAGAAATACCCTGCGGAAACTGGTAGAATGGAAAAAGCTTCCGGTATTGAAGGTAGGACGGAAAGTCCTTATCAAAACGGATATGCTTGAAAAGTTCATGACCGCCAATGAAGGCAGGGACTTAAGGGACAAAGGAAATGTCAGAGCTGTCACAAGAAATGTGACAAATTAAATAGGGACAGTCCTAAGACCATCCCTAAGGTATGTATCTGACCGAAGCCATGATATACCTACACGCAAATAGATTATACCATGTGCTTCCTCTAAGATACAACCGGAAATTTAAGAAGTGGGGAAGAAACTTTTTTATACAAGCCCTCGGCGTTTGAGAGCGAAATACACCCCTCGCACAAATCTTACGATTTGTACTCTGTGTATTTCGCCCTGCTGGGAGCTTTCGCCGACAGGCGGATATGTTCGTAGACAGGCTACCTATGTAGCCTACTCACTTTCACATTAGAAAGTTTCCCATCCTCATTTCTTGCAGCTTCGTACTTGGCAGATACGGAAAGGAGGAAGCACATGCCAAGAAATTCATTTATTCAGATGACGAAGCTCCACAATGTCCGGGGAAGAATTTATTATATTTCAAGCCCAAAGAAGCAGGAAAATCTGTATGCGGTATATGAAACCACAGACCGTAATTTTTGGACTGACCTTGCAAAATATAATCAGGCAGAATTTAAAAAAAGCGGTACGGAGGGGAAATGTATTGAGGCAAGGGAATTGATCATAGCCCTGCCGGAATCTTTTACGGAGTATCCTCCAGACAGACTGTTGCAGATATTTACAGACCATTTCAGACAGACTTACGGAACGGACTGTATCGCAGCCCTGCATCACAATAAGCGGAAAACCAACTATCACATCCATCTCATTTTTTCGGAGCGTACACTCTTGGAACAGCCCATAGAAAAGGTTGCCACCCGCAATATGTTCTATGACGAAAAGGGAAATCATGTACGCACCAAGAAAGAGATACTTGATGAAGAAGGAAATATCCGTAAAAGATGTAAGGTGATTCACAAAGGTGAGGTATACGAAAGACAGATTTTCTCCATTAAGGATAAACACTTCAAGGCTGAAAATTTCCTTGATACCGTCAAGCAGGATTATACCAATCTTATCAATCAGTATGTGTGGGATAAAAGCCAGCGGTTAGAAGTTTTTGAGCGTGGCGGTATGTATCTTGCCACCAAAAAGATTGGTAAGAACAATCCGAAAGCCACCGAGATTGAGGCAGACAACAGTAAACGCACCTTGTGGAATCAGACTGTTGACAGAGCGATTGTAACGGGTGTTTCCAAGTCAGAAATCATGCAGATAAAAAAGGAACGGATAACGGACAAGATTGTGGAATCCGTATGGCTTTACGGAAACAGACCGAATCTGTTATCTTCCATTATCGGTACTGCCATTGCAGTATTAGAACTGTTAATCTCCAAAGTATTTCTCAAAACTCTGGAGCTTGCAGATAAAGTAATTTCCAAAGAGCTTGAAGCAAGACCGGAGAACACAGATTTCAAAGAGCAGAAAGCTGTACCAGAAGAAAGCAGAAAGCAGACAGATACACCAAAGCCTGCCATACCGCCAAGACCACAGCCATCACCGGAAGCAGTTTCTTACAAGCACTTATGCGAAATTTATCAAAAGCTGCAAGAACAGAATAAAGCAATTTTTGCACTCGAGAAACAGCGAAGTGACCTTGAAATTGAACTGTCCGACAGCAAAGGTATCTTCAAAGCAAAAAGGCGTTCCGAACTTTCAACAGAGATAGCCGGATTGGAGGAACGTATTTCCCGAATGAAAGCCCGATTATCCCATATCGTAAAGGAATACGGGTATCAGAATGCGGAAGCCTTCTACAAAGCATTTCATAAGTCAGAGACAGCTTATGGGGATTATCAGGACAGCCTTAAGAATTGGAAACAACGGTATGGAGAAAAGCCGCAGTCTCTACACGATAGGCTTATATCTAAGAAACAGGACATAAAGGAGCGAGAGTTAACAAGACCATATTCTCCACCAAACCGTGGAAGGAGTAGATAACAAACGAAGGGAGGCAATTGCCTCCCTTCGTTTGTTATCTCTCCGTAAAAGACTGGAATTTCACCCTCTCGCATAAAGATACAAATTATTTTTTTATTTCCTTATCATATATCTTTTTTGAGTATACCACAGTTACAATTGTTGCTAATAATAAATAAATCAACATAAAGATTGTGCCAGTCATCCCACTTGTAAATACGGTTGTAATGATAGTCAATAACCCCGTAATAATAATACATATTGCACCAAAGCGGTTACTCTTTCTCCATGTATTATCATTGTGCATACTCCAAACGGTTCGAACTCCCACTACTGCATTTCGTTTTGCCTTTGTCATAAAATTTCCTAATACAATAAATATAATACCACACAAAATACATGAAACTTTTGCAATGTCAATAACCGCATGTTCACCACCTGCATTTGCCTGTATCCAAGAAGAATAAAGAATAAAATAATGCATAATCCCGAACATGATTGCTTGCGAAATTCCTACAACACATAATACCTTTGCAGAAGATTTTGTTTCCATCTGTTCCTTTTCTGTATTTGCATTTTTTGATTTTTTCTCAAACACATAGATTAGCAAGTGCCAAAACAGTGTAATAAACAAAATAATTACCGGAAAAATAAAGCTTTCTGTTTTACTTCCCCATCTGTCAGTGTTTCCCTCCAAGTCATGATGCATAGGTATAATATCAGGCATAAACTGTAGTACAACACTTGTAACTACAACTGGTATCATTGCTACTATCCACATTATTTTTTTCATACTTTTTTTCCTCCAAACTGGTTAACCCATATAATTAATTCATCGAAAACCGTAGTGTTGATTTCATAATAAACAAAGTTTTTCTCTTTATATTCAGATATCAAGTCTGCGTTTTTAAGTAATTTTAAATGATAAGAAAGAGCAGCCGGTGTAATCTGTAATTTTTCAGCAATCTCTCCGGCATTTAATCGTTCATTTCTCAACATAATAAGAATGTCTCTTCGCTGGCTATCTGCCAATACTTTAAAAATGTTAGTTTCTCCCATATCTTTTACCTATTTAAAACTTTCTTTAAATAGATTTTAGCATGCTATTTGTTTTTGTGCAAGAACTATTTAAAAATAATTTTAAATAGAGGGGATACACTGAAAAATCAATGTGTCCTCTCTATTTACCTTAAGGCAAAATTCAAACATCTAGAAACTTAAGATTCCTGCCTCTTATTATGGAATAACCGTACGTTCTATATATTTTTCTGGAATTTTTAGTACTAGACCTCTATCATGATATTATATTAGCAAAATCACCACGTATCTAAACGATCCTCTGCATCAACCCATACTTGCATTTCTCCATCCAAGTATAATCTTGCATATTCTAATGGATTATCAATAGCCAAAGCATTCAACGAACACTGGGAGCCGGGAGTAGTTCTCAATCCTTCCTCTGCCTTATTGCAATCAATTCTAAGCACTACATTTTCAAACGTGGTTACATCTATGCTATTACATTGCGGATTATATCTTGCATAAATCAATCTCATATCTTATCTGTCCTTTCCTTAATTTTCTAAAAGTTTTGAAAGCATTTCAATCCGTTCTTCCTGCCATTTTCATTTCATGTTATAATTTGTTACTGGATTTTCTTTCCCTTAATTTTGCCCTTGTGAGCATTCGTAACATGAGGGAAAAGGATATAACACAAGGGAAAGCATAAGGGCAAACTCACTCGCTACAAATTTAGCATTTTCAAGGGGTTGCGGACTTCACGAGGATAAGATATAACAGTTAATAAATGTTATGAATTAAGTCAAATCAAAACTTGAAGTTAGGAACTTCTTTGCATAGATGAAATTTCAATTTCCAGTGCTATTACTATTTCAATTTCATCCCGTCACTAAATGCTTTTCCAACAACCTCACCAAGTCCTATATAGGTATTGTTACACGGATCAAAAGTAATTGGCTTTAACTTCTTTGTGTCAATCTTGCCATCTGTAATCACAGATTCGTCGGCACAGACATTTACAATTTCTCCAATAAGAATTCCATTCTCATAACTTTTCACCTTGCACTCAAGAGCCATTGGAAGTTCATCAATTAGTGGTGCATTTACTCTTGTGCTCTTTGTAGCATGAAATCCTGCTTTTTCAAATTTATTTGGCACAGTATTTCCAGATTCAACGCCAACATAATCACAGGCAATTACAGTGTCCTCCGTTGCCATACTTACTGTAAATGCCCCTGTAGTTGCCAGGTTCTTTGTAGTCTTGTGTTCTGAAAGACTGATTGTAATCTCCTTAAAATCGGTAGTAATTCCCCATGCTGCATTCATGGCATTTGGGATTCCATTCTCATCATATGTGCCGACAATGAGTACCGGCTGTGGAAGCATTAATGGCTTTGCGCCAAAATCAATTCTACTCATACATTTCTCTCTCCTTAACTCTTAATCATTAGTTACTTTGAAACCTAAGATAAATTCTACTACCGATGGCTGATTATGATCAATAATCTCGCTGTGATTCAGGCTCAAACTATCAATGGCAGACATTTCTTCTTCTGTTAATTCAAAATCCCAAATATCTATATTTTGAAGCTGTCTTTCCGGATGAATTGATTTTGGAATGATAGAAACTCCACGAGATGCGTTCCATTTTAAAGCAATCTGTGCGGCAGTTTTGCCATATTTTTCGCCAATTTCAGAAAGGACAGGATGTGTAAAAATATCAAACTTTCCTTCAGCAAGAGGTCCCCATGCCTGTGGTATACAACCATAATCTTTCATGATTTTGATGGCATCATATTGCGCATAAAAAGGATGTAATTCAACCTGATTTACCATAGGTTTGATTTCTACAAGCTTTGCAAACTCAATAAACTTGGCAGGATAGAAATTGGCAACTGCCAGAGCCTTTATTTTTCCATCTTTGTAAAGTTCTTCCATACCTTTCCAGGCACCATAGATATCCCCATATGGCTGATGCAACATGAACATATCAAGGTAATCTAATCCCAATTTTTTCATAGAGCGCTCAAATCCTACCTTCGCTCCTTCATACGAATAATCGCTTGGCCAAAGCTTTGTTGTAATGAAAAGCTCCTCTCTTGTAACCAGGTGGCTATCTATTGCTTCTTTAATTGCAGCGCCAACAGCTTCCTCATTCATGTAACAGGCTGCCGTGTCAATTAATCTATAACCATTTTTAATTGCATCCAAGACCACTTGCTTGCAGATTTCCGGTTCAGGTATCTGAAATACACCAAACCCTTCCAGTGGCATTTTAACTCCGTTTGATAATGTTAAGTTTTCCATTTTAGTTGCCTCCATTTCAATTCTTGTTGATAAAATCATTAATTAGTCATATACTTGACTTAATTCGATAGTAGTACCCGGTAGTTACTACCGGTCAAGTATTTTTTTCTATGAGGTGATAAAAATGTTTTCAATGAAGCAGGCCTGTGAGCAAACCAATTTACCATACGAAACATTGAAATTCTATTGCAATCAAGGATTAATTCCCAATGTCAAACGAAATTCCAATAATTACCGAATTTTTGATGAGAATGACATTGCCTGGATTAATAACTTAAATTGTCTTAGAAATTGTGGCATGAGCATATCCGAAATGAAGGATTATATTAAGCTTTGTTTAGAAGGTGAATCAACCATCCCTAAGAGAAAGGAAATTCTTGCCATAAAACGTCAGTCTCTTCTTGAGCAACAAAAACTGATTCAGGAAAGCATTGACTATATTGACTGGAAACAAGGCTTTTATGATGATGTTTTATCCGGAAAAATTGAATATATTAGCAATTTAAAAGCAGCTGACAATTAAAAGCAGCTGCTTCCTTTTATGATATTGAATATTCTTCGCTCTGGAAATCGCAATTTACCATTTCTACAAATTCCGATTTGTTTACTTTCTGTTCCACTAATAAAACCCTTTCATGAATTACAAATAAGGCTTTAAAGACTTAAAAACATTCAAATATCCATTTGCATACATATGTACACCATCAATGGCATACTCCGATTTCTGTTCACCATGTTCATCAACAAGTGCTTCATTACAATCAAGGTAACGACAACCGTATTTTTCTGCTATTTCTTTTAATCGATGATTACATAATATAAGATTTTCAGGAGTACGGAGTTTCATCCATTGGATTGATTGTTCTGTCTGCCATGGCAGGTGAAGATTTGCAGGATAAAACGCCATGATAAAAATTTCCACATCTGGAATACGGGATTTGATAATTTCCATGATTCTACAGATATTATCCATTAAATGTAACATCCACTGATCTCCAAATCGTTCTTTTGTAATATCATTAGTACCGATATTGATAAATATCTTTGATGGCTCAAGATCTAAAAGCAATGTATCGATATTTTCCAGAAACTCATCTGTATTCAATCCACTAACGCCGCGATTATATATCACTTGTTCGATACCCTGGCTTCGTGCAATTTCACAGACAGGAAACATTTCCATCAAGGATGATCCTGTAAAAAGAATTTGTCCTGTTGACTCCCGATTTTCTTAATTATACAAACTGGAATTCATCTATCTGCATCGCAGCCATCTGCAAATATCGACCACCTGCACACCCTGATAATCATAAGTTTCATGATGTGTCCTTGCAATTACCATCTTAGGATATGCATCTCGTATTGCAAGCAATGGCGAATATTCCCTCTCAAATGTTGTTTCATCTGAAATATTGTCACTTACCTGAATGTATATCAGCGTGTCTCGTTTCTTTGCTACAAAGTCCACTTCTTTTTTATAAAGTTTACCAACATATACCTCATAACCTCTCCTTCGTAACTCCAGATAAACAATATTCTCATAAACCCTTCCAAAGTCCATATTTCGTGTACCATTGACTGCATATCGAAATGCTGTATCACAAAGATAAAACTTACTATTGTTTTCGAGATATTTTTTCCCCTTTAGGTCATACCGTTTTGCCTCATAAAATAGAAATGCGTTCTCTAAATAACCAATGTATTTTGATACTGTCTTTCTGGTAATCTCTCTTTGGTCATTATTTAATGTCTTGCAGATATTATTGGGAGAAAGCAGGTTGCCAATATTATCCATCATAAATTCAGATATACTGGCAAACTCTGATGTATTTCTTATTCTATATTTCTCAACCAAATCTCTTATAAGAATAGTCCCATACACATCTCTGATATAATCATACTGTCTATCCTCTGTCTTATATACATAAGCTCCCGGCATACCACCGGTTCGGACATACTGATCAAATGCATCATCATACCCATCCGTAATTCCATAATAAGTCAGATATTCCACAAAAGAAAAAGGATATACCTTTATTTCCATCGTTCTTCCAGTAAAAAGTGTTGCCAGATCTGAACTTAACAAAAATGCATTTGATCCGGTAACATAAATATCATAGATTCCTTTTGTATAAATACTATTGATTGCAAGTTCGAACTGAGGGCACATCTGAACCTCATCAATCAATAATACGTTATTCATTCCTTCTTTATATTGACCCAGGATATACTTATGCAATGCATGATATTCCAGCAAATGATTAAACTCTAATTCCTGAAGGTTTATCATTACAATATTGCTCTTTTCCTCTAACGACTGCAGATAAGTGATAAATTCCTGCAGCAAAACAGACTTGCCGCTCCGTCTGATGCCCGTGATTACTTTTATATCTGGCGTTCCGTATAATTCAATCAATTCATCTAGATACTTTTGCCTTACAATAAAGTGCATATCACTATCTCCTATTCCCATTTTTTTAAATTTCTTTATATTTTGGTAATACATTTCATGCATATTCTAGCACAGTCAGCTGCTTCTGTCATTATTCTATTCCCATTTTTCTTAAATAATTCATTTTCTGGTAATGGCATTTTCTTATAGAACAAAAAAGCAGCAGACATTTCGTAAGCACATGGTTTGACGTTTCTTCCTAAAACAGACCACTCTGATTGCAGTTTAAATAGATTATCTTCACACCATTCATTTTAAATCTCGCCTCTGCATTTCCCTGTGGATACGGCTTCTTCCTGCTGTAACTGCAATCCATGACACCATTCTATTTCAGCGTATGAATATCCTCAACCTACGGAGAGTAGAGTTCGAATTTGCTCATTTATTTTTCCATCCCATCCAGAAGCTTTATAAATCTTTTATCATTCATCTGCTCATTCGTAAGGTATTCTCCATTATAAAACAATGCATAGGTTGTAACCGGTGTCGGAGCATTCTGTGCTTCTTCTTTCGTTTCCAATCTGGTTGCCTGAAACGGAACCTCTCTTTCCCTGGCAACTTCAAGAACACGGTATGTGTGCAAATGATGAAAAATTTGTGCAAAAAAAGAGGTGCTGCATTGTGCAAACACCTCTTTAGATAGATTTTTAAACGATTCTAAATTTCTATTATCTGCTCCACTTTTTTCTGAATATTGTCTAAGTTATCATGAAATATCTTAGTATAGTCCAATTTATTTATCCTTTAACCCATAACATTGGTACAACATATCTCTCATTTTTTCATTGAAAATTATAGCCCAAAAAGGCATTTTTGTTCAACGAACTTAATCTGTTAAATTACATCTTAAATTTATATTTTCCTTTTCCGTGACCGGATACTGGTTCAATAATATCTGCCTGCACCAAATTGGAAAGAAGTTTTGAAGCACCTGAACCTTTTAGCTCAAGAAGCTCCATAACTGCACTTCTTCCAAACACCTCATCAAAGCCAAACTTTTCAAAAAGTCTATGAATATGAACTGTCGTTTTTACTGAAAAATCACTACCTTTTTCGGAAAGCACACTTTCAATATCCACTTTTGTTTCTTGAATGTCCACTTTTTCATTCTCAATATCCACTTTCGAATCTCCAATGTCCACTTTTTCTTCGTTCAAAAGTCCACTTATATGAAGATTTCGATTATGAAGCTCATTTTTCTCGTTCAAGAGCAGATTTCTGAGAAACGCTTCCAGATACTCTGTTGTTTCGTGAATGCCTTTTTGCAGATTCGTATAATTTGCACGGACAAGTGCATTTCTAAAATACCACGCATTTTCCGCAAATATATCATTTGTTACAGAAAAACCAAGTGTCCCGAGATACTTGATAAAGAATACTGCCGTTGTCCTTGTGTTACCCTCACCGAAAATGTGGATTTGCCACAATCGTGAAACAAACACTGCAAGATGATGGATAATCTCATCCATCGAAAGTCCTTTATAGCTGAAATCCCTTTCCTGTGAAAAATCATATTCAAGTGTCTCTCTCAATTCTGATGCACTTCCATACATTACAGTTGCGCCATCAAGTACCCACTCTTTTTTCGTAATATTGTAATCTCTGATTTTCCCGGCATGCTTATATATTCCCCGAAAAAGTTTACGATGGATTGAGATATATTCATTCGGAGAAAAGGAAAATGCTGTTTCAGAAAGTATCCCTGCAATACGGGAAGATACCTTATCCGCTTCTTCTATACGTTCCTCATCCGAAAAATGCACAGGTTTTTCCCCATAATAGCTGTCGATAAGGCTCTGTGCTTCTTTCATTGTGATTTTGCCTTCAATATTCTGAATGGCAGTATCAATCAAATATTTAGATGGTTTGAGTCCGTCCACTGCCTGAAGTCCGATTGCCGTACTCCAGGCATAGCTTTTGCCTGCTTTGTCTGGTTCTGCCTCTTTCAGATATTCTTTAAATGGATCTTTTTCCATACCTGCCACCTCAATTCATATGCATTACCTTTATGGCAAAATCCCCCACCAGTAAACTGATGGGGAATATCTATTTTTATTCTTAATATAATTTTGCACCAGCAGGAATGTGGTTATCAACCATCAGAAGATGAAGTTCTTCATCCTCTGAATCCTTCAGGTTATTCACTGCGGAAAGTAACATACCACAGGAATCAATTCCCATCATCTTTCTAGGTGGAAGATTTGTGATGGCAATAAGTGTCTTTCCAACAAGCTCTTCTGGCTCATAATAAGCGTGGATTCCGCTTAAAATAGTACGGTCTGTGCCGGTTCCGTCATCAAGAGTAAACTGTAACAGTTTCTTTGACTTTGGTACTGCAACACATTCCTTAACCTTTACCGCACGGAAATCAGACTTGCTGAATGTATCGAAATCAACCTCTTCCTCGAATAAAGGCTCAACTTTTACATTTGAAAAATCAATCTTCTCATTTGCTGTAAAGAATCCGTTGTTATCGTTTGCAGCTTCTGCTGCATCTCCCTCGGAAGACTTGGAAGCCTTCTTGTCGGAGTCGAGTGACTTCATCGTCGGGAACAGCAATACGTCACGGATTGCCGGTGAATCTGTCAACAGCATAACCAGACGGTCAATTCCATATCCGATTCCACCGGTAGGCGGCATTCCGATTTCCAGTGCATTCAAGAAATCTTCGTCGGTATGGTTTGCTTCCTCATCACCAGCTTCGAATGCGGCATCCTGTGCTGCGAAACGCTCACGCTGGTCAATCGGGTCATTTAACTCGGAATATGCATTACACATTTCCCATGTGTTGATAAATAATTCAAAACGTTCTACCTTGGTTGGGTCAGACGGTTTCTTCTTGGTAAGCGGAGAAATTGCTACCGGATGATCCATGATAAAGGTCGGCTGAATCAGTTCTTTCTCACAGAATTCTTCGAAGAAGAGGTTGATGATATCACCCTTGGTATGACGCTCTTCGAATTCAATGTGATGTTCTCTTGCCAGCGCCTTTGCAGCTTCATCATCTGCTACGGTATCAAAATCGATGCCGGCATATTTCTTGATGGCATCGTTCATGGTCAGACGCTCAAAAGGCTTTCCAAGGTCGATTTCAATGCCATTGTAAGTAATCTTTGTAGTGCCGCATACTTTTTCTGCAAGATAACGGAACATGCTCTCGGTAAGTTCCATCATGCCTTCATAATCAGTGTATGCCTGGTATAACTCCATCAATGTAAATTCCGGATTATGGCGGGTATCAACACCTTCGTTACGGAATACCCGTCCGATTTCGTAAACACGCTCCAAGCCACCAACAATCAGTCTCTTTAAGTATAACTCAAGAGAAATACGGAGCTTTACATCTTCATTTAATGCATTGTAATGTGTTTCAAACGGTCTTGCGGCTGCTCCACCTGCATTGGAAACCAGCATAGGAGTCTCAACTTCCATGAAGTCACGTCCAGCTAAGAAATTACGGATTTCCTTGATAATCTGGGAACGTTTGATGAAAGTCTGCTTGGATTCCTGATTCATGATAAGGTCTACATAACGCTGACGATATCTGGTATCGGTATCAGTAAGTCCGTGGAACTTCTCCGGTAAAATCTGTAAGCTCTTGGATAATAAAGTTACCTCAGATGCATGGATAGAGATTTCTCCGGTCTTGGTCTTAAATACTTTTCCTTTGATTCCTAAAATATCTCCGATATCATATTTCTTGAAATCTTTATAGGAATCTTCTCCGATTTCGTCTCTTGCGACATATGCCTGGATGCTTCCCTTTAAATCCTGTACATTACAGAAAGAAGCTTTTCCCATCACACGTTTGAACATCATACGGCCTGCGATAGATACCTCTTTTCCCTCAAAAGCATCAAAGTCGTCTTTGATATCTGTGCTGTGGTTTGTTACATCATATTTGGTTATCTGGAACGGATCTTTTCCATTTTCCTGAAGTTCTTTTAACTTATCACGGCGCACCTTGATTAACTGGTTAATATCCTGTTCCTGTACGTTCTTCTGTTCCGCCATCTTTGTTCTCCTAATCTGTTAGTTTGATCTGTGGATTCCTAATACTTTATATTTTAAGTTACCCATCTGGGTCTCAACTTCTACTACGTCACCAACGCCGGCACCGATTAATGCTTTACCAACCGGAGACTCGTTGGAAATCTTTCCCTTTAAGCTGTTTGCCTCTGTAGAACCAACAATTTTATAATCCAGTTCCTCATCGAATTCCATATCAAGGATTTTTACCTGACATCCGATGTTAATCTTGTCTAAATCAACTTCTTCTTCTACTACGACTTCTGCATTCTTTAAGATTTTCTCGATCTGTTCGATTCTTGCTTCGATATCACGCTGCTCATCTTTTGCTGCATCATACTCAGCGTTCTCAGATAAGTCTCCCTGCTCTCTTGCTTCTTTAATCTTCTGTGCAACTTCTTTTCTTCTGACCACTTTCAGATTCTGTAACTCGTCTTCCAGTTTCTGTAAACCCTGATAGGTCAAAATGTTTTTCTTATCCATGCTTATTAGCCCTTCCTTTTATAGATTTTCTATTCTGCATAAAATTCTCGCTCTAATCGATCTGAAACCGCTTCACAGCCTGTAAAACCGGTTCCCTTAACAATCATAATATTATACCCAATAGGTACCTCAATGTCAAGATTTGCCCACTGATACCAGTTCCTTTTATAAATGGAAATATAGATACTTTTTTCCGATAGAAATTCTTCCCGGATTCTTCCCTCAGCTTCAAAATCCAGTATCAGTCTGCCCTCTTCCGGACCGGTTCCCTTTTGAATTGCATTTTCCTCTTTTCCAATCACTTCTACAATCAGTCCCAGTTCCTCATAGAGATACTCTATTTCCCCTTGGTGATGTTCTGGCTGACCGGTGCAAAGCGTATATACATTAAGTCCCGGATAAAGCTGCCGGAGCATATACTGTTCTTCCTCCTGCTGAAGATATTCCCCCGCTTCCGCATCAATGACAAAAAGCCGCATGTCCCGGTAGGAAATGCCTTTCTGCTCTAATACTGCTTCGATTATTTTCCGAAAAAATGCATTGCAGGGAAAATAAATTTCTTTTTCAATAAAGTTATTCTGTTCCTGACGGCTGTTCCTGTTTTCTGATTGCAGATTGCTTTTATTCCTGCGTAAAAGACTTTTTAATTTTTTCCACCATTTCATACTTCATTATATGATGCAAAGGTTTCTAATAATTCCTCCAGCTGTTCGTAAGTCTCCACTTCATTGAGCAGGCTTCGAAGCCTGGATGCATGCTTGTAGCCGCCGGTGTACCAGGCTGCGTGCTTACGCATTTCCCGCATTCCGGTAAATTCGCCCTTAAAGGCAATCTGCATCTTTGCATGACGCAGCACCATATCCACCATTTCTTTGGCGGATGGCTTCGGCAGTTCTTCCCCCGTTTCTAAGAAATGGTTAATCTGTGCAAATATCCATGGATTTCCCTGTGCTCCCCTTGCTATCATCAGCCCGTCACAGCCGGTTTCCTGCTGCATCCGGTACGCATCCTGTGGGGTAAAAATGTCACCGTTTCCGATGACCGGAATCTTTACTGCTTCTTTCACTTTCCGGATAATCTCCCAGTCCGCTTTGCCGGAGTAATACTGTTCCCTGGTCCGTCCATGCACCGCAATGGCAGCTGCCCCGGACTCTTCCGCAATATGTGCCATCTCTACCGCATTGACATGGGCATCATCAAAGCCCTTTCTGATTTTTACCGTCAGAGGCTTCTTTATGGCTTTTGCTGTTTTTTCGATGATTTCACCTGCCAGAATCGGATTTTTCATCAGTGCAGAGCCGTCACCATTATTGACTACCTTTGGCACCGGACATCCCATATTGATGTCAAGAATATCAAAAGGTCGATGCTCGATACGCTTTGCCATCTCGCTCATAATTTCCGGGTCGGAGCCAAAAAGCTGCAGGGAAACCGGATGCTCCCGCTCATCAATGGCAAGCAGGCTCTCGGTATTCTTATTATTATAATAAATGCCTTTAGCACTGACCATTTCCATGCAGATAAGTCCTGCTCCCTGCTCTTTGCAAAGTACACGAAATGGCAGGTCTGTTACCCCTGCCATTGGTGCTAATATCAAATTATTATCAAGTGTTACATTTCCTATTGTCAGTTTCATCGTTTCTGTTTTGCGTAAATAAGACGCATTCCTTCTAATGTCAGTGTCGGATTGTAGTACTGAATATATTTTGTCTCATTTGCAATGATTTTACCCAGTCCGCCGGTTGCAACTACTTTTACATCCTTAAGTCCGGATTCTTTTATCATATTTTTTACGATATATTCTGTCTGTCCAATCTGTCCGAATATCAGTCCTGCCTGCATACTGCTGATAGTTTCTCTTGCAAGGATGGTAGACGGTTTCTTAATCTCGATTTCCGGAAGCTTTGCGGCATCTTCCCAGAGTGCCTTTGCAGAAATGCGGATTCCCGGGGAAGTTACTCCTGCGAAGAAATCTCCATTTCCATTGACGAAGTCATAGGTGGTTGCTGTACCATAGTCGATTACGACAACCGGTCCGCCATAAAGCTCATATGCACCTACAGCGTCTACAATACGGTCTGCGCCAATCTGTGCCGGATTCTCGGATGTGATACGGATTCCTGTCTTCACGCCCGGTTCCACAACCATTGGCTGAATATCAAAATATTTAATCATTCCACTGCAGAGGGAATGCATGACATTTGGTACTACCGATGAAATGATGGCATCCTTGATTTCATTATGGGAAATCTCGTTATGCTCTAATAAATCAATGATTGTAATACCGTATTCATCAGAAGTTCTCTGCATTTTTGTTGTCATACGAAATGTTGTGATTAATTTTTCCTTATCAAACACTCCAATGGTAATGTTGGTATTTCCTACGTCAATTGCCAGTAACATATTAGTCCTCCTTATCTTCTGTGAATTCTTCTCCCAGGAAAAATACACGGTAATACATTTCAAGCGATTCAAAGAGCTCTGTCTTTTCCCGCTGCATCTGTTTGATTTTTAACACACTGCCGATTTCATCATAAAAGAAATCTCCATCCTCACATTCCGTCCGGAAATTAAGATTTCCCTCTTTGTCAAATATGAGCTGCAGTGTTCCTCCGATATCCTCTGTATACAGTACACAAAGAATATTCAAGTCCTCTTTGATTCCCTCCGGAAGTCCGTTAAACAACGGATTCAGATAGAATTTCTTGGTATAAGCGCTGGAACCGCATAAAACGATTTCTTCCTGCTCCATATATTCATACTCCTTTTTTCTTATTTATGCCTTTTATATATCTGGTAAATGTGGCTTTTCCTGTCTATCCTATAAACATCTATCTCGATGCATATCTATACATATCCATAAATCCCGCGGACAGATACTTCCCCGGAAGACACCAGTTTTCTTGCTTCCCAGGTATCCACGATTAATTCGCCCCGGTCGGTAATGCCCTGTGCCACTCCCTCAAATGGCTCTTTCGGGTCTAACACTCTTACCTTCTGCCCTTTATTGGCAAGGCTTGCATCGTATTCCTTCCGCAGATCCCGCAGATCCTGATATGCCATAAACCGGTCATAATAATGCTCGAATTCTTCCCAGACAGCTTCTATTAATCCTGCACGGTTTACCCGTTTTCCACTTTGTAACAGAAGTGAGGTGGCATTCTGCGCAATTTCTTCCGGGAAACTTTCATTATTCACATTGATGCCTATGCCAACCACAATATGGTTTACATAATCCATCTGTGCGCTCATCTCCGTCAGGATTCCTACTACTTTCTTACCGTTGAGGACAATATCATTTGGCCACTTTATCTTTGCTTCCATACCGGTGCAGCGGGTAATGCCCTTTGCCACCGCCATAGCTGCCACCAGTGTCAGCATGGATGCATTGGAAGGATTCAGCTCCGGTTTTAAAATCAGTGTCATAAAGATTCCGGTTCCCGGCAGGGAACTCCAGCCTCTTCCACGTCTTCCTTTTCCGGCATCCTGCTGGTCTGCCACCACAAGGGTTCCATGCTCTGCACCCTCTTCTGCAAGACGGCTGGCTCTTACATTAGTAGAATCTGTTTCATCATAATAATAGATTTTCTTTCCAATCCAGTCCGTTTTACGGATACTGCTCAATTCATTTTCGCTTAAGATATCCGGTGCACCTACAATCCGGTAGCCCCGGTTCTGCACCGCTTCAATTTCATAGCCATCCTTTTTCAACTGATTGATTGCCTTCCACACTGCAGTTCTTGATACACCAAAGCGTTCACAAAGCTCCTGTCCGGAAACATAACCTTCCGCTTCCCGCAGTGCTGCAAGTATTTTTGCTTTCATAGGTTCTTATTCTCCTAAAGTTGCAAGCATAACTGCCTTAATCGTATGCATACGATTCTCTGCTTCATCAAATACGATGGATTTCCCACTTTCGAATACTTCATCGGTTACTTCCAGCTCGGAGTATCCGAATTTCTCATAGACATCCTGTCCAATCTTAGTCTTAAGGTCATGGAATGCCGGGAGACAATGCATAAACAATGCCTGCTCTCCTGCATTATCCATCAGCTTCTTATTTACCTGATATGGCATCAGGTCTGTAATACGCTCTTTCCAGGCCTCTTCCGGCTCACCCATGGATACCCACACATCAGTATAGACAATGTCTGCGCCCCTGGTTCCTTCCATGGCATCTTCTGTCAGAGTAATGGTTCCGCCTGTGCGGGATGCCACATCTTCACAATATGTAACCAGCTTTGGATCCGGGAAATATTTTTTATTGGTACATGCCACAAAATGCATTCCCAGTTTTGCACAGGTTACCATCAGGGAATTTCCCATATTATAACGGGCATCTCCCATATATGCCAGCTTTACGCCCTTTAATCTGCCAAGATGCTCGCGGATGGTCAGCATATCTGCTAACATCTGGGTCGGATGAAATTCATTGGTCAGTCCGTTCCATACCGGTACGCCTGCATATTTTGCCAGTTCTTCTACGATATCCTGTCCATAGCCACGATATTCGATTCCGTCAAACATACGTCCCAAAACTCTTGCGGTATCCGGAATGCTCTCTTTCTTTCCAATCTGGGAGCCTGACGGGTCAAGGTAAGTTACGTGCATGCCAAGGTCATGGGCTGCCACTTCAAAAGAACAACGGGTTCTGGTACTGGTCTTTTCAAAAATCAGTGCAATATTTTTGCCAATCAGGCTGTCATGCAGAATACCCTGTTTCTTCTTTGCTTTCAGGTCTGCTGCCAGATCTATCATATAGAGGATTTCTTCTGGTTCAAAATCCATCAGTTTTAAGAAATTACGTCCTTTCAAATTCATTGCTTTTTCCTCTTTTCTTCTTACTCTTTGATACAAAACGGGCTGTCCTACATAGATGTGGCAGCCCGATTTCATTTTAGGTTTATGGTTTCCTTTTTAATTATTTATCTCCGGCAACCTCTGTAATTGATTTTACCAGTCCTGCAACGCCCTGTATCTCAGATGGAATGATAATCTTTGTTGCCTTTCCGTCCGCAGCCTTTGCAAAAGCTTCTAGGCTCTTAAGCTGTAATACAGCATCGTCCGGTGCTGCTTCTTTCAAGAAACGAAGTCCGTCTGCATTTGCCTGCTGAATCTTTAAGATTGCTTCTGCCTGACCTTCTGCTTCTTTTACGGTTGCTTCCTTCTGTGCCTCTGCACGTAAAATTGCGGCAGTCTTCTCTGCCTCTGCATCTAAGATTGCTGATTCTTTCTTACCTTCTGCTACAAGAATCGTAGATTTCTTCTCACCTTCTGCACGAAGAATTGCTTCACGTCTTTCACGCTCTGCCTTCATCTGTTTCTCCATGGCATCCTGGATTGCCTTTGGTGGGATAATATTCTTTAACTCTACACGGTTTACCTTGATTCCCCATGGGTCCGTTGCCACATCCAGGGAAGCTCTCATCTTGGTATTGATGGTCTCTCTTGAAGTAAGGGTCTCATCTAATTCCAGATCACCGATGATATTACGAAGTGTGGTTGCTGTCAGATTTTCGATTGCCATAATCGGATTTTCAACACCGTAAGCAAATAACTTCGGGTCTGTAATCTGGAAATATACAACGGTGTCAATCTGCATAGTTACATTATCTTTGGTAATTACCGGCTGTGGTGGAAAATCAACCACCTGCTCTTTTAAAAGAACTCTCTTTGCGATACGGTCAATAAACGGTGCTTTAAAATGAAGACCTACGCCCCAGGTTGCAAGATATCCGCCCAGACGCTCTACAACAACTGCATTTGCCTGCGGTACAATCTTGATACAGGATACAATAATTACCAGTACAAGTATTACTAAAACGATAAGTGCTATTAATCCTTCCATTTTTACCCTCCAAAACTTATATTTTGAATAACTATTCACATATTACTATACTTTTTCCAAGATTACAACAGGGTGCCAAAAAACTTCTTTTGACACCCTGACTTTATACTCTCTTATATTTTCTTACATTTTCCTAGAAAAATACATGGTTTCCGATGACTACTCCTGCCTGACCGGAACTTGAACGACGGAAACTTAACGCCCCACCGGTATTATCCACACCGGATAATGCTTCCTGTGCTGCCTGTAAACAGCTTCCGCTGACACCGCTTGAAATAACGGATGCAACTTTTCCATTTCCTGCCGGTGTAAACTGACCGCTCTGGTAAATTACATCGTAAAGGCTGGATGGATATGCACCACTTCTTAAACGGTTCATAACAACTGCTCCGACTGCCAACTGGCCTTCATAGCACTCACTTCCTGCTTCACACTGGATTAATGCTGCAAGGAGTGTTACTTCATCACAGTTTGCTGCTACAGATGCATTCTGTGTTACCATGGTTGTTGTTGTCTGTGCAGCTTTCTTTGCTGCCTCTTCTGCAGCTTTCTCGGCTAATGCAGCTCTTTCTTCTTCCATGGAAACTGCTGATGCTACATTTAAGGATACCGTTACATAATCTGCAGATACAAATGCGGTGGAATTCTTTAAGCTGACTGCAACCCATCCTTCCGGAGATTCTGTCTGTGTATCAACTACAAGCTTATCTCCTTCTGATGCTGCCTTGATAACAGATGCATCCGGATTTGCTTCACTGCGGACACGAAGACCGCCGGTGGTTACGGTTGCTACGGTGTCACATACGGTCTGTGCATAAGCATATGCTTCCTGACCTGCCACACAATATTCGCTCTTTACATATCCGTCTACAGAACCGGATGTAATATGATACCAGCCATCTAATGTCTCTACGATATCGGCTGCTGCACCTTTATATAATTTTCCAATTACTTCAGACTCTCCATCTGCGGAGCTTCTTATATATAAGAAATCATCCACATCTGCCATAAGCTTGCTGTTCCATGCCTGCTGCTCTTCGCTGAGCTGTGGCTCCTCTTCCTGTGCTTCTGCAACAACCACTACATCTGCACGTTCAATGGATGCCTGCTCGGTTGCCGCGTCTCCCAATGATGCCAATTCTTCTATAATGCCGGCGGAGCCATCTGCCTGTACATCTGCCACAGCTTTTGTTTCCTGCTGCGGTTCTGGTACATTTTCTACTGGTGCTGTCTGCATAACTGCTGTGACTGCGGTTACAACGGTAAGCATTACTGCTATAATTGTGCTCTCAATCACTCTTTTTCTTAAATTCATTTTGACCTCCATAACATATACCCTGTTTTTCTTTTTTAAGGATTATTAACAAGTATATGTCATTTTATTCATTTTTATTACATTTATTACAAATTTGTTACGTCACGGATTATAACAAAGTAATTTTTATTTGTCAAGTTTCTGTACTTTTTATCCAATTCATGGTATAATTTCCTATAATAATTACGCATAATCACTAGAAAAAGTTTCGTCTTTTTTCGTGATAGTAATAAGGAGGATGTATTTACATGAAGGAACGTAAGCAAAAAGATTCTGCTTTGAAGCAGAATCCAGTAAAGGCTCCAAAGCCTGCGAAAGCGCAGAAAGTGCCGAAAGCACCGAAAGTGCCTAAGGAGAAGAAGGAGAAAAAGTCCGGACTTCACTCCATGCGCTTTAATGTTGTACTGTTAGTTCTGCTGAGTATTATCATCAGTGTTGCTTCTCTTCTGATTATGATTATACCGGTTGCTGATAATGCAATTTCTACTCTGGCAGAAAGCTATATGCGTGATGTCTGTGATACCTGCGGTTTAAATGTTGATGCTGCCCTGAACCGGAGCGGTAACATTATTTTAAATCAGGCATATCTTGAAACTCTGATCGGTGATGTCCGCATCAATGATCTGGATTCCAGTTACGCCTATGTGGTTGGTTCAGATGGAACCATGATTTATCATCCGGATGAAAGCAAAGTCGGACAACCTGTAGAAAATCCCGCAATTAAACAGGTGGTAGCTGATTTGGAAGCAGGTAAAGAACAGCAGGATGGTATGGCAATCTATGAATTCAGAGGTGCTGAAAAATATGCGGCTTACTATGTTACCTCCAATAAAGCAGCTATTTTGGTCATTACTGCTGACCGTGGAGATATTTTAAGTGCTAAAGATGCAATTTATGCCCGCGCCGGTGGTGCCGCTATTATTATTTTTATTGTACTGGGAATCATTTCTTTCCTTATTGCAAGTAAAATGACCCGTCCGATTGTAGAGATTACCAATGTTATCAAACGTTTCTCTTCCCTGAACTTTGCAGAAAGCCCGACTACTATCCGCATCAGCAAACGTAAGGATGAAACCGGGCAGATGGCAAGAGCTATCGGAGATTTACGTGAGAAGTTAGTTACAATTGTTTCACAGATTAAGTCCCAGAGTGAACTGCTTTACAATGCATCTACTGAACTGGATACCAATGCATCCCACACAACATCAACCGTGGGAAATGTTGAAACCGCAGTAAATGAAATTGCTACCGGAGCTACCAACCAGGCTTCCGAAACCCAGAAAGCTACCGATGATATCGTTAATATGGGTAACATGATTGAACATACCAACAGTCAGGTTGAAAATCTTACAAGCACCGCTAACCTGATGCGTGAATCCAGCGAGGAAGCTGCTGCCACCCTGAAAGAACTGGACAACATCAACCAGCAGGCAATTGCTTCTATTAATGTTATTTATGAACAGACCAATATAACTAATATCTCTGCCCTGAAGATTAAAGAGGCTACAACTTTGATTTCTTCCATCGCAGAAGAAACAAACCTGCTTTCCTTAAATGCTTCTATCGAAGCTGCCCGTGCTGGTGAGGCAGGACGTGGATTTGCCGTTGTTGCATCGCAGATTCAGAAACTGGCTGACCAGTCCAATGAATCTGCAAACCAGATTGACCAGATTATCCATGCTTTGATTGAAGATTCTGAAAAAGCAGTTAAGACCATGGATGAGGTTAAAACTATTATGAACCTGCAGAGTGAAAACGTACATAAGACCGGTCAGGTATTCGAACAGGTTCGTGATGGAATCAGTTCTTCTATCAGTGGCGTAGGCGAGATTGCCACCAGAACAACACAGCTTGATAAAGCCCGTGGGGATGTTGTGGATGTCGTACAGAATCTTACCGCAATCGCCCAGCAGAATGCAGCAAGTACCGAAGAAACTTCCGCTTCCGTTATGGAAGTCAGCAATGTTATGCAGGAAATCATGGAAAATGCAAATCGTCTGAAAGAGATTGCTTCCATCCTGGAAGAAAATATGAATTCATTTACTTTATAATATGCATAAGAATGTGCCTTGGCACATTCTCGTGCCTGCGGCGGTCGCTTGCGACATCTACCTTATACGCCGCAGTGTGCATCCTCGCAGAGCGTTTTTTGCTTTAATGGAAAGCAATTTTCTGTAAAGCAAAGAAAGAACTCCACCCGGCTGGATATCCAATCGGATGGAGTTCTTTTTTGCTTTAATGCAAGGACTGATTCAAATTTAAATGATTTTATCTTACCCTGCTTCAGCAGTTTTTATAAACGTTTCATTAATGCTTCTCTTGCTTCTTCATAACCTGGTTTTCCAAGTAATGCGAACATGTTCTTCTTGTAGCTTTCTACACCTGGCTGGTTAAATGGATTTACTCCAAGCAGGTATCCGCTGACACCACATGCAAACTCGAAGAAGTAGAATAATTCTCCTAAGTAGAATTCGTTCTGCTCTGGAATCTTTACCATGAAGTTTGGAACCTGACCATCGGTATGTGCAAGAATGGTTCCGTTCATTGCACTCTTATTTACAAAGTCCATATCTTTTCCAGCAAGATAATTTAATCCGTCTAAGTCAACCGGTTCTTCCTGAATTGTGATATTGTGCTTCGGAGTCTCAACGTTCATAACAGTCTCAAACATAATTCTGGAACCATCCTGAATGAACTGTCCCATAGAATGTAAGTCTGTTGTTAAATCTACAGATGCCGGGAAGATACCCTTCTGGTCTTTTCCTTCACTCTCTCCGAATAACTGTTTCCACCATTCAGATACATAATGAAGACTTGGCTCGTAGTTGCAAAGAATTTCTACTGCTTTGCCTTTTCTTAATAAAATGTTACGAACTGCTGCATACTGTAATGCATCGTTCTCTGCGAAATCCTGCTCTAAAGCAAGTTTTCTTCCTTCTGCAGCTCCATCCATTAATTTCTGGATATCTGCACCACTTACTGCGATTGGAAGAAGTCCTACAGCGGTAAGTACAGAGAAGCGGCCTCCGACATCATCCGGTACTACAAATGTCTCATATCCTTCTTCATCTGCAAGATGTTTTAATGCTCCCTTTGCTTTATCTGTGGTTGCATAAATTCTCTTTGCAGCTTCTTCTTTACCATATTTCTTCTCTAACTTCTCTTTGAAGATACGGAAAGCGATTGCAGGCTCAGTTGTTGTTCCTGATTTAGAAATAATATTTACGGAGAAATCACGGTCTCCTACTACATCAAGCAGTCCCTGTAAGTAGCTTCCGCTGATGCTGTTTCCTGCATAATAAATCTCAGGAGTCTTACGAACATCCTTAGAAACATTATTATAGAATCCATGTCTTAAGAATTCGATTGCGGCTCTTGCACCAAGATAAGAACCACCGATTCCGATTACTACTAACACTTCAGAATCAGACTGAATCTTAGCTGCTGCTTTCTGAATTCTTGCGAACTCTTCCTTATCATAATCTACCGGAAGATCCAGCCAGCCCAAGAAATCATTTCCGGCTCCGTTTTTATCCAATAACTCTTTTTTTGCATTGTCTACAAGTTTGCTCATATAGCCAACTTCCTCTCCACTGATGAAGGAAGCTGCCTTTGAGTAATCAAATGTTACTTTACTCATTTCAAATTCACTCCTTTGTTTTTTCTATACACAATTCCCTAATTATGAATAAAATTTCATTAGAGTTTATTTTATCAAACCTATATACATTTATCAAGGAAAAATTTCCTTCAAAACAGCATTAAATACCGCTTCTTCCTGCTGTTTTCTCTTCTTTTCAATAGAATCCCGCATCAATTCTTCCTGTCTCGATACCAATGGTTCTTCTTTTCCACTGTCTTCAGTTAATATGACATTCAGATAATCTTCTACTTTTCCCTGTATCATTTGTAATCTGCGGCCTGTCCGGTTCACTTTAACCAGAACCTGTAGAATTATTATCATTTGTAAGAGCATTCCTGCCAGAATTATGTAATTTGCATATTCATACACCAAATTCATGAAAGCTCCCATTCTTATAACCTCTTTTCCTTTTTCTTTCTATTATAAAAAGGAACATTCCATTTGAAAAGAGGACAACGCCGTGTTTTCGCCGCATCTTTTTCCATTTTTCCCTTTGTTTCTGCGGTCTTCTACAAAAGCTGCTGATATTCTTCCCCATCCAACATATAGCCGGAAAGGCAGCAGCCATATTCTTCATTTACGCTGATAATCCGGTTATAGGACCCAGCCAGCAGAATATCTTTTAGTATCTTCGTATCCATTCGCTCATTGATATTGCCAACCCAATAACGGATACCTTCTCCTTCAAATTTCCACGGAAATTCCGGATTCCATTTTGACACATCTTCATTGCCGGGAATCGATACAATCCGTACCGTCTTTCCATAGCCCCGATAACGCGTTAAAATCTCTTCCATATTTTTGTGCATATCAATATTTCCCAAAAACAGTACTCCCATTCGAAGGGTTCTGCTCTCCCTGGTAAACTGGTTCCGAAGCATTCCGTAATCATTTTGCTGGATACATTTTAACATGCATACCGTTCTGCCGGCATCCAGATACGGAGAACAATGATTTTCCCTGCCAAAAGACTGTTCATACATGGCACCATTGATTTTACTTCCGCTTTCTTTTACCTGACCCGGACCCGCATACATAATAACTGCTGCATATGCTTCCAAACCGTAAGTCTTCTTATATGCCTCTAATAACCGTTGCATTCCCGCCTGATACTGTGTATTTTCCGGATGACGAAGTGCCCTGTCATAGCCCTCTTTCGTATAATATCTTCTGGTAAACTGATAAAGTTCCATCACATCCATTCCATATGCCGAAAAATAAAATACCCACTTATTTTCAATGATGCATCCGGCCTTGACCACCGGAATGTATTCCCGTTCCATAATCTTTATCGTTTCTAAATCCTCTGCATCTGCCAGTTCGAAATAATTTCCTTTTCTGGCATTCTGCACTGCGTCCAGGGAACAGGGCGGACAATTTCCATATAATAAATAGACATTTTCCACCCCCATATTCTTTAACGCATGGTAAGGATGCCGAATGAGGCAGGAAAATTCTAATAGTTTTTCCGGCGACACCTCCGGCTCCAATATCCATTGTTCCGGTAATGCCTCCTCTTCCATATCCTGTTCCCCCGATATCCACTGCTCCACCAGCATACGGTGAATCGGTGCTACATAAGGCATAATCACCGTCTGAATCGTCGTATTTTGCAATAGTGCATACAATATGCCAAGACAGTCTCTCGTATATTCTCCTACTACCACAAGATCTATCGGAGCACCGGCCAGTCTTCTGATGGTTCTTTTGTCCAAGATACCGATGCCTGTTATATCATTTGTTCTGCTGCTGTCTGTGCTGCTTACACCGTCGTTTATGTTACTGTTCGTAGGATTTCCGGATAAGTATACATAATTCACACTACAGTCATTCTCCTCGTTATAGATACTGCCTGCCTGAATCATTCCATTTTCCACATTTTCAAATAAGTACCGATAATATAATGCTTTCATTTTCACATACCCCCCGCTTTATTTTCTGGTATTTTTACAATTGTATAAGGTTTTAAATTGAGTTGACTTTTTTTACCAAGAGTATAATATATTATTCAGCAAATCATTTTACATTATAAGTAATCTGATATTAAAGAAAGGATTCTTTTCATGAAAAAAATCGTTTTAACAGGCGGTGGTACCGCCGGTCATGTAACTCCAAACATTGCTCTTTTTCCTGCTTTAAAAGAGGCTGGTTATGAAATCTCTTATATCGGTTCCTATGCCGGCATGGAAAAACAGTTAATTGAAGAACAGAACATTCCTTATTATGGAATTTCCTCAGGAAAACTCCGTCGTTATAAGGATCTCCGTAATCTCACAGATCCGTTCCGTGTGATCAAAGGCTACGCACAGTCTGTATCTCTTTTAAGAAAAATCAAACCGGACGTTGTCTTTTCGAAAGGTGGATTCGTTTCCGTTCCTGTCGTTCTTGCAGCGAAACGCCTCCGTATTCCTGCTATTATTCATGAATCTGATATGACACCTGGTCTTGCTAATAAAATTGCAATTCCAGCCGCCTGCAAGGTCTGCTGTAATTTCCCGGAAACTGTAGACTATCTTCCAAAGGATAAGGCAGTTCTTACCGGTTCTCCAATCCGCCAGGAACTTTTAAGCGGCGACAAAGAACAGGCTGCCAGACTTTGTGGTTTTACCATGGATAAACCGGTTATCTTAGTAGTCGGTGGAAGCAGCGGTTCCAAATTTATTAATGATGCGGTACGTGGTCTCTTAGATGACCTGCTTGCCAACTATCAGATTATCCATCTCTGTGGGAAAGGAAATATAGATAAATTATATAACAACCGTTCCGGCTATGTCCAGTTTGAATATGCCGGGAAAGAACTTCGGGATATGTTTGCTTTAAGCTCTCTTGTCATTTCCCGTGCCGGTGCAAATGCAATCTGTGAATTGCTTGCTCTTCACAAGCCAAATATTCTGATTCCGCTGTCTGCTGCTGCAAGCCGTGGTGACCAGATTTTAAATGCCCGCTCTTTTGAAAAACAAGGGTATAGCTATGTGATTGAAGAAGAGAATCTGACCAAAGAAACCTTAGATGCTGCCATTAAGAAAGTCATGACAGAAAAGGAGACTTATATTTCTAATATGAAGTCCAGCCAGCAGTTAGATTCTATTCATACCATTCTTAAGCTCATTGAAGAAGCCAGTGAGAAAAAGAAGAAGAAAGCATAAGTGCAAAAGGTGTAAAGTCCTGATTTTATATAAGACTTTACACCTTTATTTTTATTTTTTA